>OHAQ01002026.1_pt1 | contig 15089 bp, 10 predicted proteins | sample 1577111 | NCBI WGS metagenome assembly OHAQ01 (sample SAMEA3541549, study PRJEB24748) | human gut metagenome | biome: human gut; feature: human-associated habitat; material: faeces | place: China | collected 2012 | reverse complement strand
ACTATAACAACCTGGAGCCGCTGCTCTGCTCGCAGGGCTTCCGTAAAATTTACGGCGAAGAGAGCGTCGCCGACTGGTGGAAAACCGAAGACAGCTTCCTGCGAGACGCGGAGCTGCGCGCGAAGTTTGTATCCGTGGAACAGAGACCCGCAGTGCAGGCGCCGGACCGCAGGGTCGTAAGCTTTTTGCGCGGCGCGGAAACGGCGCTTGCGCAGGAACGGGGCCTGACGTTCAACACGCCGGAAGATCTTTCCCCGGAGCAGCTGTTTCAGTTGTTTCTGGCGTGGACGAATGAAGATACACTGAAGGAATATCAGGACCCGGATGACGGAAACTTCTATTTCACAACCCCGGTCATCCGCCGGACGCTCGACTGCTATTTCAGCGGCTATTGCTTTGATATCACAGCCTGCAGGGCGTACGACAGGCAAACCGGCACGGTCGTCGTCCCGTCTGTTTCCGGGTCTGACGACGGCCGGACGGCGCGGCTCGTCGGAAAAGCGCAGGACGGAGACCTTGTGACCTACCTTATCGACTTTTACGCGGATGCGGCTGCCAAGGCAGAGCATCGTGCGTACGCGAGGAAGGAATACATGTTTTGGGTAATGCTTTGCCGAATTCAATGCAATGGCGGGATGCCAAAAAACTGCGTGATGCGGGGTTGAAGGTTATTCGTACCCATTATGTGATAGACCCGGCTTTTATGGATGCTTGTGATGAATTAGGTTTGTTTGCACTGGTAGAAGTTCCGGGTTGGCAGTTCTGGAATAAAGAACCGGTTTTTGGAGAGCGTGTTTATTCGGATATACGGAATATGATCCGTATACATCGTAATCATGCCTCTTTGTTCTTCTGGGAACCAATCCTGAATGAGACGCATTATCCGGAGGACTTTGCCAAAAAGGCATTGGATATTTGCCGGGAAGAATACCCGTATCCCTATAGTATTGCGGCCTGTGACGACGGGGCGGAAGGTGATCATTACTACTCCTTGTTACTGCGTCCGATCGAATCGAAATTACGGACAGATAAAACCTATTTCATTCGTGAATGGGGAGATAATGTCGACGATTGGAACGCCCAGAACTCGGATAGCCGTGTGGCACGGGGATGGGGAGAAGTACCGATGCTCGTCCAGGCACAAGGATATGCCAAAACAGATTATCCATACACATGCTACGATGTTCTTTACCGCAATCCGAGACAGCATGTCGGCGGATGTCTCTGGCATTCTTTCGACCATCAGCGGGGATATCATCCCGATCCGTTCTACGGAGGAATCATGGATGCTTTCCGCCAGCCTAAACTTTCCTATTATATGTTCTGCTCTCAAAGACCGGCTCAAAAAAATCCGGAACTGATTGCCGACAACGGACCGATGGTGTACATTGCCAATGCGATGACTCCTTTCTCACCCAAAGATGTCACAGTCTACAGCAATTGCGAAGAAGTCCGCCTGACTTTCTGCAAAGATAGCCAGACACAAACTTACCACAAGCCGCAGACCAAGGAAGGAATGCCCTCACCCATTATTGCGTTCAAGGATGTATTCGATGTGATGCATGACAAACAGTTGGCACGCGACCGGAAGCATGCCGATTCTTATCTGCTTGCAGAAGGGCTGATCGACGGAAAGGTAGTGGCTACTCATAAGGTTATGCCTTCACGCCGTCCTTCCAAACTCCTGTTATGGGCAGACGATGAACAGGTACAGGCCACAGCCGATGGTTCCGATATCGTAACGGTAATCGCAGCAGTCAGCGACGATAACGGAAATATCAAACGCCTGAACAATTATGAAATTCAGTTTGAAATCGAAGGTCCGGGCCAGTTAATTGCCAATGAAGAAACCTTTACCAATCCGCGTCCTGTTTTGTGGGGAACAGCTCCTGTACTGGTTCGCACAACGACTACTCCCGGAGAGATCAAAGTGCGTGCGTCCGTGGTATGGCAAGGGAAACATACCCCCGTATCGGCTGAACTGATCATTCCGACCCGTAAGGCGGCTCATCCGCTCATTGCCAATCCGGAAGAAGTCAGGGAAGCTGAAACAAAAGATGTACGCAATTCTGCCAGTACGTCCGTTGGCACATCCGACTGTGAAAAGCGGATCCACCAGCTACAGCAGGAGCTGAACCGTCTGAAACTGAAAGAGGTGGAGAAGCAGCAAAGTGATTTTGAATAAATCTTTCCATGATGCCCAGGCGAAGATGTCCCGTTGTTACAGGGGGATCTTCGCCTGAACTTTAACAACAGATTCCAACTGATTTAAAGTCCGAATATTCCGATTTTTTTCTAATTTTGTTCGGACATTAAAACAATTACCATGAAAATCCTTCCTTACTTGTTTTTCCTGTTATGGACAATCACAATTACTTCCTGTGCGCCGCAGGAAAGTTCTTCCGGTAAAAATACTGCCACCCAGGTACATCAGCTACTGCAGGACGGCAAACGGTTTGAACAGGAAAACAAGGTCAAACAGGCACTGATCTGCTACTGGGATGCCCTGGATCTGCTGGGAGAAGAACGGGATACAGTGTTAAAAGCCAATACATACAATCAGTTAGGCGATCTGCTTTTCCGGTACGGCCTTTATGAGAAGGCTGTTGAAAACCATCGGAAAGGCTACAACCTTGCGCAACGTACGGAAGACCATCGGCTTCTGTACGAAACGACCAGCCGGCTCAGCCTCGACTATACTTTATTGAATCAGGGAGACACCGCCCGATATTTTAAGGAACTCAGCCAGCAGATTGCAAGCAAAAACAACCTTTCCCGCCTTCTTTCCGAAAGCACCCGGCTGACTTCATCAATCCTTGCCGAACAGAAAGATTCCATCTGTTCACTGTACGAGCGTGAGCAATTGCTGAACTGGGAGGCACGCTACAAACAGCAAAAGGCTCAGCTGCAGGCTGAACGGATCCGGAATGAAAGACTGACTCATCTGTCTGTCGGACTGGGAATCATCTTGCTTCTGCTCACCCTGCTGTTCATCACCTACCGCCGCAAAAAGCACGAAGAACAACGCCGGGAAAAAGAAATCCAGTGGTTCAAAAGTCTGCTGGACGAAAACCGGAAGAAAATCGAAAACTACCAGACCGAACTTTTCAACAGCCATACACATATCCGGGAACTGCAACGGACGCTGGAAGAAAGCCACGCTTCGCTCGAAGAAAACCGCCTGCTCCACGAAGAACTGGCGTACTACCTGCAACAGGAACAGCAGATGCGGGAAAAGGAGCAGTCTCTCCGTAACCGGGAACAGTTACTGCTTTCCGAAAACAGTCTGAAAGCCGTGGAGCTGTTGAACCGGATGAAAAACAAACCGGCTTTCATGCCTGTCTCCAGCGAGGAGGACTGGCAGGTTCTGATTGGTTTCATGGATATTCTCTATGACGGATATTCTCAGACGATCCGGAAAATAAAAGGACTGACCGGACGTGACCGGGAACTTTGTTACCTCATGCGCCTGGGATTCACAACCGGACAAATGGCCATATTCTACGGAATCTCACCGGGATCTGTCACGAAGGCCAAGTTCCGGATCCAGAAGAAAATGGAAGCTGAATTACCATCAGCATCCTGCAGAGAAGCAGCCTCCTGCGGATAGGGAAACGGACAAATGTCCGCATGCCCGTCCTTGACAGTTCAGACATTACCTATTGATTATCAATAAGTAGAAAAAGATAACGGACTCATTAAATGTCCGCATCCCTTGCTTGAGTGTCTCTTCAATCCGGAGTAACTTTGTCGCATAAACCAAACTGATTGATTATGCGATCCTATCGAACCATCAACCGTGTGTGCGGATGGATATCTTTTATCCTGGCCGCCATCGTCTATACGCTGACAGTAGAACCTTCTGCCAGCTTCTGGGATTGTCCGGAATTCATCCTTTCGGCAGCCAAACTGGAAGTCGGTCATCCACCCGGTGCTCCGTTCTTCATGCTGACCGGTAATGTCATTTCCCAACTGGCCGGAGATCCTGCACAAATAGCTCTTCTTATTAATATCATGAATGCCCTGCTGAGTGCCGGCTGCATCCTGTTTCTGTTCTGGACCATCACTCATCTCACCCGACAGCTGATTGCCGGTAACGGAGACGGAGAAAACCTGCGGCCCGAACAGATCTTTCTGATCATGGGATGCGGATTTGCCGGTGCGCTGGTCTATACGTTCAGTGATACCTTCTGGTTCTCCGCGGTGGAAGGTGAAGTCTATGCCTTCTCTTCCTTCTTCACGGCCGTAGCATTCTGGCTGATGCTGCGCTGGGAAGAAGAAGCCGACTCTCCCCGAAGCGACCGCTGGCTGATCCTGCTGGCCTATTTCATCGGTCTGTCCATCGGGGTTCATCTGCTCAATCTACTCTGCATTCCGGCTGCCGGACTGCTCTTCTATTACCGGAAATGGAAACAACCTACCCTGAAAGGTACCTTACTGGCCCTGTTCCTTTCCTGTCTGCTGGTAGCCTTCGTGCTTTATGGTATTGTTCCGGGTGTGATGAAAGTGGCCGGACAATTCGAACTGGCTCTGGTCAACGGCCTTCATGCAGCCTACAACTCCGGTATGCTGCTCTATGTGCTGCTGTTGATGGGAGTCCTGATCTGGAGCTGTGCCGAAAGCATCCGTTCCAGTCATCCGATGCGCATGAGCCTCGCTTTCCTGCTCAGTCTCCTGCTGCTGGGCATCACCATGCAGGGAAATACCCTTTTTACCGTGCTACTTTCAGCCATCCTTGCCTTCGGATGTCTCTTTTTGCTCCGGCGTTATCTCAGGCAACATCCGGAAGGAGCTGCATGGCGCATACTTCATGTACTAAGCTTCAGTCTGCTGATGATGACCGTCGGTTATTCGTCGTATGCCGTCATTCTGATCCGGTCGGCCGCCAATACGCCGATGGACCAGCAATCGCCCGAAGACCCTTTCACGCTCAAAGACTATCTGGGGCGTGAACAGTACGGTGACACCCCGCTTCTGTACGGACCGACCTTCGCTTCTCCACGGGCTCTCAAGGAAAAAGACGGATACCTCAGCTACGACTATCAGGAAACAGAACCGCAATACCGGCGGAAAGACTGGACTGCTGACAGCACCCGGCACGAATATGTAGTAACCGGACACAAACTCAAACCGCTATATCAGCCGGAAACCTGCGTATGGTTTCCCCGCATGTATAACGACCAGTATGCCGATGCTTATAAGAGCTGGCTGGGAACCATGCAGGGAAAAACCGTAACCTATTATGACAAGGCTTCCGGAGAAATGACTTCCATAGAGATTCCCTCGGCCTGGGATAATCTCCGTTATTTCCTGACTTATCAGGTCAACTTTATGTATATCCGCTATTTCCTGTGGAACTTTGTAGGCCGACAGGACGATGTACAGGGAAACGGACTACCGGATCACGGCAACTGGATCACCGGCTTTTCCTTCATCGACCGGCATCTCACCGGTGCCCCGGAGGCTTTACCCGACTCGCAGAAACACAACAAGGGACGCAACGTATATTACGGACTTCCTTTGCTGCTGGGCTTACTGGGTATCTGCTGGCAGCTGCGAAAAGGACAGAAAGGAAATCAGCAGTTCAACATCGTCCTGCTATTGTTTCTCATGACCGGACTGGCCATCATTCTTTACCTGAACCAGGCCCCCACCCAGCCGCGTGAACGGGACTATGCATACGCCGGTTCATTTTATGCCTTTGCCATCTGGACCGGAATGGGAGTTGCCGGCATTGCTGCTCTGCTGAAACGGAAACTGAAACCGGCGGCTGCCGTTCTTCTGGCCGGAATAGTGGGAATCCTGATTCCCCTGCAAATGGCAAGCCAGACATGGGATGACCATGACCGCAGCGGAAGAATGGTCTGCCATGACATGGGACAGAATTACCTGTACACATTGCAGGAGAAAGGAAACCCCGTTCTGTTTGTCAACGGTGACAACGAAACCTTCCCATTGTGGTATAGCACTGAAGTGGAAAACATACGCACCGATACACGTGTCTGCAACCTGATGTATCTGAGCGGAGGCTGGTATGCAGACCAGATGAAACGTCCGGCCTACAGCTCGCCCGGACTTCCCTTCTCCATTCCGCGGGCTTATTACCGGGACGGAGTGAATGATGCGGTCAGCGTAAATCCTGTTGTCGGGCAGGATGAAAACGGAACTGCTATCCGCCTGAAAGAACAAATTGAAACTTTCTATCGGGAGCATCCTGATGAAAATCCTTTCGGGGAAGATCCCTGGGAATGGAAGAACATTGTCCGCCACTGGCTTACAAGCGACAAAGCCGACTTACGCTGTATTCCGACGGACGAAATCCATATCCCGGTAGACAAAGAGGCAGTATGCCGTTCAGGGATGCTGATTCCCGAAGGCACAGAAATCCCCGATACCATGATCATCCGTCTGAAAGGACGAGGCTACCTGACCCGCTCCAGCCTGATGCTGATTGATCTGATCAGTTCGTGCAACTGGGAACGCCCGCTCTACGTCGCCTCCACGATGAGAATCGAGGAATATCTGGACATCAGCCGCAATCTGGTACAGGAAGGACTGGCACAACGCATCGTACCTTACGATGCTGTGGCTGCCGGAGCTGCCATCGATACGGACAAAACTTACCGGAACCTGATGGAGAAATTCCGGTACGGAGGACTGGACGACCCGGATCTGTATCTGGACGAAACCAATATCCGGATGGTACTTTCCCTGCGACGCATCATGACGGAAACTGCCGAATATCTTTATCAGCAAGGAGATACCCTGCGGGCCCGCCGCCTGCTCGACCGCTGTTGCCAGGAGATCCGGAATCCCGCCGTACAGACCGACAAATATGGTTACTCCGACCGGATCGGCATACTTTACCAGCTGCTGGGAGAAACTTCCATGGGAATCAGGCATTGGATGGACTGGTATACCGACCGGACCCAATATGCAGACTGGTATCTCACCCTGTCACCGGAACGGCTGCTGGCCTGTGATGAAGAGCTGGTACGGATTCTCTATGCACAAAGCGACGGACTCCAGAATGCTCTCCGCTGCGGCATGCCGGTTGAGGAGAAAACGATTACACGCTACCTCCATACCGCACAGACTGCCCGGCTGCGGCTCCAGCAATGCGGAAGCAGATATACCAGACTAATTGACGAACTGACGGCTCCTTTCAACGGAACGGAAGAAGACACTATTCATTGATGGCACCACAATGCGGACAGACTCCTTTTGTCCGCATTTTCGCGCCACAGGCTCCGCAGGCATAAGGATAGGCTCCCGATTTCCGAAGACGGGACACACACCAGGCTGTGTAGGCCACAAAGCAAAGATAAGCCAGCCAGATCCAGACCATCGTGAAAAAGATATAAAGGAAAATGCAGCAGGCTGCCAGACCGACCAGATAAAAGAAGGCAACCTCCAGCGAAGTCTGATGGAAAAGATCGTCGAGCAATGCCACTGATACCAGCAGGATCAGCGCCACGCTGATGATGAACAACGACAAAATAAACGGCAGTTCAAAAGGATTCAGTGTCGGATTATAGTAATAACGCTCCCAGGTCTCAGGCACAAAATGCTGCAGACTGTTATATAGCGTCGCAGCAGCAGCCATGAGCCAGGAAAGCGTGATCGAGAAAACACTGTCAATGTCGTTCAGCCAGATCAGACGGATCTGTTTCCGGTGAACCGCCCGATAAGCGTAAGCCAGAAAAAACACACCCAGTATGATGAAGAAAGGCAAGGCGTGAGAACTGCTGAACCAATGGATGCACTGGGAAATCGGATCGACCGGAACAACCTCTTTCAGCAAGTCCTTTTCGCGTACCCAGCCGATCGTGGACTGATCGCGGGCCACTTTTACCCACCGTTGGCCGATCGTGTCTTCGCTGTGAACGGATATTTCAGCCACCACCAGTTCATCATCCCGGCAAACCGGAATTGAATCGGTGAGCGGCAGCTGGTGCAGCCACAAAGTGTCTGCCGTCACCTGAAAGTTCGCATTCAGCGAATACAGACAGCTGTCGGTCACCAGAGAGTCCGCTCCTTCCCTTCCCTCAGCCGGGACGACGGTCTCCGCAATCCGATAATGACAGGCTGCCAGAATAACCGTCAGCAGCAAACATCCGATCAAAAACAGTTTTCCCCTCATCTCTTCATCGTTTATTCTTCAGCCATCACTTTCATCTGACACGCCTTACAGTCAAACTGGAGCCGGAAACGGCGCCCGTCTCCGCTCACCATATAAAATGGCTCCCTATAAGGCGAACGGACTTTCTGGTGCTGCGGACACCATCCCATGCTGTAACGGATGCAATGTTTGCAGAACATCAGGACTGCTTCACGGGGAGCTTCCTGTTCAAAGGCGGGAGCAATCCGTTTCACTCCATGCTGATGATAGAAACCGAAAGCTTCCTTGTTCATCACATTGCCCAGATAAGTCAGTTCCTTTTCAGGGAAAGCATGATGAGTAACGGGAAGCACGGCTATTTCTGCCGGATAATTGATGCGGCGCGCTTCCAGCAGTTTTTCCACAGCCCGGCGGCGCAGGTCAGCAATTTCCGAAGAAGGAATGAACCAGTTATCCGTCAGGACCAGATCCAGACGTGTACATTCAAAGGGAGTATTTCCCAGTTTGCCCAGCTGGTTGCGCAGGTTGTCTGCCTGCGGAGTGCGGGCCAGTTCTTTCACACGCGGCAGGACTACACTGATGCGGTTGTCGTCTTCGTCCTCCAGACTCAGCGTAAAGCCGAAATTGTTTTCAGCCAGTGTCATGGATACGGCAATCTTCCGTTCGGCAGACTTCTTCTGCATCTGCTTCTCAAACTCCTGGTCGAAGTTCCGGTACAGCACGGTCTTAGGCTTCACACGCGGCATCTCCTGCGGGAAGAGCTTGTTGTTTTCCACCCGGTTTACACGGAATCCCTGCAGACGGCCCTGCTCATCCAGAAAGCATATACCGTCGCCGTTGCTAAAGGGTTTCACACCTGCCACTGTCAGGTAATTACCGCGGATTTCCTTGACAGTTCCCATCTCCTCACCCAAAGACTTGGGGGTATCAAACGAGAAAATGCCGGCATTGCGTCCGCGTACAAAATAATCCGTAAAGCCGCGGCTGAAACTTTTGTCCAGCTGCGGACGGAAATCCAGCCGGACACTTCCGGAAGAAGCCCGGCAATATTCCTTGCGATGCTTCAGAATCGCGTCCAGACGCTGACGGTAATAAGCCGTCACATTCTTGACATACGATACATCCTTCAGGCGGCCTTCGATCTTCAGCGACGAAGCTCCTGCATCCAGCAGGGCTTCCAGATTCTCGCTCTGATTCATATCTTTCAGCGAAAGCAGATGCTTGTTGCGGACAATCACTTTCCCATCGGCATCCACCAGATCAAATCCCAACCGGCAGAACTGGGCACACTCTCCACGGTTCGCACTGCGTCCGTAACAGGCCTGACTGGCGTAACACTGACCGCTGTAGCTCACACACAAGGCTCCATGAACAAAAACTTCGAGAGGCGTGTCGGGACAATCCCGGTGAATCGCCGCAATCTCTTCCAGCGTCAGTTCGCGTGCGAGCACCACCTGACGGAAACCGGCCTCAGCCAGAAACTTCACTTTCTGCGACGTACGGTTATCCATCTGCGTACTGGCATGCAGCGGAATGGGAGGAAACTTCAGGCGGGTAATCCCCATATCCTGCACGATCAGTGCATCCACACCGGCACGGTACAGATCCCAGATCATGGCTTCCGTGTCCTGAAGTTCGTCGTCTTTCAGAATCGTATTGACGGTAACATAAATACGCGCATTGTAAAGATGTGCATAGCGCACCAGGGCAGCAATATCTTCCAGAGAATTTCCAGCTGCCGCGCGGGCACCGAAACGGGGAGCACCGATGTAAACGGCATCCGCTCCATGATTAATGGCTTCCATGCCACACTCCAGGTTCCTGGCTGGAGCCAGCAGTTCGATAGGACGTTGTCTGATCATTCGTTGATTTCGTTAATATCGTAAGGAGTTTCCTGATATACATAATAATTCAGCCAGTTGGAGAACAGCAGGTTGGCCGTGCTTCTCCAGCGTACCAGCGGTCCCTGTTCGGGATCATCATTCCGGTAATAGTTTTTCGGCATGTCAATGGGCAGGCCTTTCGCCAGGTCACGCCGGTATTCTCCGTCCAGCGTATAAGGAGAATATTCGGAATGTCCGGTCACGAAGAATTCACGTCCTCCGCGGGCCATCACCATGTGTACCCCCGAATCAGCCGACTCGGAAATGATCTGAAGGGCAGGACAGCGCTCTATGTCCTCGCGGCGCACCTCGGTGTGACGGCTGTGAGGAACATGGAAAACATCATCAAATCCGCGGAAGATCGGCAGTTTCTGGAAACCGTCGCAAATGTGATGTTCAAAGATACCGAACATCTTCCGGTCCAGCGGATGCTTGGGCACTCCGTAATGATAGTACAGTCCGGCCTGTGCTGCCCAGCAGATATAGAATGTAGAAGTGACATGCGAACGGGTCCAGCGGAATATTTCCGAGATCTCTTCCCAGTAGTTGACCTCCTCAAACTCCAGATGTTCCACGGGAGCACCGGTGATAATCATACCGTCAAACTTTTCATCGCGCATCAGTTCGAAGTCACGGTAAAATGCTTTCATGTGCTCAATGGGAGTATTCTTGGAAGTATGACTCTTCAGTTTCATGAAACTGACCTCAATCTGCAAGGGAGAATTGGAGAGCAGACGGATCAGGTCGGTCTCCGTGGTTATTTTAATGGGCATCAGATTCAGCACGACAATCTTCAGCGGACGGATATCCTGAGTGCTGGCCCGTGAATTATCAATCACAAATATATTTTCTTCCTTCAGCAAATCAATGGCAGGAAGCCTGTCTGGTAAATTTAACGGCATGTCTCTAAATGTATTAATCTTTTAATCAGCAGGCAAAAATACGAAAAATACAGGAGGAAAAAGGTGCGGAAAGAAGATTAATTTGCGGAAAAAGTCATTTTATGAACCGGCAGCGACGTCTGCTTCCCCATGTTCTTCCGGCTTTCAGGAAGCTGTGCCGGGCTTTTGAAAAAACGTTTCGGCGAATGAAAGAAAACGTTTCGGCGTTTAAAGGAAAAGACTTCGGGCTTTTAAAAAAACGTTTCCGGCTTTTTTCATAGGAAACTGCGACGTATGGAAGAGGGTAAAGGAAGGAATAAAGAAGCAGAAAAAGCCTTCTGAAGAAAGGGCTGGAATTATGCGGTCGTTGGGGCTGAATCGTGCGGTCGATTGAGCCTCATCGTGCGGTCGTTGCGGGCTCATCGTGCGGTCGATTTTTTGCATTGACCAGTCGTTGCGGCCGGATTGTACGGTCAACCTTTCGTATAGGACAACCGGCAGCGGAACCGCAGGAAAACCGGATGATCCGGAAGTTCCTGACAGACCGCTGCCGGTTGCTGTTTACAGGCGGTTCTTGTAGATTTCCGCCATCAGTTTCTGATACTGGTTCTCCAGTTTGTTATAAGCCTGAAGGTTCTGATATACATTCTCGGCTTCCACATAAAATTCGATAATGGAAAGCTGTCCGGCTTCCACTGCATCCCGAAGCATGCGGAGAGTCTGATGCATCAGACGGATGTCATAGGCCTGCATAGCCTCATGCAGTTGGGTCATCTCGTTGAATTTTCCCTGTACCTGGGCTTCCACCTGCAGGCGGGTATTATCCAGCTGCATCCGGGCACTGCTGGCCTGGGCGCGCGCTATTTTCAGTTTCTTGCGGTTCGAGAACAGAGGAAGGCTTCCTCCGATCAGGAAACCGTTGCTTTTCTCGCCCATAGACGTATTGCGACGGTAACCGACTTCGATGCTGGGAAGCCAGTTCTGTTTGTTGACACTCACTTCTTTTTCGGCCGCACGCACCTGGGCATCGGCTGTCTGCAAAGCAACATCCGAGGCGATCACCTCGTCATACAGCGTATTATAGTCTGCAACAGGAGGCACATTCGGATAAGACGTTTCGTCAAACTCCAGAGGCTGGTTCCCGTTCATGGCCAGCAACTGCTGCAAGGCAGTCCGGTGGGCAGCCGCGTTCTGTGCGGCTTCGGTTTGCACATTCATGCGCTCCATCTTGATCTTGTTGACTTCAAGCGCACTGGCATCGCCCTCACTCAGCCGCTTCTCAAAAAGTACCAGCAGCTCGTCAGCATTCTTCCGGCGTTCCTCCAGCAAAAGGCGTTCCTGATTCAGTCCGATCAGGTCCAGACAGAGATTCTTGGCCCGCAGCAGGACATCCTGCCGCAAAAACCGGTGCTGGCGGTCAATGACTTCCTGCTGCAACTTGCCCGAACTGCGGCGTGCCACATAACGGGTCGGGAACTCAAATCCCTGCTTGACCACCAGTTCGGAACTGGCCATTCCGGTCACACCGTCGGCATAAAACGGGCTGTATTCCACACTCGGATCTTCTAGGTTGTTCTGCGTCTGCACTTCCATTTTACCGGCCTCGGCCGCATATTGTCCGGCCTGCAGTTCCTTGTTGTTCTGTTCCACGGAACGAAGCACCGCTTCGATCGTCTGGGCATGCAGGGGCGCTCCTGTCAGAACGCCTCCCAATGCCAGTATCCAATATATTTTCTTGATGTTCATAATTTAGCAATTTAAACAAGATTGACTGATATCCGGTCAGTTACCGGCCTTCCGGCGGTTCATCAACTCATAGACAATAGGAATGATGAAGGCGTTCAGGAACGTAGATGTCAGCAGACCTCCCAGAATAACCTTGGCCATCGGGCTTTGGATTTCGTTGCCGGGCAGTCCTCCGCGCAAGGCCAGAGGGATCAGGGCAAGTGCCGACGACAAGGCGGTCATCAGAATCGGATTCAGACGATCCAAAGAGCCATGAACAATGCTTTCACGCAGTCCCATTCCCTGTTCTTCGCGCAAGGTATTATAGTGACTGATCAGCAACATTCCGTTACGGGTAGCAATACCGAAGAGTGAAATAAAGCCGATGATGGCCGGAATACTCATTTCTCCGGTCGTCAGCATCAGGGCAAACACACCTCCGATCAGGGCCAGCGGAAGATTCAGCAGAATCACTCCGCTCTGGGCTGCATTGTGGAACTGCATGTAAAGCAGCAGGAAGATCACGACAATACTCATCAGAGAAGTCAGCAGCAAGGTACGGCTGGCTGCCTGTTCGCTTTCAAACTGTCCGCCATATTCAATGTGATATCCTTCGGGCAACTGAATTTTTTCGTTGACACGTTCCTGAATATCGTTCACCACGCTGCGCAGGTCACGTCCGCTGGTGTTGGCAGAGATCACGATCTTACGCTTCACATTCTCACGGTTGATCGTATTGGGTCCCATGGCCGAAACGACATCTGCCACGTACGAGAGCGGAATCTTGCGGCCCTGTCCGTCATCGATCATCAGGTCCTTGATACGCTCCATCGAACCGCGGTTATCTTCATCTGCACGTACCACCAGGTTGAAGGCCTTGCCCTGTTCATAGACCTGCGATACGACTTCTCCCGCCATGTTTACCGTTACAAATTCATTGAAACGGGGCAGAGAAATGCCATACTTGGCCAGCATCTCCCGACGGGGAATGATTTTCAGTTCCGGGCGTTCGATCTGCTGCTCCACATTCAGGTCGGCCACACCTTCCACATCCGAAACTGCATCCTTGATCTGATTACCGATCGTAAACATGCGGTTCAGATCGTCACCGAACAGCTTGATCGCAATGCTGGCCTGCGTACCGCTCAACATCGCATCAATACGGTGACTGATCGGTTGTCCGATCTCAATGTTGGCACCCGTAATCACAGACAGCTTCTGACGTACATCGGCCAGCACCTCGGCATGCGAACGGTCTTTCAGTTCAAAGGGCGCTTCGATCTCGGAAACGTTGACTCCCAGGGCATGTTCGTCCAGTTCCGCACGACCGGTCTTACGCGCTACGGTCTGAATCTCCGGAATCGACAGCAACAGTTCCTCGGCCTGACGTCCGATCTTGTCTGACTCTTCCAGAGAAATACCCGGCATGGAGCTGACATTGATGGTGAACGATCCTTCATTGAACGGAGGAAGGAAACTGCTTCCCAGCGTACAGAAACATCCCACAGCGACAGCAAACAGTCCGACAGTCCTGCTTTATTATTTACGGTATAAAATTTCTTTTACTTTCATCGGCTGCCCTTCAAAACAGAGGATCTGGTCTGAAAGTATCCTCGCCTGTTCCTTATCGTGGGTGATAAAGAATGTAAGGCTATCCTTCGTTTTCTGACGGATAAACTCCATCACCTGCTCGGCTGTCTTTTCATCCAGACCTTTAAGGGGTTCATCCAACAGATAAACGACATTTCCCTCATGCTGCTTGCCGTAGGCAAAGGCGCGGGCAATCGCAGCCCTGCGCTGCATTCCTCCCGAAAGCTCATCGGGGAAGCTCTCCTCCCATCCGGAAAGTCCAAGTGCGCCCAGATACTCCTGTGCCAATGCCTGATATTCCTTACCCAGCACCAGACCAACATTATCCCGCACACTCAAAGAAGGAATCAAGCGGTCCTCCTGAAAGACAAACGCAAACTTTTTCTCTTCCAATCCTTCAATCGTTCCGCTTTGTGCCGGCATCAGCCCGCACAACACCCGCAGAAGGGTGGTTTTTCCGGTTCCGGAAGGTGCAAAAAAGCAGATAATTCCCTGATCGGGAAGTTCGAGAGAAAAATCCTCCAGAATGGCAAGCTGTTCATAACAAACGGTCAGATTTTTGATCTTCATTTACTTCTCCGCCACCTTCATGGATCGTTTCCCTATTCTTTTGACCAACCACAGCATCAGCTTTTCCAGCATCACCGACATCAAAATCACCACGATGGTCCATGCAAACAGATCCACCGTTTCCAGATAGATCTTGGAATCATAGATCTGCTTGCCGATTGCTCTTGCCGGTCTGCCCAGCACTTCGGCGGCAATTCCCGATTTCCAGGCAAATCCCAGCGCACTGCTGACCGCCGAAAGGAAAAACGGCAGAATCGCCGGAAGCCTCCGAGCCTCTGCACATTCAATGGAATCCGGTTACGGACGAGATCGAGGTAG
>OHAQ01002025.1_pt1 | contig 15102 bp, 10 predicted proteins | sample 1577111 | NCBI WGS metagenome assembly OHAQ01 (sample SAMEA3541549, study PRJEB24748) | human gut metagenome | biome: human gut; feature: human-associated habitat; material: faeces | place: China | collected 2012 | reverse complement strand
GAAGTTTCAGTTGATGATAAGTTTGTATCCGATGCCTCGGACATTGACAATGCGGATACGTTCGTCCTTGGAAAGTTTATGCCGTAATTTAGTGATGAACACGTGCAGGCTGCGTGAATTGAAGAAGCTGTCGTCCCCCCAAAGATCGAGCAGGATATTCTGGGTATTCACTACCTGATTACGGTTTTCGCACAGGCGCTTCAGTATTTCGGCCTCGCGGTGGGAGAGTTCCTGCTCTATTCCGGTATGGGACAATATCTGTGTGACAGAGTTGAAATGGTAATCGCCTATCTCGAAACAGGTTTCTTCCTTCTTCGGTTCCTCTTTGAATGTAAATGCTTTGCCCACCAGCGCTTTAATGCGTACGATAAGTTCCTGCATGCCGAAAGGCTTTTTCAGATAGTCGTTGGCCCCGAGTTCAAAGCCTTCTACCACATCATTGATGGAAGAACGGGCAGTGAGAAAAAGTACCGGAGTTCGTTTGTCGGTCTGACGGATGTGGCGTACCATTTCAAAACCATCCATGCGAGGCATCATAACATCGGCTACCAGTACATCAGGGCGTAAGTCGAAGAACATACGCAGACCTTCCTCGCCATCGGCAGCAGTATGGATGATGAAGTTCTGGCCTTCTAGTGTATCTTTGATAATCATGGCGAGGGTTTGTTCATCCTCAACCAGCAGTACCTTGATTTTGTCCATATCTCGATTTATTTTCATAACAAGCAACGTTATTCAGATTCTTATTGTAAAAGTACTTCCTTTTCCCGCTTCACTTCGTACAGTTACAATTCCACCGTGCTTTTCTACCATTGTCTTTACGTAGAAAAGCCCCAGCCCGTAGCCTTTGGTATTGTGGATATTTCCTGTCGGAACCCGGTAGAATTTATCGAAAATGTGAGGCTGTTTATCCGTAGGGATACCAATACCGTGGTCTGTAACTGAGATTTCCACTTGTTCCGTTTCCTTTTTCCGGCAACAGATCATTATGTCGGCTTTATCCGGAGAGTATTTGATGGCATTATCTATCAGGTTACTCAGAATATTACTAAAGTGTGTACGGTCGGCAATGATTGTCAGGTCTTCCGGTGCAATGTCGAGATTGATTTCTACAGGCTTACCTGCTTTCAGTTTATGCTGTTCGATGAGTGCCGGGAACAGATCGTGCAAACTGAGCGCCTCCGGATGCAGACGGAAGGTTTTACGGCGTTCCATACTCATGGAGAGAATTTGTTCCACCAGTCCGCTTAATCGCTGTAACTGTTCCTGGCAGATACCCAGATACTTATCCCGTTGTTGCTTGTCTTCTGCCAGATTAAAATTAAGCAAAGCATCGTTGGCGGCGTACGCCACGGCAATAGGTGTTTTCAGTTCGTGGGTGATATTGTTGGTAAAGTCGCTCTTCATCTCTTCCAGTGTTTTCTGCCGCAAAATGGTGCGGATAAGAAACCAGAAGGAGAAACCTAATATAATAAGAATAACGAATGATGTAGTAAGAATACCGCTCATCTGTCGCAATACAATCTTATAAATAGGTTCTATTGTGAGGCGGTAACTTTGATTGGAGTGAATGTCGAAAGCATAATTATATTGTTTTGCTTTTTCACTGGGCATGTATCCGGGAGTTCCGACAATGGCGAGCGTATCAGTGTAAACCAGCGTTGAGTCCGGATCGGCACCGGAATGAAGACGCTCCAATCGGTAGGGAAGTTTAAGCCCCCGTTCTTGCAGATAGGTATTCAGCAGACTGTCATAAACGGCTATATCAGGTTCTATAAAAATATCCAGTCCCGAGTGCATTCCACGCTGGATGAAAGTGGCAAGTTCCACCATACTGCTTTGGTCACGCAGCATCATGTCTATTCCACCTTCGGCTCTTAAAGAAGCCTGAGGTTCATCCTCATTAATCACTGTATCTTCCAGGACCTCTTTTACTGAATCTCTTTCTGCCCAGACTGAAATATTTGTGCCTTCCTGTCCTCGTGTGAAAAGGATATTTCTTGTCGAGTCATTCGGATAACTTACTGATACACTGTCATACTTCATAGGGATACCTTCTTTTAAAAGTGAACGACTTCCGGCACTGTCTGTTTGGTTAACAGTTGTACTGCTGCGGACAAATGATTTTCCGGAATCGGAATTGTATCCTGCTGAAACCTCTACGGAACCGTGGGCTTTATTTTCTTTTTGCATCTCCTTTACACGCAGCATCATCTCATTATAATCACTCATGCGCATGGCCTCTACGATGCTTTGTTCCAGTTCGTGCTTCATCGTTTTGTATAGCCCCGTGATCCAGTATGCCTGGTAAATAAAGATACCCAGCAGAGAGATTATGACTAATATGGCAATAGGTCTGAATGGCAGTTTCATGTAGCTCTTGTATTTATATGGACAAAGATAGGAAAGATAACCGGTACATGTATGGACGGTAAGACTAAATAACACTTCAGATAACACTAGATAAGACTACGTAAGTTCCAGATAACACAAAGTCCGGAAGATTTCACCGTACTTTGCAGTGCAAGAGCTTAAGGGATGATTCGGTTTTGCACAAGGCATCTTTTGCAAAAGGTATAGGGAGAATCTTGTGCAGTCCCTTGCATAATTGGGTGTCAACCTTGGTTAACCGGCCTGTCAACTAGGGTTAATGGATCTGTCAACCAAGCTTAATCGACCTGTCAACCAAGGTTGACACCCAATCATCTCTAAGTCTGAACACATTTATGTCGTATCTAAAACAAATGAACATGAAGTCTTATTACTATCTTTCCCTGATGCTATGTGCATTGAGTGCAGGAGTTTCCGCTCAGGAAATAACAAAGAGTACGGATGTAGAGAGCGAACGGACGCTCAGCGCGGACAGTATTATAACACAAGACAAGCAGCTGGACAGTCTTTATCAATCTCTTCCTGAAGTAATGATTACCGGACAACGTCCCATCGTGAAAGCGGAGCAAGGTAAACTGGTGTACGATCTTCCGCGTCTTATCGGTAATCTACCCGTAGATAATGCTTATGACGCTGTGAAGGAACTGCCGGGCGTAACCGAGATGAATGGCGGGTTGATGTTGGCAGGGCAGGGGGTAACTGTAATACTGGATGGTAAAGTTACCACCATGAGTACCGAACAGCTTTATTCTTTGCTGAAAAGTATCCCCTCCAGTCGCATTGAGAAGGCGGAAGTGATGTACAATGCTCCGGCACGCTATCAGGTGCGGGGTGCACTTATCAATATCACACTGAAACAAAGCACCGGAGGCCCGTCTTCCTGGCAGGGAGAGCTTTATGGTAAATATAATCAGAAACATTACGAGGGCTTCAACGAACGTGCCAGCCTGATCTATAATGGAAATAAATTCTCAGCAGATTTTCTTTACTCACACAACCACGGACGGGGATATTCTTTAACCGATAAAGAAGCTATGCACTCTCTGGCGGACGGTTCGGTTCATCACATCACAACCGATGAGATGGGCCGGAGCCGTTCACATACCCATAGTTTCCGGGTAGGGGCGGATTACAATATTGCCAAGGACCATCAGCTGAGTTTTGTTTATAATGGAAGTTATTCGACTTACCACAGTCTGATGGATATTTACGGTACGCAGCAGTCCAACACCCGTAGCAGCAGTACCGATTGGCTGCACAATGGGCGTCTGGATTACCGTACACCTTTCGGACTGAAAGCTGGTGCTGAATTGACTTATTACCGTTCTCCATCCGATCAGTTATTGCATAGCAGCATGCAAGGTGAAGAGCTGGCCTTTTATACCGAAGACTGTCAGCGCATCAATCGCTGGAAATTCTTCCTTGCCCAGGAGCATAATCTGGGGCGTGGATGGGGATTGAATTATGGTGCCGTTTATACTACCAGTATCGACCACAGTTATCAATATTATTATGATACGGAGAAGGATGCGGGAACAAAGGCAGGTGTGAGCACAGGCATTCCCGATAATATGCAATCCCGCCGTCGCGAACAAACTCTGAACTTCTATGCGGGTTTCAATAAAAGTTTTGGTGATAAACTTTCCCTGGATGCTTCGCTTGCCGTGGAGCATTATAAGACACCGGTATGGAATCAATGGGATTGGTATCCTACCATTAACCTGAGTTATATGCCCGCCCCCGGCTATGTTTGGCAATTGGCTTTGAGCAGTGATAAAGATTATCCTGATTATTGGGCGGTACAGGATGCTATTTCTTATCTGGGCGGTGGATATTCTGAAATACATGGGAACCCGTTCCTGAAACCGGCTCAGGAATATCAACTTCAGTTGACACATATTTTGAAGAGTAAATACATCTTTAGCGCATGGTTTGCCCATACGAAAGATTATTCTACCCAGACTCTTTATCAATCTTCCGAACGTCTGGTGGAAATCTATAAGCATTTGAATTTTAATTACCAGCAACAAGCAGGAGTACAAGCTTCTATACCATTTGATATAAAGCAATGGTTAAACTCTCGTTTAACTTTGATTGGTGTGTGGCATCATGAGAAGGATGATGATTTCTGGGATATTCCTTTTAACCGGAATATTTGTTATGGTATTGCCGTACTGACAAATACTTTCACTCTTTCTAAGAAGCCTGATCTGAAACTGACACTGACGGGAATGGCTCGTAGTAAAGCGACTCAGGGAATTTATGATTTACCGTCTTCAGGGTATGTAAATGCTGCTTTGCGGTATGGCTTTGCCAAAGGAAAGGCTATTCTGAATCTTTATTGCAATGACATTTTTGAGACGGGACAGATAAAACCACGCATCCGCTTTGGTACGCAGAACGTGACGAATGATTATGCTTGTTTCAGGGAAATCGGGGTGTCGTTTACGTATAAATTCGGAGGATACAGGGAGAAGAAGAGGGAGGAAGTGGATAGGTCGAGGTTTAAATAGTGACGAGCAAATCTTAACGTATGTATTGTCCTTCCTTGTGATTGTTTGTTATATACTTAACCAGAATACGTTCGTCTTGTTTAATGAAAAAGATATACCATGTTGTACGAGGTGACTTGCTTCTTTTGAAAAAAGTGTATTGTATATTTTCTCCGTAACGGGAAAAATGGCTTTCGGCTGAAGGGCTGAGGTGGTAATGAACTGCTGTTGGAATTTCCTGAATAAAATCGATAATTTCGTCTACAAGTAGTTCTGCATTTTCATAAATATTCAGATAGCCTTCAGTTATCAGGATATTAGGAAGTTCCTCTAAAAATCTGAAACAGAAGGGTGTATAAGGATTTTAGTTGCGAGCATACATTTCTTTTAATTTGCGTTTACACTGTATGCGGAAATCCTCAACGGTTAGTCCCTGTTCCCATTCCTGTTCAAATTTATCTTTTTGTGCAATGCGTTCTTTCACAAACTCCAATACAGAATTTAATTCTTCCGGTTCGTCTATACGCATTATACGATTGACCAATTGAACCTTCATCGCATTTATATCTCCGTAGATACCTGACGGTTCGGAAGCGTTCGTTTGTTGCACTGGAATATCAGAATATTTTTTGGTCTCTTTCTTTCCCATATCTATCGTTTTTAATAATCGTTTCAATGATAGTACAAATATAGCATGTTTGCTTTATCTTTCAATGATTTGCTGCCATTTAAATGAAGAACTTATTTTTTTATGATTACTAAAAAGCATTCCGCACACTATAAAAATCAGAATCTTTTGTCCCTTCCTCCTCTATATTTCTTAATTTTGTCGGAACAAAATGAAGTATCAACCTTCCGCACACTCAATCTCAAAATGACACTGCGGAACCTAAATTATCGTATTATGATTAACAGATTCGTCTTGAACGAAGTATCCTACTTCGGACCGGGTGCCCGCGAAGTGCTCCCACAGGAAATTAAACGTCTCGGCTTGAAAAAAGCCTTTGTATCTACCGACAAAGATCTGATTAAATTTGGTGTAGCTGACAAGGTGCTTTCCGTACTGGATAAGGCGGGCATACCCTATGTTGTATTCAGCGATATTAAACCAAATCCTACGGTTAGTAATGTAAATGCAGGTGTGAAAGCGTTTGCAGAATCCGGTGCCGATTTTATTCTGGCTATTGGTGGTGGTTCTTCCATCGATACATCAAAAGCTATCGGCATTATCACTAATAACCCGGAATTCAGTGATGTGGTTTCTCTGGAAGGAGTGGCGCCGACTCAGAAGAAATCCGTGCCTATCATTGCTCTGCCTACTACAGCAGGAACGGCTGCCGAAGTGACTATCAACTACGTGATTACCGACGAAGTGAATGAAAAGAAGATGGTATGTGTAGATCCGAATGATATTCCTGCCATCGCCATTGTAGATGCCGAATTGATGTACACTTTGCCTAAAGGGCTGACCGCCTCTACGGGATTGGATGCATTGACACATGCTATTGAAGGTCTGATTACTAAGGGAGCATGGGAAATGAGCGATATGTTTGAAATTAAAGCTATCGAAATGATTACCCGTTATTTGGAAACGGCCGTGTTTGAGCCGACAAATGCAGAGGCACGTAATGGTATGGCGGTAGCGCAATATATTGCAGGTATGGCATTCTCTAATGTAGGTTTGGGCGTTGTTCATGGTATGGCACATCCATTGGGTGCTATTTTTGATATACCTCACGGTGTGGCTAATGCGTTGTTGCTGCCTATCATTATGGAATTTAATGCTCCTGCTGCACTTGATAAGTATGTGGAAATTGCTAAGGCGATGAAAGTATATAAAGAAGGTATGAGCCAGGAAGAAGCTGCACGTGCTGCCGTAGATGCAGTGAGAGCGCTGTCAGTAAGAGTAGGTATTCCGCAACACCTTTCTGAATTAGGTATCAAGGAAAGCGATCTCGACAAGCTGGCTACGGCTGCTATTGCCGATGTTTGTACACCGGGTAATCCTCGCGAGGTGACGAAGGAGATTATTCTGGATTTATACAAAAAAGCGTTGTAATAAGTGATTAGGGGTTAGTGATAAGTGATTAGTCTCCTTGCGGCATTATAGCGTAGCACTAATCACTTATTAAACTATTGGGAACAGAAGTGTAAACGTGCTTCCTTCTCCCACTTTTGATTGCACCGTAATGCTTCCATGATGCTGGTGCATGATTTGGCGCGAGATGGTTAACCCGATACCTGAACCGGTCGGTTTTGTGGTGAAAAATGGAATGAAAATACGTTCCTGAACTTCCGGATCGATGCCGGTTCCATTATCAGTAACACGCAGGAAAAGGTGATTTCTTGGAGTGATGCCCGCGGAAAGAGTGATTTGTGTCGCTTCGTTTTCGCGGGCATTCCGTATCAGGTTGATAAGTACCTGTTCTATTTGCTCTTTATCTGCAATCAGGCGCAACGGAACGTTGGGAAGAGAGAGGTGTAGATCATCTGTATCATTTTGCATCAATTGAACGACTCCTTTCAGCAGTTCTCCGGCATTATAAAGTTTTAATAAAGGGTGGGGCAGGTGCGATACTTCCCGGTAGCTATTCATAAAGCGTACTAGACCGTTCCCTCTGCGACCGATGGTTTGCAACATCTGTCTGATTTCCATTTTGGTTTCTTCGTCACCTTCCAGACTGTCGGCGTGCTTGGCAAGAAGTTCTGTAAGCGAAATGATGGGAGTAATGGAATTCATAATCTCATGCGTCAGTACACGGATTAGCTTTTGCCAGGCTTCCGTCTCACGGTTATCCAGGGCAGAATGGATATTCTTCATTCCGGCAATCAAGAGTTTCCTGCCTTGAATGACAAACTCCATACCGGAAAGAGCGAATTGCACAGTCTCTTCTTCCTGTTTGATTTGCCATACGGACAAATCGCCTGCTTTCAGTGTATGCAGCTTGGCCGGGAGATCGGGGTGAAAGTCGACCAGATCATTTATCGTATGCGGACAATCGATATGTATCAGACGTTTGGCTGCATCATTGACCCATTCCATTTGCCCGTCGGGCGTATAAACAAGAATAGCCATGTCTATATGATTGGCAAGTGCCTGAAAATACTGCAATTTGCTTTCTTTCTTTTGCAGGTTGTTCCGGTAATGTTCAAGGGCATCCTGCATTTCAGTCAGCAGTTCTTCGGGAAGAGGCTGGGTGGCATTGAGATTGGAAGTGGGAGAAGAAAGAAATTCAGAGTAGCGCACAGCCCAGATAAACTGGGCCATGGCACGCGCAGAACGTAAGATATACCTATATATGGTATAAGCAACAAACGCTGTGAAGCAGAGCGCCACGAACAGGCTAAAATAAAAGCCATGTACAGCCAACCAAGCCGAAACGAGGCAACATATCAATAATGCAATTGTGAGCCAAAGTGGCGTTTTTACCCAAGTTTGTCTTTTCATAATCCGAACTTTTCAATCCTTCTATAAAGTGAAGTCCTTGTGATTCCCAGCATTTCTGCTGCCAATGTAATGTTACCGCCACACATTCTCATTACCTCATTGATCGCATCCTTTTCCATTCGTTCCAGATTATACTTATCTTTTTCAGATACAGTATTGGAAGATCGGGGACTGCGTAACATGAAATCATCCGGAGTCAGCATGGTTCCTGTAGAGAGGATGACGGCACGTTCGATGGCATGCTCCAGTTCACGCACATTGCCCGGCCAACGGTAAAGTTGTAGCGTCTTTCGTGCTTCTTTGGAAATTCCCCGAAGCTCTTTCTTATACTTCTTCCGATAGCGTTGGAGAAAGAAATCGGCTAACAGGAACAGGTCGTTTCCCCGTTCCCGTAAAGGCGGAATACGAATTTCAATTGTATTGATGCGGTACAGTAAATCCTGGCGGAATTGTCCGTCGTCGATGGCACTGTATAAATCCGTATTTGTGGCACAAATCAACCTTACATCTACAGGGTAGGAGGTGGTAGAGCCGAGCCGTGAGCTCTTTCTTTGCTCTATGACCGAAAGTAACTTCGCTTGAAGCGGAAGACTCAGATTGCCGATTTCGTTCAGGAACAACGTTCCGCCTGAAGCTACTTCCACACGTCCCGGCTTATTCTTGCGGGCGTCGGTAAATGCACCTTTTTCATATCCGAACAATTCGCTTTCGAATAACGTATCAGGAATACTTCCTAAATCGATAGGTACGTAGATCTCATTCTTGCGGGGGGACTGTTCGTAAACATAGCGGGCAATCAAGTCTTTACCTGTTCCGTTTTCTCCCAGGAGCAAAAGGTTCGCATCTGTTTCGGAAAACTTTCTTATCGTCTGAAAAATAGCTTGCATGGCGGCAGATTCACCGATGACGCGCGTTGGCTCAAGGGGAAGGGTCAAAGCTTCTGTTTGTTCTTTTAAAGTCTCCTTCTGTTGTTTCAGGGTTTCTACTTCCGTTCGGCTGAAACTGAGTTGCAGTGCGGAGGAGACGGTGGCTATCAGTTTCTCGTTTTGCCAGGGTTTGGGAATGAAATCTGTGGCACCTTGTTTAATGGCTTGAACAGCCTTTTCCGTATCCGCATAGGCGGTAATGAAGATAACAACAGCTTTCTCGTCCAGCTTCAGTATCTCGTCCAACCAGTGGAATCCTTCCTTTCCACTGACGGCATCCCGACGGAAATTCATGTCAAGCAAGATGACGTTGAAGTGGGTACGAGAGATGAGCGGCAGCAATTCACGTGGGTCAGTTGTCATAGTGATACTTTCTACCAAAGGACGCAGTAGCATTTTCAAGGTGAAGAGAATGTCTTCATTATCGTCTACAATGAGTATCTTTCCTCGTTTCATCATACTTAAAGTTAAGTTTAAAATGTGCGGATACAGGGCTCTTTTCCGGACATGTACAAAGATAGGTAAAGTTTTTGAAAAAGAAGTGTACGGAAGCGTGCATTTGGTGTACGATATCGTGCAATTTTGTGAAATGATATTGTGCTTAAGTAAATGAAAAACAATGTATTATTCTTTTGGTATAGTTCTTGCGAAACTTCCGTAGAAGAAAGTCTTATTCTAATAAATGCGATTATGATAAAGCATTATATAAAAGTTGCACTCCGGTTGATCAAGCGGAGCTTCCTATTTTCTACCATCAATATGCTGGGCTTTGTATTTGGCATGACGGCAGCGTTTCTCATTTATCTCTGGGTGATAAACGAGCTGACGTATGATAATTGTTTTCCGGATGCAGACCGTATTTCCAGAGTGATAGAAGTGAGTCGGGAGACAAGTGGCGAGATAAAGGAATCTCCTGAAAGTATACGCTCACTTGTGAGAGTTTTTAAGGAAGATTTTCCACAAGTAGAAGATGCGACAGCTATCAAATATGAAGATAACCTTACACTGGAGACAGATGATGAGAAAAGAATAATTGGTAAATATGTCCATGTGGACAGTACGTTTTTTCACGTCTTTCCCTTCCCGATAATAGAAGGTAACCCCGAACAACTATGGGATAATCTTGATAATGTTGTATTATCCGAGGTTATGGCACGAAAACTATTTGGAAATGCTTCTGCCATAGGAAAAAAAGTGAAAAGAAACTATGTTGGACGGACTGATGTACACACTGTTGTTGCCGTGGTTAAGATACCTGCGAAAAGTCACATACAGTTTGATGTTGCCTTTTCGATAGATGCATACGGTCTCTTCTCCATGGGGTGGAATTGGGATAGCATGCGCCGTGGAATGCATGTTTATGTAAAAATGAAACAGGGTGACGAGGGTAAGTTGTATCGTCAGGAGCAAAGAACAATGAGGCATGCTCTCAAAAAGTTTGGTGAGAAACGAACGTTATTGCGTTTCCAGCCGATAAGAGATATTCATCTACATACAACCTTCTCTGATGAAAACGTTAAGAATCATGGTAGCCTTGCCACTATGTACCTATTTGTGGCGTTAGCCATTCTGGTCATCTTTATGGGTGCATTCAATTTCATGACACTTTCCACAGCTCGGGCGTCACTACGCTATAAAGAAATAGGGGTGCGCAAAGTAACGGGTGCCAAACGGAAAACACTTATTACACAGTTTCTTTCAGAAAGTTTAGTACAATCATTTATTTCTCTGGTACTTGCTTTAGCTCTGACGGAACTTATGCTGCCTCTGTTCAACCAAGCTATGGAAACTGCTATAACATTAAGTATGAATTGGGATATTATTTTCTATATTCTGTTTGGTATTATAGGCATAGGTTGTTTGGCTGGTGCTTATCCAGCATTTTATCTTTCATCAGTCAATCCGTTGCTTGCTTTCAAAGGCGGACGAAAGACCGGCAAGAAAGGAGGGCTTATCAAAGGATTGGTTTGCATCCAGTTTTTCATAGCTATAGTATTGATGTTGATGACTTTCATTGTACTGAAGCAACTTCACTTCATGGAGAATAAGGATTTGGGACTTGACAGAGAGAATATTGTCTCCATCCATACAAGCTTATGGTATGAAGTTGCTGATTTCAAACAAGACTTATTGAGGAATCCCGATATTAAGAGTGTTTCGATGGGTTCGCCTATTGAAAGTTTTGGAGAAGGAAATCTGGAAAAGAAAAACGGACAAGCGGCAATCAGGTGGACAGATATAGATGGAAAAACAGATTCGTTGCAAATGATGGAGATATGGGCGGATGGTGATTTTGTAAAAACTTTCGGATTACAATTATTGAAAGGGGAGTTGATGGATTCTTATTTTGAGAATTACTGGATGCAGAGTGATTCTGATAAGCCTGTTCAGCCGACGATTGTCATCAATGAAACAGCATGGAAAGCGATGAAAGTTGCTGACCCGATAGGTATGGAAGTCTATAAAGAATTTAGTGGATGGGCTGTGAAATCCCGTATTGTTGGTGTGGTGAAAGATTTTAATTTTCAGTCATTGCGTGAGAAAATGAAACCTGCTTATATATACTATAATCCGGAGTGTCTGGGCGATATGTATATTAAGATAGCCCCCGAGCGTAAACAGGAGACTTTGAAATATATTCAGCAGAAATTTGAAGAATGGGCGGTGCGTGATGATATTTTCGTCAAAGAATTCAATTATCAGTTTTTCTCCGATACTCTGAACAAGAATTATGCCAAAGAGCAGCAACAAAGCCGAATGCTGTTATTTTTCACCATCATTGCCATTGTTATTGCTATGATGGGGGTATTCGGGCTGGTTGCTCTTTCTACCGAGCAGCGGACTAAAGAGATAGGTGTCCGCAAAGTGAATGGGGCTCATTCCGACCGCATAGTACGGATGTTCTGTTTGGAATATCTTCGCTGGATAGGCATTGCTTTCGTGATGGCTTGCCCGTTAGGATATTTCTTAATGCATCGTTGGTTGAGTGAATTTGCTTATCAAACGCCCATTAGTTGGTGGCTATTCCTGTTGGCAGGGGCAATGATAGCAGGTATTACTTCATTTACTGTCTTTGGACAGACTTGGCGGAAAGCATCACAAAATCCGGTAGAATCATTGAGGTATGAGTAAGATTCATTTCATACATAATGAAAAATAGATTTGGATATAATGATAACGAGATTTGATTATAATGAAAAAAATAAATTGAATATGATAAAGACTATTGGACTCAGTAAGATATTTCGTACGGAAAGCGTGCAGACCACTGCATTGAATGAAGTAAGTTTGGAAATCAATCAGGGAGAGTTTGTTGCCATTATGGGACCTTCCGGTTGTGGTAAGTCTACCTTGCTGAATATGATAGGTTTGCTTGATAGCCCCACTTCCGGTGAACTTTGGTTTCTGGATCAGGAAGTTTCCCACTACTCCGAGAATGACCGTACGGATTTGCGTAACGGAAATCTTGGTTTTGTATTCCAAAGTTTCAATCTGATAGATGAACTTACAGTCTTTGAAAACGTGGAACTTCCTTTGCTCTATGCCGGAGTATCCACGCGTGAGCGTGTGAAACGTGTCAATGAGGCTTTGGAGCGTATGCAGATAGCTCACCGCACCGAGCATTATCCGCAACAACTTTCCGGTGGGCAGCAGCAGCGTGTGGCCATAGCGCGTGCCATTGTTACCAATCCCCGCATTATCCTCGCCGATGAACCTACAGGTAATCTGGATTCTACGAACGGTAATGAAGTGATGAGCCTCCTGAAAGAACTGAATCGTGATGGGGCCACTGTTGTTATGGTTACCCACTCTGAAGAGAATGCCCGCGAAGCAGAAAGAATCATACGGATGATGGACGGATATATATTGACTGAAAGTAAAAACACTCGATAATAGATACATAATACTAAATAAAACAGCTGATTACGAAATAATCGTAATTTTGTTTGTTGATCTCGGAGAAATCATATAGTTTTGTGCGTAGATATATAATTTCACTAGTGGGCACTTTAAATTAAACATTGTTCTTTGAAATCTTTGATAATCGCATAGTTATGTATCTTTTTGGGGCGTGACGATTTGAATTGAAAAGTTATTTTAGCTTTGCCCAAAAGCTAAAAACAATGAATCAAGGCAAATATATCTTCGCCCAACTTACAGATTTTCTTCCCCGTCGTGTCTTTGATCGTTTGGTAGAGAAGTATTCTGGGAATAAGAAAATCAGAACATTCACCTGTTGGAATCAGATGCTGTGCATGATCTTCGGACAACTGACCGCCCGAGACAGTATGCGTGACCTTATGCTCAGCCTTGAGGCACACAAGAACAAGTACTATCACTTGGGATTCGGTGCAACAGTTAGCCGTACCAATCTGGGGAAAGCAAACCGGAATAGAGATTATCGTATCTACGAAGAATTTGCTTATCCCCTGATTGCGGAAGCTCGTAATAGCTACAACAAAAATGACTTCGAGGTGAAAGTTGACAGTAATGTTTATGCCTTTGATTCCTCCACCATAGACCTTTGTCTGAATGTTTCTTGGTGGGCAGAATTTAGGAAACACAAAGGAGGCATCAAACTTCATACCTTGTATGATGTAAAGACTTCCATACCGACAATCGTACTGGTAACCAATGCTAAAGTACATGACGTAAACATGCTGGATGAGTTAAGTTATGAAAAGGGAAGTTTCTATATCATGGATAAAGGATATGTTGACTTCACCCGTTTGCATAAGCTTCACACCTGTGGTGCTTACTTCGTTACACGTGCAAAGAATAATATGAGATTCCGTAGAATGTATTCCCGTGAAGTTGATAAAACAACCGGAATAAAATGTGACCAGATTGGAATGCTTGAAACGTATAAATCGCTCAAAGCATATCCGAACAAACTCCGGCGGGTTAAATACTACGATGAAGAACTGGACAGAGAATTTGTGTTCATCACCAACAACATGGAACTCTCAGCAGAGGAAATTGCTTTGCTATACAAGAACCGTTGGCAGGTGGAACTATTTTTCAAATGGATAAAGCAACACTTGAAAGTAAAATCTTTTTGGGGCACTACGATGAATGCAGTCAAGACACAAGTGTACTGTGCCATCATAACATACTGTCTGGTTGCCATTGTTGCTTACAAATTGAAAGTCAACCGTCCAATCTACGAAATTCTACAAATTTTGAGCTTTTCTCTACTGGACAAAACACCTGTAAGAGAGATACTTACCGATTGCGATTACAAAAATGTCAAAGAACTAAATTATAAACAATTGAAAATCAGCTGGGACTAAGTGCCCAGCAGTGATATAATTTTATAACTAAACAGCACGTATATGAAAAAAGAGATTGTAACGCTGTTCTTAATGACAAGTGTTTGGGCGGCACAAGCTCAAGGGACTTTTACAATAGAAGGGCAAGTAAAGAATGTAGAAGACGGAGCTTTAATCACTTTGTTTCGTTTAGATGGAAATGTGGGTAGCAGTATCGGTGTTGATACGATTCGTAACGGACATTTTCGTTTTCAGGCAGAAACATTGGGGAACGAAACAGAAATAGTGGATATGATGGGAAGAAGTGACAAGTTTCCTTCCATGAGTTTAAGGCTTTGGGTGCGTCCGGGAGATAATATACGGATAAGCGGTGAAAATACACTGATACGAACTTGGGATGTGAAAAGCACTGTTCCGGAACAAGTGGCTAATCAGGCTTTTATAAACGACTCACGCGAATTGTGGAATGAATATCAGCGCAATTCTTTGTTGCAGCGTGCATATCGCCGGAAGTATGCAGGAAGTGCGGTGGACGAAGAAAGACAGGCGATACGTGCACAAGCTGATAGTTT
>OHAQ01002024.1_pt1 | contig 15108 bp, 7 predicted proteins | sample 1577111 | NCBI WGS metagenome assembly OHAQ01 (sample SAMEA3541549, study PRJEB24748) | human gut metagenome | biome: human gut; feature: human-associated habitat; material: faeces | place: China | collected 2012 | reverse complement strand
AATACGTAGACGAATGGGCTGCCGCAGGTCGTAAAAACATCTTCGGCGAAACAGTATTGGTACAGGAAATGCAATCCGAAGGCGGTGCTGCCGGCGCCGTTCACGGTTCTTTGCAGGCCGGTGCGCTGACTACAACGTACACCGCTTCACAAGGTCTGTTGCTGATGATACCGAACATGTACAAGATTGCCGGTGAATTCCTGCCTTGCGTGTTCCACGTATCCGCACGTACTTTGGCAAGCCATGCGCTGTGTATCTTCGGTGACCACCAGGACGTAATGTCTGCACGTCAGACAGGTTTCGCCATGTTGGCCGAAGGTTCCGTACAGGAAGTTATGGACCTGGCGGGTGTCGCTCACCTTTCTACGATCAAGAGCCGCGTACCGTTCGTTAACTTCTTCGACGGTTTCCGTACTTCGCACGAAATCCAGAAGATTGAAATGCTGGAGAACGAAGACCTCGCTCCGCTTATCGACCAGGAAGCATTGGCTGAATTCCGTGCACGTGCACTGAACCCGATGAACCCGGTTGCCCGCGGTATGGCCGAAAACCCCGACCACTTCTTCCAACACCGCGAATCTTGCAACAACTACTACGAAGCTGTTCCCGCTATCGTAGAGGAATACATGAACGAGATTTCCAAAATCACAGGCCGCAAGTACGGTTTGTTCGATTACTACGGTGCAGAAGATGCAGAACGCGTTATCATCGCCATGGGTTCTGTAACGGAAGCTGCCCGCGAAGCTATCGACCACCTCGTTGCCAATGGCGAAAAGGTTGGTTTGGTTGCCGTTCACTTGTATCGTCCGTTCTCTGCCAAGCACTTCCTGGCTGCCGTTCCCAAGACTGCCAAGAAGATTGCCGTACTCGACCGTACGAAGGAACCGGGTGCTAACGGCGAACCGTTGTACCTCGATGTAAAAGACTGCTTCTACGGCACGGAAAACGCTCCGGTTATCGTAGGCGGCCGTTACGGTCTGGGTTCCAAGGATACCACTCCTGCACAAATCATCGCAGTTTACAAGAACCTGGCTATGCCGATGCCGAAGAACCACTTCACTATCGGTATTGTGGACGACGTTACTTTCACTTCTCTTCCTCAGGAAGAAGAAATCGCATTGGGCGGCGAAGGCATGTTCGAGGCTAAGTTCTACGGTTTGGGAGCCGACGGTACAGTAGGCGCCAACAAGAACTCGGTTAAGATTATCGGTGACAACACCGACAAGCACTGCCAGGCTTACTTCTCTTACGACTCCAAGAAATCAGGCGGTTTCACTTGCTCTCACCTGCGCTTCGGTGACACTCCGATCCGTTCTACATACTTGGTAAACACTCCGAACTTTGTGGCTTGCCACGTTCAGGCTTACCTGCACATGTACGACGTAACCCGCGGTCTGCGCAAGAACGGTTCATTCTTGCTGAACACCATCTGGGAAGGTGAAGAGCTGGCTAAGAACCTGCCTAACAGAGTAAAGAAATACTTTGCACAGAACAATATCTCCGTTTACTACATCAACGCAACTCAGATTGCACAGGAAATCGGTTTGGGCAACCGTACCAACACCATTCTCCAGTCTGCATTCTTCCGTATCACAGGTGTAATTCCTGTAGAACAGGCTGTTGAGCAGATGAAAAAATTCATCGTCAAGTCTTACGGCAAGAAGGGTGAAGACGTAGTAAACAAGAACTACGCAGCCGTAGACCGTGGCGGCGAATACAAGACTTTGGCTATCGACCCGGCATGGGCTAACCTGCCTGATGATGCCAAAGCTGAAAACAACGACCCTGCATTCATCAACGAAGTGGTTCGTCCTATCAATGCACAGGACGGTGACTTGCTGAAAGTATCTGCATTCAAGGGTATCGAAGACGGTACTTGGGAACAAGGTACGGCTAAGTACGAAAAACGCGGTGTGGCAGCTTTCGTTCCCGAATGGAATCCTGAAAACTGTATCCAGTGTAACAAGTGTGCTTACGTTTGTCCTCACGCTTCTATCCGTCCGTTCGTACTCGACGCTGAAGAGCAGAAGGGTGCTGAGTTCGCTCAACTGAAAGCAGTGGGTAAGGCATTCGAAGGCATGACATTCCGTATGCAGGTAGACGTTCTCGACTGTCTGGGTTGCGGTAACTGTGCCGACATCTGTCCGGGCAACCCGAAGAAGGGTGGCAAGGCTCTTACCATGAAGCATCTTGAAAGCCAACTGGCTGAAGCTGCCAACTGGACTTACTGCGTAGAAAACGTGAAGAGCAAACAACACTTGGTTGACATCAAGGCTAACGTGAAGAACTCTCAGTTTGCAACTCCGCTGTTCGAGTTCTCAGGCGCTTGCTCCGGTTGCGGTGAAACTCCGTATGTGAAACTGATTTCCCAGTTGTTCGGTGACCGCGAAATGGTTGCCAACGCTACCGGATGTTCTTCTATCTATTCAGGTTCCGTTCCTTCTACTCCTTATACAAAGAACGAAAAGGGTCACGGTCCTGCTTGGGCTAACTCACTGTTCGAGGACTTCTGCGAATTCGGTCTGGGTATGGAGCTCGCTAACGAAAAGATGCGCGCACGTATCGTGAAGACTATGGAAGAAGCTATCGCAGCAGAAGGTACTCCGGCTGAATACAAGGAAGTATTCCAGGCTTGGATTGAAAACATGTACGATGCAGACAAGACTAAGGAACTGGCTGAAAAGATCATTCCTATGGTAGAAGCTGCCAAGGACAAATGCGATTGCTGCAAGACCATCGCCGGTCTGTCTCAATACCTGGTTAAACGCAGCCAGTGGATCATCGGTGGTGACGGTGCTTCTTACGACATCGGCTACGGCGGTCTCGACCACGTAATCGCCAGCGGCAAGGACGTTAACATCCTCGTTCTGGATACTGAGGTTTACTCCAACACAGGCGGTCAGTCTTCCAAGGCTACTCCGGTAGGCGCTATCGCCAAGTTTGCTGCCGCCGGTAAGCGCGTACGCAAGAAAGACCTCGGTCTGATGGCTACTACTTACGGTTATGTATATGTTGCTCAAATCGCTATGGGTGCCGACCAGGCTCAGACTTTGAAGGCTATCCGCGAAGCAGAGGCATATCCCGGTCCATCACTCATCATCGCTTACGCTCCGTGTATCAACCACGGTTTGAAGGCTGGTATGGGTAAGAGCCAGGCAGAAGAAGAGAAAGCCGTTAAGTGCGGTTACTGGCACTTGTGGCGTTACAACCCGGCTCTGGAAGCTGAAGGCAAGAATCCGTTCACGCTGGATAGCAAAGAACCGGATTGGTCGGGCTTCCAGAACTTCTTGAAGGGTGAGGTTCGTTACGCATCCGTAATGAAACAATATCCGCAGGAAGCCGAAGAGCTGTTCAAGGCTGCCGAAGAAAACGCTAAATGGCGTTACAACAGCTACAAGCGTCTGTCCAAAGAAAACTGGGGCGCTGAAGTTGCCGAATAATTTCAAGAATTGAAATAATACTTAAAATAGAGACTGCTCCGCAAGCCGGATGCAGTCTCTATTCATTTATAAAGGAAAGAATGAATATATTGTGATTGGTTTATTATCCGGATAAGCTGAGGATGTTTTATCCTTTCCGTTTCAGAAAATCCGTAGGGCTCTCACCGAACTGCTCCTTATAGCATTTCGTAAAATAAGACGGTGACGAGAAACCTACCTCATAGGCAATCTCGGCCACAGTCATATCGGAAGCGGCAAGCAAGGAAGCGGCTTTCTTCAAACGCATCCGGCGCAGCAGTTCATTGGGGGAATAGTTTGTAAGCGACTTCAGTTTACGGTAAAGCTGTACACGGCTCATCCCCATATCACGGCCCAAATCCTCAACATTCAGTTCCGGATCTTTCATCTTCTCCCCCACCAGAGTCTTGAAGCGGGTAACGAAGTCCTTGTCAAGTTCGCTGACAGATTCTTTCTCTATCGACTGGTTATCACCGAAAAACTGTTTCAGCTGTTTGTGGTTGGCTATAAGATTTCTGATGCGCGAAAGCAGCAGTTGCGAATTGAAAGGCTTGGATATGTAAGAATCCGCTCCGCCGTCATAGCCTTGAATACGCTGTTCGTCGAGCGAACAGGCAGTAAGCAGGATAACCGGAATATGACAAGTCTGCAACTCCCCTTTCAGACGACGGCAGCACTCTATCCCGTCCATGCCGGGCATCATGACATCGGAAACAATCACATCAGGCACGTATTTCATGGCAAGACGAATGCCTGTTGCCCCATCCGACGCATCCAGCACACGGAATTCCTTAACAAGCAAAGACTTCACATAATGGCGAATATCGGCATTATCATCAATGACAAGCACAATCGGACAATCTTCTTCCAGAGCCTCATCCCCTGCCTGGATTTCCGCATCCACCAACGTAGACGAAATCTCTTTCTCATCGGCAGCCAATGCCGGTACGGCAGGATGATACTGAGATGTATCCCGCTTCGGAAGAGTAACGGTGAAAGTAGTTCCTTTCTCATTGCTGTGCGCCATGATATTGCCGCCATGCATTTCCACAAAAGCACGCACCAGGGCAAGACCGATACCTGTACCGGCCTGATGTCCGTCTACCTGATAGAAGCGTTCAAAAATGGCCTCTACATCAGTGGTAGAAATATAGCTGCCCGAATTGAATACCGACAAACGGAAATGGTTGTCTTCCGCTTCGAGGCGTACCACAATCTTTCCATTCTCCTGCGTGTACTTCACCGCATTGGAAAGAAGATTGAAGTAGATACGCTCCATTTTCCCGGCATCCGCCAGCATGCGATAGTCTACTCCGGAAGCCGGTTCAAAGCTGAAAGCGATATGTTTCTTAAGCAGAGCCATACGAAACGAATCATTCCACCCTTTGAAGCTCTCCAGCAAGTCGAACGGTTCAAGATGCAGTTCCATGCGTCCGTTCTCGACCTTACGGAAATCGAGAATCTGATTGACGAGGCGCAGAAGTATATGTACATTCTTCTTCATCAGCTCCAGCAGTTGATGTGACTGTCCGCTGATAGAACGGTCGGCAAGAAGTTGCTCCACAGGGTCGGCAATCAGGGTCAACGGTGTACGGAAATCATGGGAAACGTTGGTAAAGAACACCAACTTGGCATGCGTGGCAGCTTCCAGCTCGCGCGACAGTTGTTCCATCTGGTTTTTCTGCTGTTCCAGTTGGTCGCGTTGTTGCTCCAATTGCTCTTTCCGGCGGGAAAGTTCACGGTTCAGCCGGTTCTTTGTACGCAAGGAAAGATAAACGGCAACCAGCAATCCCACAACCAGCAGAAGTACCAGCAGACTGCCGTACAGAACAACCTGCTGCGTGGCATAGCGTGCCAGGTATCGGCTGATTTTTCCGTTCAGGGTTTCAATCTTCTCATCGAGTGAACTGATGTGGGCAGTCTGCATCTTCATGATGGGCGCATTATCACGGTCCACCACCGAAGTGCTCAGAATCGTTTCACGGGGAAAGTCCCGTTTATTCAGAATATCCATCGCAATCTGCATCACACGGTCTCCGCCTGTGGGATAGATAAATGTCGCATCCAATTCGCCCGAAAGCACTTGCTCCACCCCATAGCCTTCGCCGGGGATGGCGTCTGTGCCGACAAAGCGCATACCCTTCTCCCTTTTCCGGCGCATGGCGGCCGCATAGGCGCCGGCAGCCATACGGTCGTTTTGAGCATAGACCACATCAATTTCCGGAAAGCGGGCGAGCAAAGTATCCATTCTCTCTTCCGCCCGCGAACGCAACCAAGCCCCGTCTTCCTTTGCCAGCAGACGGATGTCCGGGCAAGCGGATATGACGCTCATAAATCCTTCATGGCGGTCTATGGCAGGAGTAGAACCCGCCAGTCCCGCAATTTCCACCACCGTACCTTTCCCATGAAGCATATTGGATACATACCTGCCTATCGCCTTGCCTATTTCGTAATTGTCCGCACCGACATAAGCGGTGTACTTTTCGGAAAGGATTCTGCGGTCTACCACAATAACGGGAATACCCCGGTCGTAGGCTTCTTCTACAACCGGGGTTATGGGTTCGGCTTCATTGGGAGCGACTATCAATAAATCCACTCCCGCCTCTATAAAGTGCCGGATATCCTCCGCCTGCCTGGCATTATCATCTTTCACAGTACGTATCTCCACTTCTACGCCATCGTAGAAAAGAGCTTCACGCAACATCTCGTTATTCATCTGGTGACGCCACTCGTCATCGCTGCATTGCGACACTCCGATACGGAAACGTACTTCATGCCGGGAACAGGAAGTCACCATGCCGCCGCATACCGACAGAACAAACAGTAACAGGTAAATATATCGTCTCATCTTCTTTCGCTGGTTTAAGTGATTGCAGATGAGCAAAGATAAGAAAAATTATATTCTGTCTTTCAATATTTGCGGTAATTCCGGCATCGCCCCGCTCTGCGTACATACATAAGCGGAAACTTCCACTGCCAGCTTATGAGCCTCCTGCACCGGTTTGCCGCTAAGAATAGCCGAAGTAAAGGCGGCGGTAAACGAATCGCCGGCGCCTACCGTATCGGCAACGGGCACTCTCGGAGTTTCCTGGAAAGATACAACTCCCGGAGTAAACACATAGCTGCCGTTCGTGCCGCAAGTAAGAATAAGCATTTTCAAATTGTATTTGGCAAGAAGAATCCAGCACTTATCCTGCAAGTCTATACCCGGATAGCCGAATATACGGCTGATTGTCACCAGTTCTTCATCATTTATTTTTAACACGTTGCAACGGCGCATGGAGTCACAAAGAATCTCTTTGGTATAAAATCCCTGACGCAGGTTGATATCGAATATCTTCAACTGTTCCGCACCATCGGGCATGGTATCGAGAAAACGGTTTATCGTAATGCGGCTGGCCTCATTGCGCTGCGCCAAAGAGCCGAAACATACGGCGCGCGTGTTCAGGGCCAAACGTTTCAACTCGTCCGTAAAAGGTATATTGTCCCACGCAACCCCTTCCTTTATTTCATAACAAGGCACCCCCACCGCATCGAGCGTCACCTGCACCGTACCTGTAGGATAAGGTACACGCTCAATCTGTGTACGCAAGCCTTTCTGCGCAAAAACATCCAGTATTTCATCACCGTCGGCATCAATGCCTACTGCACTGACTACACGGCTGTCAAAACCGAATTGTGATACATGATAGGCAAAGTTTGCCGGAGCACCGCCGATTTTCTTTCCTTCGGGCAGGCAATCCCAAAGCGCCTCACCCATTCCTACTACAATCTGATTCATGGTAATTAATTTTATAGTTTTACATATTATCATCGTTAAAAAGAACGGAAAAGGTCAGCGTTTGATTTTCATCATATAGAAAAACAAATACAGTACCCCCACCGTCATTACAGCTACCGCACCGCTTTGACCGATAGCATCACTTGCCACACCCATAGCAAGCGGGAATATCGTACCGCCAAACAAACCCATAATCATCAGTCCGCTAACCTCGTTCTTCTTCTGCGGCATTGCCAGCAACGCCTGCGAGAAAATAATCGGGAAGATATTCGAATTGCCGAAACCAATCAGAGCGATACACACATATATCATTGTCATCTCATGAAAAACGAACAGCCCTACCATTGCCACCAACATACATAACACACTGATTCCGAAGAAAGTTCGAGCAGACAGTTTCTGCAAAATAAAGGCTCCGAGGAAGCAGCCTGCCGTACGGAAAATAAAATAAAGACTTGTTGCGAATCCGGCATCGGCAAGCGACATGCCCAGACGTTCCATCAATATCTTGGGTGCAGTGGTATTTGTACCTACATCGATACCCACATGGCACATGATGCCCAAGAAACAAAGCAGTATGAACGGCTTTCCCAACAAAGCAAGACATTCGCCGAAAGTAGAAGGACGCCCTTCTTCCTTTTCCTCATGAATAGATGTAGTGCCCAGCCACAGGATAGCGACAACCGCTATCACCATATAAATGGGAAACAGCACTCGCCAGCCCATCCCCAACGAAGGGATAGCCTGTGTAGCCCCCCACATAGCTATATAAGGAGCGAGGAAAGAAGCGATAGCCTTTACAAACTGTCCGAAAGTCAGCGAGCTTGCCAACCGCTCTCCACTGACGACATTGGAAAGCAGCGGATTGAGCGATGTCTGCATCAGCGCATTGCCGATACCCAATAGCGAAAACGAAATCAGCATCAGCGCATACCCGTCTCCAAAAACCGGCAGCAACAAGGATGCAAAAGTCACGGCCAAACTGAGAAGCACCGTTTTCTTGCGTCCGATGCGGTTCATCAGCATACCCGTGGGCACGGAGAAGATAAGGAACCAGAAGAATACAAGAGAGGGGAATATATTTGCCTGGGAATCGGTCAGGTTCAAATCAGCTTTCACATAGTTGGAAGCGATGCCAACAAGGTCTACAAACCCCATGGCAAAGAAGCAAAGCATCATGGGAAGCAGCTTTGCAAGCGAATTACTATTATTGTTCATAAGATATCGAAATTTAGTTGTTAACTTTTAAAGGATTTACTGTCAGGTCGTTGACTTTGCAACGTCCTTTATCTACAGCAATGGAAATAGTAGTGTAAGGATGCTGCGGAAATACAAGGTTTGTCATGGCAAAACGTCCGTCACCCTCGAAAGCTTCGATGCTGCAACGGTCTATAAACAGACGCAGACGTTGCTTGGCTTCTGCCGGACACGGAGCTACCGTTATGGCAGGAAAGTCCTTATTGAAATCCGTAAGTCCGCTTGCAGTACGGTCCATGCTGAATGTGGAGTTCCTCAAGTCGTAAGTCATTACAGTCTGTTCATCCTTATCATTGGACAACGTAATGTATACTTTATCGGCCGAGCGGGGAGCCAGTTCGAGATTAATCTCACAGATACCGCTGTTTTCGACCGGCAGTTTCCGGGATACCTTCTTTGTTCCAGCGGAGAAAGCACCGTATTTCAATGCTTTGCCCGTACGCAATGCGTTTACTTCCGGTGCAGGCGTTGCGGCCAGATAAAGTTCGCCGTCACTGCCTTCGTACAATTCGATGTCGCGCGGCAATGTGTTGGCACTACGGAACTGTTTGGTAGGCACGTTGTTGGCATATTGCCAATTGCTCATCCAGGCAATCACGGTATGCCGCTTTTCGGGCGTATTACTCCAGGATACGGCAGCATAATGGTCTTTTCCGTAATCCATCCACTTGGTTACTTCGGGCTTGGTATCGCAAGTAAAGGTTTTCCCGTCAAAATCGCCTACAAAATACTGTGCCGCACTGCCTCCGAAAGGACCGCCGGGATTGATATTGCAAATCAGCACCCATTTGGTACGGTCTGTTCCGCGCACGGGCAATTCCATGAGGTCCGGACATTCCCATACACCCTCCTGCGCACCATATCCATGTCCGAAACTGCTCTCCTTTGTCCAGTTCTTCAAATCGGGAGAGGAATATATCCACATTTCCTTTTCCAGTGCAGCCGCCAAAATAAGAATCCATTTACCACTCTTTTCGTGCCAGAACATATTCGGGTCGCGGCACTCCTTATCGGCGGCAATGATAGGATTGTTTTCATAAACATGGAAAGTCATTCCGTTGTCCAGACTGTATGCAAGGCTCTGTATCTGACTGGCACCGGCTGAAGTATAGATGGCAATGATGGCATCCTTTCCGAAACCTGCCGTATTATCCTTATCAACCACACTGCTACCGCTGAACACAGCGCCCAATCCGTTGGGTTGTATGGCTACCGGATGGTGCTGCCAGCTTATCAAATCCTTGCTGGATGAATGTCCCCAGTTCATATTGCCCCACATGGAGCCGTAAGGATTATACTGATAATACAGATGATATTCTCCATCTTTATAAAACATACCGTTGGGGTCGTTCATCCAACCATAGACAGGAGTGTGATGATAGAACGGACGGAACGCTTCCCGGTTGGCATCATCAAACGTATCGGAAAGTTTCAGTTCTTTCCAGCAGGCATCTGCCATGGCATCGCGTACATTGGTACGGCTGTTGCCGGTATGAATGTCGAAAGTTACCGTCTTACCTTTATACTGCTCCAAAGCAAACGGAACAAGATAGTCGATACGGTTGACAGCCAACCGAACCTGAAAACTTTGATCGGCCTTATTATTCACCAATACATTGACAGTAGCCTCGGGAGCAGCCTCTTCCACCGGCAACAAAAGGTATTTCTGCGGTTCCTGTACCTGTACCAAACTGTGGTTTGCACCCAAATAATGGATTTTCAGCCCGGCATACTGTGCCCTACAAATACCGATACTCATTATTACAATAAGAAAAGTTACAATAATCTTTCCCCAAAAAGGAGAAAGTATTCTATGAAAGTAATGCTTCATTTTCAAAATCAGGTATTAAATTTAATGTTTACTTTATGAACTCACTCAATGCTCGGGAAAGCACATTGCAAAGAAAAGGAATAAAAGCGAAAAGGGCTAACACAAATGTTACAAATGCAGCTAAAATTGATACCAGGCTATCTCCTGGGCATAGTCAGCTCCATACCACGAAACAAATTTTGCAGCATCCGTATCATTTTTTATAGCCAGTTTCAATGCAATCCATTTACTTTGCAATATCAAAACATGATCGGGAAAGCTGTTTTGAGAATTCACAAGATAATTGTTAACAATAAATTTATAATGTATGAGAAAACTTAGCATTATGATGTTCCTTTTAGGATTATGCGGTTTTGCCTATGCGCAAAACATCCAAATAAAAGGAACGGTAACCTCTGCTACCGATAGCTACCCCATCATCGGGGCATCCGTTGTGGACAAGGCAGATAAAACCAACGGAACGATTACGGATATAGACGGCAACTTCACCCTCACCGTAAAGCCGGGTTCCGAAATAACTTTCTCTTATATAGGTTACAAAACACTAACCTTGAAAGCGGAAACATCCATGAGTGTCATCATGCACGAAGACTCGGAAATGCTGCAGGAAGTAGTGGTAACCGGTTACACCACACAACGCAAAGCAGACCTTACCGGTTCCATCTCCGTAGTCAGCATGGATGAAATAGCCAAGCAAAACGAAAACAATCCAATGAAAGCCATGCAGGGGCGTGTACCGGGCATGAACATTACGGCCGACGGTAATCCAAGCGGCAGCACTACCATCCGTATCCGCGGTATAGGTACGCTAAACAACAATGACCCGCTCTACATCATCGATGGCGTGCCCACCAAAGGCGGCATGCACGAATTGAATGGCAATGACATCGAGTCCATACAGGTACTGAAGGATGCCGCTTCTGCCTCTATCTACGGTAGCCGCGCTGCCAACGGTGTCATCATCATTACCACAAAGAAGGGCAAAGAAGGACAACTCAAGATTAACTTTGACGCTTCCGTTTCCGCTTCCATGTACACCAACAAACTGGAAGTACTGAACACCGAAGAATATGGCCGTGCCATGTGGCAAGCCTATGTGAACGAAGGACAAGACCCGAATACCAACAACTTAGGCTACCTCTATGACTGGAACTACGGTGTAAACGGTTATCCACAACTCAACGGCATCAGCATGCGCAAATATCTGGATGCTGCCAATACAGTACCTGCCGCAGACACCGACTGGTTCGACCAGACCACACGCACTGGTATCATCCAACAATACAACGTATCTGTGAGCAACGGCTCGGAAAAAGGTTCGTCTTTCTTCTCCTTAGGATATTACAAGAATCTGGGCATCATAAAAGATACTGATTTTGACCGCATATCCGCCCGTATGAATGCTGACTACAAACTAATAGACAACCTGCTGACCGTAGGCGAGCACTTCACCGTAAACCGTACCAGCGAAGTGCAAGCTCCCGGCGGATTCCTGCAAAACGTGCTACAAGCCAATCCTTCACTGCCGGTATATACAACCGAAGGTAAATTTGCCGGTCCCGTCAGCGGTTATCCCGACCGTGAAAATCCGGTAGCGCGCCTGCAACGCAATGCCGACAACCGCTACACATATTGGCGTATGTTCGGTGATGCATATGTCAACCTGAATCCGTTCAAGAACTTCAATCTCCGCTCTACTTTTGGCATAGACTACTCACAAAAACAACAACGTATCTTTACCTATCCCATCACGGAAGGCAATGTAGCTAACGACAAGAATGCCATAGAAGCAAAGCAAGAGCATTGGACCAAATGGATGTGGAATGCCATCGCCACTTATAATATGGAAGTTGGCAAACACCGCGGAGACGTAATGCTGGGTATGGAACTGAATCGTGAAGACGATATACATTTCTCTGGTTACAAAGAAAACTTTTCCATCCTCACACCCGACTATATGTGGCCGGATGCAGGTGTAGGCACGGCACAGTCCTATGGTGCAGGCGAAGGCTACTCACTCGTTTCTTTCTTCGGAAAGTTGAACTATACATATAACGACAAATATCTGCTGTCGCTTACCGTACGTCGTGACGGCTCTTCACGCTTTGGCAAGGATAACCGCTATGCTACCTTCCCATCGGTTTCTGCCGGCTGGCGTCTTAGTCAGGAAGAATTCATGAAAGACATCAAATGGCTGGACGATTTGAAAATACGCGCATCCTGGGGACAGACCGGTAATCAGGAAATCAGCAACAACGCCCGTTATACAATTTATGTACCCAACTATGCCGGAACAGAAAGCGGCGGCGGAAGTTACGGAACTTCCTACGACATCACGGGAAGCAATGGCGGAAGCATTCTCCAATCCGGTTTCAAACGTGACCAGCTCGGCAATAACGGTATCAAGTGGGAAACCACCACACAAACCGACCTCGGTTTCGACTTTTCCCTTTTCGCCCAAACACTTTACGGTTCGTTCGATTGGTACTATAAAAAGACAACCGACATTTTGGTACAAATGGCAGGCATTGCCACCATGGGTGAAGGAAGTAAGCAATGGATTAATGCCGGTGAAATGGAAAACAAGGGTTTTGAACTGAATTTAGGCTACCGCAACAGTACAAAATTCGGACTGAAATACGACATCAATGCCAACCTCTCCTCTTACCGCAACAAAATCACTGCCTTGCCTGCTACGGTAGCAGCCAACGGCACTTTCGGCGGAAACGGCGTGGAAAGTGTGATAGGACACCCCAACGGAGCACAGGTAGGCTACGTAGCCGACGGTCTTTTCAAGTCACAGGAAGAAATCGACAACCACGCCACTCAGGAAGGTGCAGGTTTGGGACGTATCCGCTGGCGTGATCTGGACAGCAACGGTATCATCAACGAAAAAGACCAGCAATGGATATTCGACCCTACACCTGCCTTCAGCTACGGTATCAATATCTATTTGGAATATAAGAACTTCGATCTTACCATGTTTTGGCAAGGCGTACAAGGAGTAGACATCATCAGTGATTTAAAGAAAGAAACCGACTTGTGGAGCGGACTCAACATCGGCTTCCTGAACAAAGGCAAACGCGTACTCGATGCCTGGTCGCCCGCCAATCCAGGTTCCGACATTCCGGCACTTGCACGTAACGACAGTAACAACGAAAAACGCGTATCTACCTATTATGTGGAGAACGGCTCCTTCCTGAAACTACGCAATCTGCAAGTAGGCTACAACGTACCGAAAGCATGGACAGAGAAAATCCGCATGGAGCGTCTGCGCTTCTACCTCAGTGCACAAAATCTGCTCACCATCAAGAGCAAAGATTTCACCGGAGTAGACCCGGAAAACGTGAACTACGGCTATCCTATTCCTTTGAACATCACTTTTGGCGTGAACGTCAGCTTTTAATACAACGAACAACAAATAGAAAAACCATGAAAAATTTAGTATATACTCTTATCTTTGGACTCGCATGGATATGCACCGGATGCTCAGACTTCCTGGAAAGCCAGACACCGCAGGGAAGTGTGGATGAAGAACAACTGCAAGACCCTGTTTATATAGACAACCTGGTAATTTCGGCATACGCCGTATGGATCAGCGCCGAGGATATCAACTCCTCTTTCTCTTTATGGAACTACGATGTCCGCTCGGACGACGCTTACAAGGGCGGTAACGGTACGGAAGACGGCGATGTGTTCCATGCGTTAGAAATCTCTCAAGGCATCATGACTACCGCATGGAATATCAGCGACATCTGGCAACGGTTATACAACAGCATTTCACGCGTAAACATGGCTTTAAAATCTCTGAACCGGATGGATAATTTATCGTTCCATGCATTCGGCGAGTCAAGCTGTGTGAAAGGTATAGCAGGTATTCTCCCGTAAACCAGTGCCAGCAGTACCGGAGGACGCAGACACCATCCGGTCAAGGCAATAAAGAGTGTCAGTACGATAGTCGTTCTGCCTATCTTGTCGTGCCACGATAGAGAGGTTTTCAGTAAGGCAATACTTGTTGTTGCTGAACGTCCGGTTTGTTTCATCCGGCGAATATACTTGGGCAGAAACCAGTAGAAGATTCCGCTTACCGAAAGGATGATCAGTATTACTGCCAGTGTATCCATGACCAGTTTGCCGGCAGTTCCAAACAGTTCACCACTGTGCAACAGCCAGGTGGTGCGGAATAATGAAACTTTCCCGTTGTATTCTTCGGGAGCTTGCAGAATGATTGGGCTGAAATGACGGTAAGGCGATGTCGCGTAATACAAACAGGAACGCCCGACGACTATCAAGGTGTCACCATGCGTAGTGATGTCCGATAATTTTTCCCCCTTTTGCAGAGGAAGCCTGACTGCTTGCCATCCTGCCTTTTGGTTGTAGTGGTAGAGTCCGAACTGAGCGGCGGCGAATAAATCTCCTTGAGGAGTAATCGCTATTCCCCGTATGTTACGCCAGTCGACTCCGTGAGGAAAACCACGGTTGAAATCATTGAATGTAGTAGCATCATGATCGGTCAGAAAAATGCCGGCATTGCCAAACAATAAGACAGCGCTGTCTTCTTGACAGATACAGGGAGGACAGGAGAGAGTTCCCCGCAACAGTCCGTTGTTCCAGCTCTTGTACCGGTAGGCGTCGGGTAGCCATTTCCGGCTGATCTGATAATCAGAAAAGAACAGCCGGTGGTTCAAGACAATGCCCGAAGCACCAAACAGGATAATAAAAAAGGCAAATATCAGCCCGAACCATTTATGATGTTTTTTCCAGGTAGATTTCTTCATTTG
>OHAQ01002022.1_pt1 | contig 15118 bp, 10 predicted proteins | sample 1577111 | NCBI WGS metagenome assembly OHAQ01 (sample SAMEA3541549, study PRJEB24748) | human gut metagenome | biome: human gut; feature: human-associated habitat; material: faeces | place: China | collected 2012 | reverse complement strand
TATCTTGATAAGAAGTGCCCCAACCCCGAAAAAACTTTTGTCAGGGGCGGCCGTCGGTCCCCGTCGTTGTCCGTCAGTTGCCGGCGACTTTTCGTGACCCGGAAAGGATGGAGGGTGGAGGGGATGCTCGTTCCTCCCGAGGCAGGGGAGGGGGCTGCCGTGGCCTGGGCGTGAAACGCGGGAACGGTATGCAGGGGAATAAGTGACGGTGGCGTCCGTATCACCACGTCACGGGGGAAGCAGGTTTTCCGTCTATGGTTTGGCCGCTACATATCTCGTGACTTCCTGTCCGTTTGAAGAGGACGATGCTGACGCTTTTTGTCCGGCGACGGGGACTTTCCCTATCGTTCAGAGAAAAAGCTTTGGGAGGGGAGGGGGATGCAAGGAGGAGGCCTTTTCCCAAAAAGGTCTTCCCGCCCCCTGCGTGCCCTGCATCTTTCCAGAACACTTGCTACTTTCTTTTTGAGAATATATCCTGATAAAAAAGGAGGTACCATGAACTACTGGTTGTTCAAGAGCGAGCCGGGCTGCTACTCCTGGCAGGATCTGGAGGCCGCGCCCGGGCAGACCACGTCCTGGGACGGCGTACGCAACTATCAGGCCCGCAACTTCATGAAGGCCATGAAAAAAGGCGACCTGGGCTTTTTCTATCACAGCGGTGCCGACCCCTCCATCGTGGGCGTGGTGGAAGTGGTGCGCGAGGCGTATCCCGACCATACGGCACAGGACCCTGAGAACAATCATTTCGACCCCCGGGCCACGCCGGAAAAGCCCATCTGGGAGATGGTGGACGTGCGCCTGCACAAGGCCCTGCCTGCCCTGAGCCGCAAGGAACTGTCCGCGCATGCGGCCCTGGCCGGTATGGAGCTCATGCGCCGGGGCAGCCGTCTCTCCGTTCAGCCTGTGAGCGCAGAAGCCTTTGAATATATTATGCATTTGGCAAATGAGAAAAAATAGACAATCTCAAAGCCTGCATGGGGAGCAGAAAAAGTGTTTCCGGAAGATTCTGGACAGGATATAGAAAAATTTTTTGTTTTGATTTCTTACCAGTAAGATAAGTGTGCCTGAAAGAGACTGCAGTAATGTGCAAAATGAAGAGCATATTGCATATCTATTCTTTCTCTTTTGTGTGGACGTTCTTTGGAAAAGAGTGATTGTATCATCTGTGTTGCCGCATTTTTTGTACATTTTGCCTTAATAAAAGAAGAGAAGGAGTTTATGGTCGTATTTTATAAAATATTTTTAAAAATATAAGAAAAAGAGGATCCCTTTTTTTCTTTGCAACAGCAGGTTGGGGAGCAGTTTTACCTTTTCAAAAAAAGAAATTCTTGCTAAAAAAGTTCATTCGGCCCGGATCAACCTATTCTTCGGAGCAGGTCTTGCTGCGTGCTCTTTTTTTCGTGTTCCGGGTAGATTGGGTGCAGGCCCGGTCGGGAGCCCGGGTTGATGAGCATATTTCATGAGTAACAGGAGGCCCTTATGGCAAGCCAGGCGCTTATCAAAGAATTTGAAGATCTCCTCGGCAAGGAAAACGTGTTCAGCTCCGAAGCTGACCGCCAGAGTTATTCCTATGATTCCGCGGTGCTGCCCCCCGTGGTGCCCGCTTTCGCGCTGCGTCCCACCACCACCGAGCAGCTCGGCATCTGTGTGAAAAAACTCTATGACTACGGCATTCCCATGACCGTGCGCGGTGCCGGTACCAACCTGTCCGGCGGCACCATCCCGGACAGCAAGGAAAGCGTGGTCATCCTGACCAACGGCCTGAACCGCATCCTTGAGATCAACTCCGACGACCTGTACGCCGTGGTGGAACCCGGCGTGGTCACGGCCACTTTCGCTGCCGAGGTTGCCAAGAAGAACCTGTTCTATCCCCCGGATCCGGGTTCCCAGGCCGTGTCCACCCTGGCCGGTAACATCGCCGAAAACGCCGGTGGTCTGCGTGGCCTGAAGTACGGCGTCACCAAGGACTACCTGATGGGCCTGGAATTCTTTGACGCCACCGGCGAGCTGGTCAAGAGCGGTTCCCGCACCGTCAAATGCGTCACCGGTTACAACCTGGCCGGCATGATGCTGCAGTCCGAAGGCACCCTGGGCATCATCTCCCAGGCCGTGCTCAAGCTGGTGCCCCCGCCGCAGGCCTCCAAGGCCCTGATGGCCGTGTTCGATGACATGCAGAAGGCCGCCGAAGCCGTGGCCGGCATCATCGCCGCCCACGTGGTGCCCTGTACGCTGGAATTCCTCGACAACAACACCATCGTGCGCGTGGACGACTACACCAAGGCCGGCCTGCCCCGCGACGCCGCGGCCATCCTGCTCATCGAAGTGGACGGCCATCCCGCCCAGGTGGCTGACGAAGCCGTGGTCGTGGAACGCGTGCTGCAGCAGACCGGTGCCGTGGCCGTGCATGTGGCCAAGGACGCCGCCGAAAAGTTCAAGCTGTGGGAAGCCCGCCGCCAGGCCCTGCCCGTGCTGGCCCGCTGCAAGCCCACCACCGTGCTCGAAGACGCCACCGTGCCGCGCTCCCAGATCCCTGCCATGATGAAGGCCGTCAACGACATCGCCAAGAAGTACAATGTCGAAGTGGGCACCTTCGGTCATGCCGGTGACGGCAACCTGCATCCCACCTTCCTGTGCGACAAGCGCGACAAGGAAGAATTCGCCCGCGTGGAAGCCGCCGTCGACGAAATGTTCGATGTGGCCATCAGCCTGCACGGTACCCTGTCCGGTGAACACGGCATCGGCACCGCCAAGTCCAAGTGGATGGAAAAGGAAACCTCCCGCGGCACCATCCTCTTCTCGCAGCGCCTGCGCCGCGCTCTGGATCCCAAGGGTCTGCTCAATCCCACCAAGCTGGTGGGCATTTAGGGAGACACGCCATGAGCGACCTGAAGAAACTGGCAAAGCGTCTGATGACGCTTGACGACCGCATCATCGCCTGCATGAAGTGCGGCATGTGCCAGGCTGTCTGCCCCATGTTCGGCGCCACCATGATGGAAGCCGACGTGGCCCGCGGCAAGCTGGCCCTGGTGGACAATCTGGCCCACGAAATGATCGCCGATCCCGAGGCCGTGGCCGACAAGCTGGGCCGCTGCCTGCTGTGCGGCTCCTGTGAGGCCAACTGCCCCTCCGGTGTGAAGATCATGGACATCTTCATGGAGGCTCGCGAGATCGTGAACACCTATCTTGGCCTGCACCCGGTCAAAAAGATGGTGTTCCGTGCCCTGCTGCCGTACCCCGGCCTGTTCAACTTTGCCATGCGGGTGGGCGCGCCCATGCAGCGCGTCATCTTCCGCAGCAACAAGGACACCCAGAACACGGCCTGTGCTCCCATGCTCAACTTCATGCTGGGCGACCGCCACATCCGTTCCCTGGCCCTCAAGCCCCTGCACGCCATCTACGGCAACCTGGACGAGCCCCGCGTCATGGGCGGTCTGAAGGTGGCCTTCTTCCCCGGCTGCATGGGCGACAAGCTGTACGTGGATGTGTCCGAAGCCTGCATCAAGGTGCTGCACCACCATAACGTGGCCATCTACATGCCCAGCAGCTTCGCCTGCTGCGGTATCCCGGCCCTGTCCTCCGGCGACGCCGAAGGCATGGTGAAGCAGATGGCCAAGAGCCTGGCCGCCTTTGGCGAAAGCAGCTTCGACTACGTGCTGACCGCCTGTTCCTCCTGTACCTCCACCATCAAGGAACTGTGGCCCCGCTACGCCGCCCGCCTGGGCAGCGTGGAACAGCATCAGGCCGAGGCCCTGGCCGCCATCACCATGGACATCAACGAATTCCTGGTGAAGGTGCTCAAGGTCGAAGCCGTGGAAAGCCTGCCCGGCGCCAAGACCGTGACCTATCACGACTCCTGCCACCTCAAGAAGGCCCTGGGCCTCTCCGAGGAACCGCGCACCATCATCAAGACCAACCCCAACTACAAGCTGGTGGAGATGAAAGAAGCCGACCGCTGTTGCGGTTGCGGCGGTTCCTTCAACCTCTTCCACTACGACCTGTCGCGTGTCATCGGCCAGCGCAAGCGTGACAACGTGGTGGCCACGGGCGCCCATGTGGTGGCCGCCGGCTGCCCCGCCTGCATGATGCAGCTGGAAGACGTGCTCTCGCACAACAATGACCCCGTGCAGGTCAAGCATACTATCCAGATCTATGCCGAGACCCTCAAATAGGGTGCGGCATTCATTATAAGGAGACATCAATGGCCCCTGAAGAAATCCAGGATCTTGTTCAGGACTTCACCGCCAAAGCCACGGCCGTCAACGCCGTGGTGCAGGAGCTGCCCAACATGGCCGCCGCGCTGCAGTACGTGGTGGACGTGTGCGAAAACAAAGCCCCGTGCGAACTGATGGCGGACGAGGATGTGGAAAAGGGCCCCAACGGCCCCAACGGTGTGCCCACCCGCGTGCAGCGTATCGTGGCCGCCCCTGTCCTGAACGATGAAGACTTCGCCACCCTGGAAGCCGCCTGCAAGGAAAAGGGCTTCCTGTGCATCCGTGAAGGTCTGCGCAACCATCTGGCCGGTATCGACGTGGGTCTGACCTTCGCCGAGATGGGCGTGTCTTCCAGTGCCACCTGTCTGGTGAACACCGACAACGAAGATGCCCGTCTGGCCGGTATGATCAGCGAGATCCACGTGCTGCTGCTGGCCAAGACCAAGCTTGTGCGCACCCTGCCCGAGATCGCCGGTCGCATGCGTGAGCTGCTCATGGCCAACCCCAAGGGCGGCAACTACACGACCCTGATCAGCGGCCCCAGCCGTACCGCCGATATCGAGCGCGTGGCCGCCGTGGGCGTTCATGGCCCGCTGGAATTGCATATCATTCTTCTGGAGGACTAAGCCATGAGCCACACCGCACCCAAAACCCTTTCGGATTACCGCAAGGATATTGATTCCGCCCTTGAGGACAGCTTTCTGCGCCGTACCCTCGACACCTTTGCCGTGGCCTACCGCGCCAACCGTGAAGCTGTGTTCAAGGAAGTGGACGAACGAGGCCTGATCAAACAGATCGCCGACGCCAAGGACGACGCCTGCAAGCACATGGAAGAACTGTACGAACAGTTCCGCCGTGTGGCCGAAGAGCGCGGCGTGCATGTGCACCGTGCCGCCACTGCCGAGGATGCCAACCGCATCATCGCCAGCATCGCCCGCGAGAACAACGTCAAGCGCGTCATCAAGTCCAAGTCCATGACCGCTGAAGAAATCCAGCTGAACCCCTACCTGGAAAAGGAAGGGTTCATCGTGGACGAGACCGACCTTGGTGAATGGATCATCCAGCTGCGCCACGAAGGTCCCTCGCACATGGTCATGCCCGCCATCCACCTGTCCCGCTATCAGGTGGCCGACGACTTCACCAAGGAGACCGGCGTCAAGCAGGATGCCGAAGACATCCAGCGCCTGGTGAAGGTGGCCCGCGTGCAGCTGCGCCGCAAGTTCATCAACGGCGACATGGGCATCTCCGGCTGCAACTTCGCCGTGGCCGAAATGGGCGCCGTCAGCACCGTGACCAACGAGGGCAACGCCCGCATGGTCACCACCCTGCCTCGCGTCCATGTGGCCATCGCCGGCCTGGACAAGCTGGTGCCCAACCTGGAAGTGGCCCTGACCGCCCTGCAGGTGCTGCCCCGTAACGCTACGGCCCAGCGCCTGACCGCGTACGCCACCTTCATGGCCGGTGCCGGCGAATGCGGCGCCTGTGAGGACAACAAGAAGGTCATGCACGTGGTCTTCCTGGACAACGGCCGTACCGAGATCGCCCGTGATCCGCTGTTCTCCCAGATCTTCCGCTGCGTGCGCTGCGGCGCCTGCGCCAACGTCTGCCCCGTGTTCCGTCTGGTGGGCGGCCACAAGATGGGCTACATCTACATCGGCGCCATCGGCCTGATCCTGACCTACTTCTTCCATGGCAAGGACAAGGCCAAGGTGCTGTGCCAGAACTGCGTGGGCTGCGAATCCTGCAAGAACGTCTGCGCCGGCGGCATCGACCTGCCCCGCCTGATCCGCGAGATCCGCTCCCGCCTGACCGACGAGCAGGGCGGTGGTGTGGAAGGCACCCTGATGGCTGCTGTGATGAAGAACCGCAAGATGTTCCACAGCCTGCTCAAGTTCGCCTCCTACGCCCAGAAGCCCTTCACCGGCGGCACCCAGTTCCAGCGTCACCTGCCTGCCATGTTCCTTGGCAAGCACGGCTTCAAGGCCCTGCCCGCCATCGCCAACGAAGCCTTCCGTGACCGCTGGGCCAAGATCGCCCCGCGCGTGGCCACCCCGCGCTACCGTGTGGCCATCTTCGGCGGCTGCGCCCAGGACTTCATCTATCCCGAACAGCTGGAAGCCTGCGTCAAGGTGCTGGGCGCCCGCGGCGTGGCCGTGGAATACCCCATGGCCCAGACCTGCTGCGGCCTGCCTCTGGAAATGATGGGTCAGCGCAAGACCTCCGTGGATGTGGCCAAGCAGAACCTGGAAGCCTTCGACGCCAGCAAGTACGACGCCATCATCACCCTGTGCGCCAGCTGCGCCTCCCACCTGAAGCATGTGTACCCCCACATCCTGGAAGGCAAGGCCGACGCCGCCCGCGTGCAGCTCTTCTCCGACAAGGTGACGGACTACAGCTCCTTCGTGCATGATGTTCTCGGCCTGACCGAGAAGGACTTCAACAACAGCGGTGAAAAGGTGACCTACCACGCTTCCTGCCACATCTGCCGTGGTCTGGGCGTGACCAAGGCCCCGCGCGACCTCATCGCCGACGCGGCCACCTATGTGCCGTGCGCCGAAGAAGACGTGTGCTGCGGCTTCGGTGGTACCTACTCCATGAAGTTCCCCGAGATCTCCGGTACGCTGCTGGCCAAGAAGCTGAAGCACATCGAAGAGACCGGCGCTTCCCGCGTGGTCATGGACTGCCCCGGCTGCGTCATGCAGCTGCGTGGTGGTGTGGAAAAGCAGGGCATGAAGGTCAAGGTTTCGCACATCGCGGAACTGGTGGCCGAAAACCTGAAGCACTAACCGTAAATGAGCGGCGGCGTGCCTTGTGGCGCGCCGCCGCCTTGCCATGCGGGCCTGACCTGTCCGGGCCTGCAGGGATCGCCGGCCTTGTGCCGGGCCGGGTGCAGCCCAGGGCGCCCCGGCAGCAGGGACAGGAGGGATTTTTGAACGGACACCGGGTCTCCCGGGCGGTTTTGAGGAAGACCGCGGTCTGTTCGAAAACGCCGTATGATCAAGGCCTTTTCCTGGCGAACCTGAAGGAGCGCCGGTGGGCCCACGGCCATGCGGCAAGGTCATGACCGTAATGCGGCATGATGACATGCCGCCGGTTTGGGGAAGGTCACGGCTGCGTGTGGTGCGAAAATATGCGGCCGGGACATGTTCAACATGGACACTTGCAGAGGAGGTCTCATGTCCATCGGTCTTCTGGCATTTCTTGCCTTCATCCCGATCCTGATTGCCCTGATCCTCATGGCCGGCATGCGCTGGCCCTCCACCCGCGCCATGCCCATCGCCTGGCTTGCCGGTGTGGTGCTGGCCTTTGCCTTCTGGGGTCAGGAACCCCTGCGTCTTGTGGCTCTGTCCATCGAAGGCACCATCACGGCTGTGGGCGTGCTGATCATCGTGTTCGGCGCGCTGCTGATCTACTACACCATGCAGTACAGCGGCGCCATGGAAACCATCCAGGCCGGCATGAAGAAGATCAGCCCCGACAAACGTCTGCAGACCATCATCATCGGCTTCATGTTCGCCGCCTTCATCGAAGGTGCCGCCGGTTTCGGTACGCCTGCCGCTCTGGCCGCTCCCCTGCTGCTGGGCCTGGGCTTCCCGCCCCTGTGCGCTGCCGTTATCTGTCTGGCCTTCAACAGTGTGCCCGTGACCTTTGGCGCCGTGGGCACCCCCGTGCTGCAGGGCTTCAAATCCATCGAGACCTTTGCCATGCAGGCCATGAACTTCTCTGACCCCGCCATGGCCTACAAGACCATCGGTGAATACGTCACCCTCATGCACCTGCCCATGGGCATCATCCTGCCCATCTTCATGCTGGGCTTCATGACCCGCTTCTTCGGCAAGAACAAGTCCTGGATGGAAGGTTTCCGCGCGTGGAAATACTGCATCATGGCCTCTGTCTGCTTCCTGGTGCCCTATCTGATCCTGGCCTGGACCGTCGGCCCCGAACTGCCTTCCATGGTGGGTGGCCTGCTGGGTCTCGGCGCCCTGGTGTGGCTGACCAAGAAGGGCTTCTGCGTGCCTACCGACGGCGTGTGGGACTTTGCCCGCAACGATGAATGGGATCCCGAATGGACCGGTTCCGTGGAAGCCAGCTCCGCCACCGAGTACAAGGAACACATGAGCCAGACCATGGCCTGGCTGCCCTATGTGCTGTGCGGCCTGCTGCTGGTGCTGACCCGCGTGCCCGCCTTCCACCTGAAGCCCATCGTCACCGACCCCATCTTCAGCGTGGGTCTGACCAACATCCTGGGCTACCAGGGCGTGACCTCCAAGATCGCCCTGCTCAACCTGCCCGGCACCATCCCCTTCATCCTGGTGTCCATCATCACCATCGGCCTGCACAAGATGAGCGGTGAAAAGGTCCGTCAGGCCTGGGGCACCGCTCTGGAAAAGATGTCCGCTCCCACCATCGCCCTGGTGGCTGCTGTGGCCCTGGTGTCCATCCTCAAGGGTTCCGGCGTCAACACCGCCGGTCCCGACGGCGCTGCCCTGCCTTCCATGCCCATGGCCATGGCCATGTTCGCCTCTGACGTGGCCGGCGGCATCTGGCCCATGCTGGCCGCTGTGGTGGGTGGTCTGGGTGCCTTCATCACCGGTTCCGCTACCGTGTCCGACATGCTGTTCGGTAACTTCCAGTGGGATATGGGCGGTCTGCTGAACTATCCCGCTCTCGGCAAGTACATCATCGTAGCTGCCCAGGGCGTGGGTGGCGCTGCCGGCAACATGATCTGCATCCACAACATCGTGGCCGTGTGCGCCGTGCTGGGCATGATCGGCAAGGAAGGTATCATCCTGCGCCGGACCATCTGGCCCTTCCTGCTCTACTGCCTGGTCGTGGGCACCGTCTGCTCCTACCTCATCAGCCGCGTCCTGTAACGGCTGCTGTGATCCTGTAAAAAAAGCCCGCTCCGGCGGGCCTTTTTTTATGCTGTCTTGAAACATCCGGCAGCGTACTGCAATAAAAAACCACCCGGCAGGGTGGTTTCGGCATATAAAAACGGGGGAACTTTAGTGGCTGAGGAGAGCGGCTGATGTCCGCCAGTACCAGTCCGCTACGAGGGTCGTGTCGTCCGGCAGCCATTCCCCGCTGTGCTCGAACTGGAACAGCAGCTCTTCCTCGGCCGCGTCCAGCGGGATGGCCGGATGGGCCAGTTTGCGCAGATGGACCAGGACAGCCAGGCATTCGAAAAGCGAGAACAGCGCTTCAGAAGAAAGGTCCGCAGCAGCAATGGTGCGCAGCAATTCGGGATGGAAGGGATTGCTGCTGACACGGGCGGCATCATACAGGTCGCAGTGCCGGCACAGGGAATCCAGAGTATCGGCGACCAGCAGATCCCGTTTTTCCTGAGGGGATCGTTGCCGTAATGCTGCGGCGAACTGGCTGATGGGGGTACGTTTTTCGCGAATGGTCACCGGAAACTCCTGTTTTCTGATGATTATAGGATAACACATATATAAAAGCAACGTTCTTTAGCACAAGTACGGGGCTGAAGAGCGTACTTTCCTCTCCGGCGGATGTAACTGGGCACTCGCAACAGTGCACTACGATGCGGCCTTTGCGCAGGGGCAGGATCCCTTTAGTGGCGGGGGTCGAGATAGCGGGGATCGATATGCAGACGATAGCTCCGTGCCGCCGGATTGCGGCGGGGCGGCAGGGAGATGTTGCCCTCGATGGACAGGGGCTTGTCCGAGAGGCCGAAGGGCTGGAGGCCCTGCAGGCCCTGGGGCATGGCGGCCAGCCGGTCGCCCAGGACGTAGAGGACGGGCATGCTGCGCTGGGCGCGGCCTGCCAGGAGCATGCTGCCGCCATGGCTGCTGCCCAGGATGCTGGTGAGCAGGGAGGGTAGGCGCACGTCGGCGCGGCGCAGCAGCTCCAGAAAGTCATTGCCTGTCTGTCCCACGAAGGAGACCAGGGACATGCCGTCGCGGCTCACCAGCAGGCTCACCGGCACGGTACCGCCGTGGATGCCCAGATAGGTGGAGCGGGCGCCCGCGGGCATGGCTGTCCAGCCTTCCGGGAGGGATTGGCCGCTGACGGTGGCCGTTTGCTGGGGCGTATCGGCGGTGGTGCTGCCGGCTGCGGTGAACAGGGAACTTTTGTCCAGCGCGGGCCACGCACAGGCCAGGGCGGCCAGGGCCAGCAGGGCGCAGGCCAGCAGGGATTGGAGATGGCGCATGCCGTTATGTCCTTGATACGGGGGTGATTTCCCTTCCTAGGAAGAATGGCGGGACCTTGTCAAGCCAGGGGCGGTCTACTCGCCGGTACCGAGGGAGAAGAAGCTCTCCGGGCCTTCCTGGGTACCGAGCCATTCCAGGAAGAATGAGGCCAGTCTGCGGGTCAGCGTGCTGAACAGCTGCTGGCGTAGGGGATCCAGCTCGTCATGGCACATCTCGGGCAGCTCATTGGCCAGGCTGGGCGGACAGGGGGCCATGAGCAGCGACATGTCCGCTTTGTCCAGGAACAGATGGGCGGGCTTCCTGTCCATGCGTTCATACAGGGCCTCGGCATGCAGCGAGGAGATGCTCAGGTCGTCATGCTCAAGGCCCACCAGCAGCAGGTGCGGCTGCAGGCCGGCCAGCCCCTGATGGCTGAACAGCATGCCGAAGGTGGGGCCCACGGCGGCGATGGCCTTGACGCGGGGATCGGTCAGGCTGCGCGGATCCAGCGGGAAATGGCCGCACATGCTGTCCATGCGGGCCCGGGGCTGATCATAGCAGTAGGCATCGTCCTGGGGGGCCTTGCGGCAGTAGTCCATCCAGCCGGAGCAGTCGGGCAGGGCGCCGCCCAGCAGCAGGGCGGCCGTAGCGCCGCTGCCGTAGCCCAGGACGCCGATGCGCTTGGGGTCGATGCTGGGGCCGATGTCTTTGTCGGCCAGCAGCAGGTCCATGGTGGCCGACAGTTCCAGAGCCCTGTCCTTGAGCTGTTCCCAGAGGAAAAGATGGTCCATGTTCTCCATGCAGTCGCGGGGATGGGTGGGCGCGGCCACCACGAAGCCGCGCGCCGCCAGGGCTGCCGCCGTATCGTGGAAGGAAAAGCGCGTCCCCGACGAGGGATGGGAGAGCAGGATCAGAGGAAAGCGGCCGGGTACGGGCTTGCCGTTGCGGGCGCCGCGGATGGTCCAGGGCGCGTAGGACAGGGAGCGCGGTGCGCGCACGGACGGATACCAGACGTTGACGTCCACGCGGATGCCGCTTTCCTGCTGCCAGAAGCCCAGAGTGCGGAAACCGGGATTGTAGCCGTTATCGGCCAGGGCCGGGACGGTGATGAACAGGCAGAGCAGGGCCATGATGACGGCGGAACGGACAGGCATGGGACCTCGCGAGACAGGAAAAGGGGTGGAGGCGTCCCCGCAGCGGGAGCAGGGCCGCTGTAGGTGTTGTGCCACAGGCATGGCTGGGATACAAGGGAAAGGCTTTCAGTCTCAAATCCCTATCGAGGTGTACATGGAATTTTTGACATATCTGGTGGACTTCATCCTGCATATCGACGCCCATCTCTTCGAACTGGTGGAACAGTACGGGATGTGGATCTATGCCATCCTGTTCATCATCGTCTTTTGCGAGACCGGCCTCGTGGTCACGCCCTTCCTGCCGGGGGATTCCCTGCTCTTCGCCTCCGGCGTCGTGGCCGGTGCCGGGCTCATGGGCTACGGCCATGTGCTGCTGGTACTGCTGGCCGCCGGTATCATGGGCGACGCGGTGAACTACTTCATCGGCCGTCATGTGGGCCCGGCCATCTTCCAGCGGGATTCCCGCTTCATCAAGAAGGAGCACCTGCTCAAGGCGCATCACTTTTATGAGAAACACGGCGGCAAGGCCATCATCCTGGCCCGCTTCGTGCCTATCGTGCGGACCTTCGCGCCCTTCGTGGCCGGTATCGCCCTCATGTGCCCGCACCGCTTTTTTCTGTTCAACATCACGGGCTGTGTGCTCTGGGTGGGCGGTCTGGTCTCGGCCGGCTATTTTCTGGGCAACCTGGAATGGGTGCGCCAGAATTTCAGCATCATCGTCTACCTGATCATCATCATCTCCGTGCTGCCGGTGGCCATCGAAATCCTGCGCGCCAAGCTGGGCAAGAAGCCGGAACATGTGGAAGAGCTGAAGAACCCCTTCGAAAAGAAGGATTAAGGCAGTTCTGCGGGGGAAGGGAGGCCCCTTTTGGAAAAGGTGCCTCCCTTCCCCCGGACCCCCATCCCCCCGTAAAACTTTTGTTCGGGTCGGTATGTCAGGTCCCCGCCGTTGTCCGGCGGGCCTGCTATCGTGCCCCTCTTCGCAAAAAGGCGGGAAAGCAGGCGTATTTTGTAAATGATAGTGCCGCATTTGAAAAGAGCATCCGTTTTGCGGCATCCGGCAGGGACAGTTGCGGGAGAGACGGGAGGGGGAGGCACAGGGTGCCGGCCCTCCTGCGGTCTTCCGCCATCGCGAGGGGTACGGGCCATCCTTTTCAGAGTGTCACCGGGGGACCAGGGGCGTCAGAAGGGCCTGTGCGTCATGACGGCCTGCCACAGCTCTGCATAAAAGTTTTTGGGAGGATGGGGGGAGCGTGAGGGGGGAAGGGAGACCTTTTTCCAAAAAGGTCCCCTTTCCCCCTCGCCTGTCCTGACAGCATCAAAAAAGGCGGCCGGAAGACCGGCCGCCTTGGCGGGGAAAAGGGGGACATTCCCCGATGGGGGTATCCGTTGCCATGACCGGGGGCAGGCCCGGTCATGACACGGTTTGTCGTTGTTACGGGGTGGCAGCTTCCTCGACGGTCTCGAAGGCTTCGATGCGCCCATCGTTGCGACGCAGGAAGCTACGAGGGGCGACGGTCCGGCAGGGGACGGGCCGCCCGGGCCACCGCGGCTTACAGGATGGCAGCTTCCTCGACGGTCTCGAAGGCTTCGATGATGTCGCCGATCTTGACGTCGTTGAAGTTTTCCAGGCCCACGCCGCATTCGTTGCCCTTGACCACTTCGCGGGCGTCGTCCTTGAAGCGCTTGAGGGAGCTGATCTTGCCGGTGTAGACCACCACGCCGTCGCGGAGCAGGCGCACGCCGGCGTTACGGGCGATCTTGCCGTCGGCCACATAGGAACCGGCGATGATGCCGACCTTGGGCACGCTGAAGGTGTTACGGACCTCAGCCTGGCCCAGGTAGACTTCGCGCTGCACGGGAGCCAGCAGACCGGCCATGGCGCTCTTGATGTCATCCACCAGCTTGTAGATGATATCGTAGAAGCGGATATCCACGTTCTCGCGTTCGGCGATGTCCTTGATGCGCGAGGTGGGACGCACGTTGAAGCCGATGATGATGGCCTGCGAGGCGGAAGCCAGCATGATGTCGGATTCGGAGATGGCGCCGGTGCCGCCGTGCACCACGTTGATGCGCACCTTTTCCGTGCTCTGCTTGTTGAGGGCCTCGGTGATGGCTTCCAGGCTGCCCTGCACGTCGGCCTTGAGCACCAGGTTGAGGGTCAGGGTCTCCTGGTCGGAGGCGCGGCGCGACAGGAAGGTTTCCAGGGTGACCTTGGATTCGCTGGCCAGATCGCGTTCGCGCTGCTTGGTGGCGCGCATTTCGGCGATGCGGCGGGCCAGCTTTTCGTCGGCCACGGCGAAGAACTCTTCACCGGCTTCGGGCACGCCTTCAAAGCCCTGCACTTCCACGGGGATGGAGGGACCGGCTTCCTTGACCTTCTTGCCCTGGTCGTTCATCAGGGCGCGCACGCGGCCGGAGAACTGGCCGCACACGAAGTTGTCGCCCTGGTGCAGGGTGCCTTCCTGGATGAGCACGGTGGCCACGGGGCCGCGGCCCTTGTCCAGCTTGGCTTCCACGATGCGGCCGTGGGCGGGCTTGTTGGGGTTGGCCTTGAGGTCCATGATCTCGGACTGCAGGGCCACCAGTTCCAGCAGGTCGTCCAGGCCCTGACGGGTCTTGGCGGAGACCTTGGCCACGATGGTGTCGCCGCCCCAGTCTTCGGGCTGCAGGCCCATCTCGGACAGTTCACGCAGCACGCGGTCGGGATCGGCCCCGGGCTTGTCCATCTTGTTGACGGCCACCATGATGGGCACACCGGCGGCGCGCGAGTGGTTCACGGCTTCGCGGGTCTGCTCCATGACGCCGTCGTCGGCGGCCACCACCAGGATGACCAGGTCGGTGACCTGGGCGCCGCGGGCGCGCATGGCGGTGAAGGCCTCGTGACCGGGGGTGTCGAGGAAGACGATCTCGCCGCGCTTGGTCTTCACATGGTAGGCACCGATGTGCTGGGTGATGCCGCCGGCTTCGCCGCTGGTGACGTTGGACTTGCGGATGGCGTCCAGCAGCGAGGTCTTGCCGTGGTCGACGTGGCCCATGATGGTGACGACCGGAGGACGGGGCTTGAGATCTTCGGGCTTATCCTCCTGCTGGGGCAGCAGGTAATCTTCTTCGGAGAAGCCGGCCTTTTCCACTTCGTAGTCGAATTCGGCGGCCACCAGGGTGGCGGTGTCGATATCCAGCGACTGGTTGATGGTGGCCATGACGCCCAGACCGAAGAGCACCTTGATGATCTCGTTGGCCTTGAGGCCCATCTGGTGGGCCATGTCGGCCACGCGGATGGCTTCGGTCACGCGGATCTTGCGCTTGGCGGCCTTGAGCGGCTGGGTGGCCTGCACGGCGGCGGGCTTGCCGGGCTTGCGGCGGCCGCGGGTGCTGCGGTTCATGCGCGGCGCGTCATCATCGTCCTGATGGCGGCCGAAATCGCCCTGCTGGAAATCGACGGTGCGGCGGCCCTTGTTGCGCTTTTTCTTGCTCTGGCCGTCGCGGCTGTCCAGGGGAGCGGCAGGCGCGGGAGCGCTGTAGCCGCCACCGGCGGGACGGGGCGCACCGCCGCGGGGACGGTCACCGCCAACAATGCTTTGGCAGCGCCTTTGGTGGCACGTCCCAAATTGGCAGC
>OHAQ01002018.1_pt1 | contig 15122 bp, 8 predicted proteins | sample 1577111 | NCBI WGS metagenome assembly OHAQ01 (sample SAMEA3541549, study PRJEB24748) | human gut metagenome | biome: human gut; feature: human-associated habitat; material: faeces | place: China | collected 2012 | reverse complement strand
CAGTATGGCTTTGAGATCGGTCTGCAGTTAATGGTAGGTATGCCTGGTCAAAGCTTTGACAGCGTCAAAGCTACGGTTGAGCAGGTGCTCAGGCTCGATCCTTCTTTTGCCCGTATTTATCCCTTGCTGGTAATAAAAGGCACGCCGCTTGAGCATATTTACGAACGTGGTGAATTTGAGCCTCTGACACTGGAAGCAGCAGTTGAGCAAAGTGCTTATGTATACAGCAAATTAACCCTGGCGGGGATCAAAGTCATTCGTGTTGGCTTGCAGGCCGATGAAGAGTTGTGCAGTGAAGGTAATATTGTTGCTGGACCGTTCCACCCATCTTTTGGTGAACTTGTGCAAAGCTTTTTGCTCTATGCCGAACTGACTCCGCAGCTGCAGAGGCTGTTTTGCCAAGGCGCGGGAAACATAGTAATAACCTGCCCGAGCAAGCTGGAATCAAAGCTGCGCGGGCTGAAAAACAATAATCTGCGGCGCTGGCAGCAGGCCTTACCCCCCTGGCTCGCATTAAAAGTTATGCCAGCGGTGGCGTGCCCCCCGCATTGATGGGTATGGGGCCAGTACCTGCCACGCAAAAAGCGTTACAACTGGCGGGGCTGCAACTGGCGGATATTGATCTCATTGAGGCTAATGAAGCATTTGCTGCACAGTTCCTTGCCGTTGGGAAAACCCTGGGCTTTGATCCTGAGAAAGTGAATGTCAACGGCGGGGCCATCGCGCTGGGGCATCCTATCGGTGCCAGTGGTGCTCGTATTCTGGTCACACTATTACATGCAATGCAGGCACGCGATAAAACGCTGGGGCTGGCAACACTGTGCATTGGTGGCGGCCAGGGAATTGCGATGGTGATTGAGCGGTTGAATTAACCAATAAAAACGCCCGATAGCGAAAGTTATCGGGCGTTTTCTTGAACATCGACGGCGAAGGTAACCCCATTAATCACCAGTCAAAACTTTTCACCAGCGTCAGCTCGCCAGCATTACGCATCGGTACAATAAATGTTTCCTGTTTCTCATTGACCGATCCTTCATCGGTGATCAGCGTCAGTTGGGCGGTGGTTAATTCCGTTTCGCTGCGTCCGCCATAGTAGTTGATATACACCTGATAACGGCCGTGAACTGGCGCTGGCATGGCGAAAATCTCGGGGCCGTACCCTGTCGTGACATCCATATCCAGTGCACCACTGTTTTTCAGCACGGTGTTACCGTACCAGGCATGTTCACCGTCAGGCGTAACGACATGAAGATCGAGGTCGGTATTGTCCGTATCCCACGAGAGAACCAGCCGTAAACGTGCGCGAATCGCCCCAGCACCCGGCGTTGAGTAAAACTGCATTTTTTGTCGGCTTTGCCCCTCTGGGCTGATGACCTGCACGCTGTTGCTGCCTTCAGTGAAAATATAAGGGCGTGCAAAAGAACCATCTGATTCAATTCTCTGCGGCATACTGGCACCGTTGACCACCAGCCGGCCCTGCTGAACTTTACCCGCCGCAGCATAATTCTTTATTTTGCCGCGGATCTGCGCTGAGATATTTTGATCATCTGCCATGTTGACGGACGACGCCGGGTAATTGATCGTTTGTGAAAAACTGGCATCTTCACCCTCTGCCGGATGCCAGCCAGAGAGCGGTGCATCAATCTCGACTTCCTGCACACCTTCACTGTGAGCGACAGGCGAAAGCGCCACCAGTAACAACGGAAGAAAAATCTTTCGCATAGCATTAGTCCATTAATAATTGTCGGGTCAGCGTTTCGATATAGTTCTCATCAAGCCCGGTGGGATAACCATCAAAGGCCAGGTGCAGATACTCATGGGTTAAATCCAGCCGATCCTGAAGCGTAAAGAAATTACGAATAAACAGCCGTTTCTGCTGCCGATCGGTATAGGGGAAACCTGAGACTAAACGACAGACCGCAAACACGTCTGGTTCGTTGTATCCCGTCTCACCTTGTAATATACGCCGCCACTGCGGCATTTTTTTCGCCAGCCAGGCTTTCGCTTTGGGTAATAACTGGCAGGTTGAGCGTGGCGCTCCCCAGCGGCTAAGGTTGTTGTCGGGATAAGCAAACGCAAGTATCTGATCATAACGCTCTCCCTGCCCCGCCTGGGCAGTAGCGTGCCGCCAGGAAAGCGTCCCTTCGGTAACCCGGCTGCCATGATAATGAACCGGATCGCCCGCATAGATGAGATCCTGCGTCCAGGCGGTCATCGTCCGCGCGCCTACAGTGGCTGGCGAAGCTGAAACGCGCTGGGTAGCGCTACTGTCCGGGATGCTCAGGCAATCACCATCGCGATCGGCGTTTTGCTGTAAATACGTGCGAATCGCCACGGTCATGGCTTTCGCTGCCTCAGGAGGCGTACTTTTCGCCTCGCGATCCAGAACTCTGGCAACGTACTCTTCACGATCGAGATGCGACTGTAATTTCAGTTTGCCCTTTACCGTCAGTAACGTTGTCTCACCGTGGCTGACAAATGTCATGTGGTTACCATTGGCAAACGTCACACGATAGCGCCCATTGAGCACGCCTGGTTTGAATGCCGTCGTACTCTTTTCCTCAGTAACTTTCTTCAGCGGATAACGAGCAAACAGATCCACCAGCACACATTGCCCACTGGCAACTTGCGTCGGCACTGGCAAAACCCGATTAAGCGCCGTCGCATAACGGGTCAGTACCGTTTTACTGGTGCCACTGCCAGTAGCCCACAGCGGTGTACCATCGGTTAACCAGCCAGCAAAACCACCCTGACGGATTTCCTGCTTATCATCGGCAAACCAGCTCCAGGTTTTCACCCGTACCCGACTACCGAGCATGGATGCGACACCGATTTTCGCCTCGTCCAGCACCACATCCAGTAAGACTTCCTGAGCTTTGTTTTGCGCGGGTAACGTCGCTAAAGAATCAAGCAGCGATTTAACCGTTACCGAGGTTTCTGGCTTCAGCGTAGTAAGAGACGCTAACCACGCAGGTGCCTGACGCTGTTGCCAGTATTGCCCCCACACATCTGCGCCAATATGCAACCGCTGCGGCGCAAAATAGAGTCCACAGGAGCGTACCAGCGCGGTATCGCGCGTTATGCTCTCCCCAGCCTGACAACAATAAACCTCTTCCGGGGAGTTTCCGCGACACTGGTAGGGCTGCTCCGGTTGATGGGTATCCTCCAGCCAGGCGTAAACATACAGTTTCCACAAACTCCCTAATGGCGTGGTGAGCGTGTCAGGTAATGCCGAGACTTTGGTCACGCCTGATGACGACAGCTGATACAGTTGATCGTGTTGCGCGCCCCGCAGCGCCAGTTGTAACGGCGTCTCCTCCGCAAGCGTTGGCAGAGTAACCAACGCCAATAGCCAGACGATTCTGCGCCAGTTCACTTATTTCACCTGCATCCCGGTCCATTCACTCCCTGCCGCAACACTTTGCTGTGCAGGTGCATAGGAACGCACATAACGAGCAGGAGGCAGAACGAATTGCCCTTTTTGCGAGAAGCGCAGCAAATGGCGGAAAGTGACCGTTCCCGTCAGTTCTTTCACCGGCACCATATAGGCCAGTTCGCCCATTTCATTACGCGCTTTTTCCAGCAATTGCCCCTGCTGTTTTCCAGCGTTAGGTTTATTGACCGAAATGCCCCACGTTGTCCGCTCAACGTCAGCCCCCGGCGGCAGCGGTACTTCCACCTGACCATAGCGCAGAACGGCATCCTGCTCGCTGGTAAGCGTAATTTCATCGAGATACAGCGCATCGCTGTCAATCTCATTGCTGGTCACCGGCTGCAGAGTAAAGCTCATCTCTTCTTCACCGGGGATAAGCCGATACAACTGGCGTTCAACGGTCACCGGAATGTTACTTTGTTGAGCCGTTTTTGCCGGTTCACGCCAGCGGACCTGCACATTTTGCGGCGACAATTCATCACCAAAAGAGAGAATGTCCGGCACGCCCTGACCAACCCAACGCCAGTATTCGCCTCCTCCGGTTAACTTATGTTTGGCCCATGCGCCCGCAGGCGCAGGCAACACAACTGGAGGCATTGTCGCCATATATTTCGCCAGCCAGTTCATGGCCAACGCGCGCTCAATGGTGGATTGCTCAGCGGTTAAACCACTTAAAATAGCGGCCGCCTGGGTAGCGTCGCCTCCACTATTGAGCAGCACAACCGTGTGCGCCAGCGGTTGGTTGCTGTTTGCTGCTTTATCCCACGCATATTGCTGAACCTGTGGCATCACAGTGGACTTCAACTGCGCTTTTTTCAGCAACGTCATGGTTAAGACGTTTGCCACCGCATCTGCCAGTGGAGATTCAGGTGTATCGAGGATCATGCTGTCATTGATATCGCTGGTGTCTTCCTCAGAGAAATCTTCAGTTTTAGTTCCGCGCCGGGCGATAGCTTCATCCAACCCTTTCAACAACGTTTTGCACGGCAGATTCATCTCCTGTGCCCACGCCAGCACCAGCGCCCGATGCAATAACGGCATGTTGTCCGCCTGCTCGGCATAACTGTCGAGCATATGTTGCCAGTATTCCGGTTGCTGCGTTACGCCGAGCGCCTGGCTGGCCTGCCAGTCGGCGTACCATGCCCATGCCGTGAGGAAGGCGTCGCCATTGCCATCTTCACCCCACCAGGTAAAGCGCGCTCCGGGCCCCGCCAGTTGCATCAGCCGCAGACGGTTATCCTGAATCATCTGACGAATGTCGTTAGCGGCGGCACTTTGATGATCGGCAAGCGAACGCTAGGCGAGACTGAGCGGGATCAGACGGCTACCGGTGTTGATCACGCCACCCCACGGTTCATCGACTAACGCATCAAGATTGTTACGGAAAATCTCCTGCGGCGTTTCGCTACTTTGTAGCCGGATATTGCTCGCCTGCTCGGGCAACATCAGCGCATTATCGCCACCGCCGAGCATGACATTTTTCTGTTGTTCAACGGGCCAGCTGTTATCCACAAAAGACAGTTTTGTGCTAATGCTGTCCTGTACTTGCCCATTTTGTTGCAGTTCTGCACTTAACAAGCCAGATTGCTGAATATTCTGCGTCAGCGAAATATAATTCGCCCCTTTGTGCAGCGTCAGCGTCTGGCGCATCTCAGCACCTGCAAATTTAGTCACCAGCGCCACCGGTTCGTTATCCTGCTGACTGAAGATAAACAGTCCTGCCGCCGGTTTGTCACCCATGCGATACACCGTTGGCATACTCCATTTCATGTAGAGACTTTTTTCCGAACGCAGATAAGCACGCCCCTGCCCGACCAGCCCGTCGCCGTTCATCCCACGCGCGGTGATGCGCCAGCGGGTTAACGAATCAGGCATCAGGAACGTGAAATACGCTTTGCCTTGTTTATCGGTTGTGAGTGACGGCATCCAGGCCGCGGTATCCACCTCTTCACGCCGTGGACGTTCAAGCATTTTTACTCGCCGCTCGCTGCGGTTAGTCGCGCCAGGCGCAACCGGCTCGCTGGAGAGCGCCTGATCGTAGCTGATAAATGACAGGCTGGAGCTGGTACGCACATTGTTACGCCCCAGCGGATAGAAAAATTTGCCGATATTCGGCGCGATTTCCGGTTGCAGCGCGTAGATCATTTCATCGACCACGCCTACCGTTAACTGCGCAGAAACAGGTTTACCTTTCAGCGACGAGGTTAATTCGACATTGACCAGTTCACCAGGCTGGTAATGGGTTTTGTCCGTTTTCACCCGGATATCCAGCCGGGGAACGGCAACTTTAATCCCGGCGTTCTGAAAACTGTACTGACCGTTACGGGTATACAGCACCGAAAAAGTGATGTTAGGCGCAAAGGAATTGCTCACCGGTACGCGGGCTTCATACTGGGTATCGTTTAAACGTTGTAGCGTTAGCCAGTTTGCCGGATGCGATAGCAGCGACTGCTGTTCCACGCGATCGCGTTCCAGCGTCAATAATGCTTCATCAATTGGCTCCGGGAAGGTAATCAGCATCTTCGCGGTTTCGCCAGGCTGGTACAGCGTTTTATCTGCCACGATATCTACCGTACCAGTATGCGACGTGCTGCCCTTACCGCTGACTGCATGGCTTAACCCGGCGAGAATTAAGCCGTCTTTATCGCGTAATGTCAGATTGTAGTTGCCAGGTTTAGCGAAATTGACGGTAAAGGATTTGCCGCCTGACGGTAGCTCTCCGCTGTGGCTCGTGCGGTCTTCGAGACGCAACCATTCATACGTAACAGGAACCTGTTTTGAAGATTCCAGCGCGGCATAACGGAACACAACCAGCTCGCCGCTATTACTGTATTGTGCGGCGGTACTTAAAGAGTAATGCGCCAGGCCACGTTCAATGAGGATCTCTTTGGTGGTGGTAACTCGATACGCCGCGCCGTCACTGGCGGAGACGGTTAACAAATAACGGCTCGGTTTATCGGCGGCGGGGAGATTCAACGCCACATGACCATTATCGTCGGAAACCGTTTCACTGCCTTCCAGCGACACCGGGAAACGTCCTGCATAACGCAAATCGTTACCAACCATTGATAATTGCTGAGCGCGCAAACTTAACTGCACGCGGGCATTTTTTACCGGCTCGCCATCCGGGTAGAGCAGTTGCAGTTTGCCGCTGACCGCTTCGCCAGTTTTGAACTCTTTTTTATCGAGAGCTAAACCAATCTCAAAATGGGGTTTGATGTAGTTTGCCACGCGAAAACTGCTGCTATAGACCTGTTTGCGGTAAGCAAGACGTAACTCATAACCTCCGGCGACGGCATTTTCTGGCAGGCGGAAACTCCCCTGCCCGCCATTACGCGCATCCAGCGTGACATTGACGGTTTGCAACAGACTGCCGTTGGCGTCCAGCACCGAAAGCTTCGCCGGTGCGCTGACGATGGGGGATGAATGCAACGGATCGTGGAACTCGCGGCCCATCACTTTAACATCGACACGATCGCCTGCGCGATATAGCGGGCGATCGGTAAAGATATACAAGCGGGTGTTGTAGATTTCGCTTTCGTAGAAAAAGTTCTCGGAGACAAAAACGCCGCCTTCAGCATCCTTACCCAGAATATATGAACGTTCTGGCGATATATGTTGTAACTGCAAGGTACCGCTGCCATCGGTCACACCGCGGGTCATCACGCCAAGACCGTCAGTCCACAAGATCTCTGAGCCGGGCTTCGCTTCACCCTGTTTTTTCCCCGCGGTCCACACCAGAAGCTCGTTACCTGACACTTTGCTAAGCGCCACGGTATCGGAAACAAACACCACCGTCGTCGCCCGATACCCACCCACCATCGCCTCGACGAGGTACAGTCCCGGCTCTTGTTTGCCGAGAGGAATATAGATGTTGCCCGGCTGCGGCGAAATGAAATTGCTGGATGCGCCTTCCAGTTTTACCCCTTGTTGCGGCTCGACCGGTTTAGCCTGCCATAATGGGTAACGGAACTGTTCCACTAGTGGATATTTTTTCAGCGGTGAAAACTGGTTGTTCTGTACATAACGGGAAGGTTTAATAATGGCATTACCGAGCTGTAATTCGGGTAACGCCTGAGTCACATTCTGCCGTGACTGAGAAGAGAAAGTACGCTGCATCACGCGGCGAGATTTGCCGTACCAGTTATCCCACAGCCAGGTCAGCGTATTGTTCAGCCCGTCGCCCAGATATTGCGATTGCACCACAATGCGATGCAGGTTTTTCTGCTGGCGCAAAAATGCCATCGGGTCAGGAATACGATACAGGCGAACGTCCACGCCGCCGTACTCTTCCATCTGATAGCGCCGATAATCACGCCCCGGCGCTTCCAGTCGCACTTTCGCCTCTTCACTGCTGCTAAAACTGCTGTCAGCAAGCAAAAAGAATGTTCCCCCGGCAGGCGGCGCATAGTTACTGGAAGGAAGCGAATCATCAGCATTAGCAAGCCCTGTTCCCACAAGAGACAGGGACAAGCACGCTGCTATCGCGCCAGAAAATTTAAACGATAAATGCCAATGAAATTGGGATTGGAATCGTTGGGTATCCATCGGGTGTCCTTCCATGTCATAAGTTGTTGCAGACTGACTGCGCGCATTCCGTTGTCAGTTTTCGTGGCGCTTCCGGTGTGGTAGATGATGTAACGCCCCATCCAGACCATTAAGTGCTGGGCATCGCCCTGATCGAAAAAAATCATATCGCCAGGCAGTGCCTGGTTTATGTCCTGGCCAATAAACTGGCTGTTGTACTGAATCAAATTAATCGCGGTCACATAGGGGCCGGTTTTCCCATTCCCCTGATTCCAGTTTTGCGCCAGTTGACGCTGTTCAGGTGTTAGCGTCATCTCTGGCGGCAAATACTGGTTAGATAAACCGTTACTTTTTAGCCATTTACTGTCGTGAACTTTCAGCGCCTCGTTCGCCGCAAATCGCACCAGGCCCGCGCAATCCTGTTGATACCAGCGTGGGCTTGGCCCCTGGCGGAGCTGTTCCTGTGCAATGCGCACAAACCACGCGCGAAACAGCCCGGATTGTTCGACATTTAGCATTTCACTATGGGCAACAACACAATACAGCCAGCAAATCAGCACCAGCAGCCCGTGTCTCATAGCGGTTGCCAGGTTATGGGTAGCCACTGCCAGGCGGCACCGGGTTCCATCTGGGCCAGCTTCATGACATAACGCGGTTGTTGAGATAAAGCGTCCAGCTTCGGCATTAATAAAGTTTGTGCGGCGTTATAAAAAACCGGTTCGAGATTCTTCGGCAGACTGGTCAGCGTTTCGTTACGCAGCAGTTTCGCCATTCCTTGTGGATTGATATAGAGCGGAACGATGCCATCAGTGGGTATTACATCCACCATTGCCGGGCGGGTTTTATTCAGTGCTTGCAGGGCGTTATTAACCAGCGTGTCATCGAGGGAGAAAAGCAGCGTTTTGTTTTGCATCGCCAGCGACACGCGGAAAAAATAATCCGACATTAATTGATCGGGTTGCGCCGCCTGCGCTTTCGGATACTGACCGTATCGGGAACTCACTTCGCGACGCCAGATTTGCGCTTCGCCCTGCTGAGTCTGGCTTACCGGCAAAACACCTTCTGGCGCTTTGCTTTCGTGCGCACCAATATTTTGCGTAAACAGTTTCCCTGGCAATTGTGCCTGTTCGGCAGTGCCATCAAACTGACCAACAAATAGCGGGGTTTGTAATTTTGAGTCTTCATACCAGCACAGCCCGGCGCCACCGTCTAACGCCCCATTCAGCTTGTCGTTTTCCTGGCTGATGTGCGAAAGCATCTCTTCGGCAATACCGTGTGAATACGGCACCGCCACACAGAAGCTGGCTCCGGCAGGCATACTGTTCCATACCGGCGTAAAATCGAAACTGGCATCTACGCTGGCGGATTCATCGTTTAACGCCAGAAAACTGTGCCAGCCGTCGTTACCCATTTCGAAGCGCACGCCAGCAAAAGAAGGCATTAATCGCTGGTAGCCAAACCCCAGCAACCTGGCGCTGACTACGATGCGCTGGCGTACTGGCGTTTTTTCGGCAGTACGCGCTTCCAGGCCAAAGCGGGTTTCCCAGCGTTTTTTACCACTCAACAAATCACTTGCGATCGCCGTAGCTTCGGTATCCTGTTGGTCATCTTTAAACAGCATATCCGAACTGGAAAACGCCAATATTTTGTCCTGATAAGTCGCAAACATCAGGACATTATTGCCGTTATAGCGCAACTGATAAACAGGAATAGTTTCACTATTTATCTTGATGCTACTAATTTCCGTCTTGCTTAACTGGCTGTCGCTGGTAGCGGCAAACAACAATGGCTCCAGCAGTTTGCTTAAACCACTGCGCTGGATCAGCACCATGTAATGTGAAAGATGGCCTTGTTTATCGTGCCATAGCGCCGCCTGCGCAGGCTGATCTAAGAGTGACGAAAAGAGCTTATCTTTCAGCGTGAGATCGTGTTCATAGACAATGCGGCGAATGCTGCCTTCAATGCCCAGACGATCGGCATGATTCTGATAATAGAAAACGAAATCTTCGCTCAGAACATCGTGGAGAAACGGAATGGTAAGGAGATCGTTGGGAAGCTGGCTCAGAGAGTCGCTGTCGAGAAAGAGGTCCGGCTCATTGAGATCGATTTGCAGATTGTTGTGCACCACCAGTGGCGACAACGTTTTTTCTGGCCCACTGCCAGAGTATTGTAATGCCCATACGCCAGCGGATAGCAGCGCTATTGCCCCAAAACCAACAAGGCCATAAAACCGCCAGCCTTTCGCCTTTTTTTCACCACTCATTGCCACATTCCTTGTGTATAGCCAGCCATTTTTTACGGGCACAGCCAAACTTTACCGCGCCCTAATACGACAAAAGCCCAGACTTTACAGCCTGGACTTTTCAATTCAAAAAAGGGAGATGGCTCCCTTTTGGCATGAAGCGATGAAATTATTCTTCTTCTGGCTCGTCGTCAACGTCCACTTCCGGAGCGATTTCATCGTCCCCTTCCGCGGCACTGCCGTCGATGGTATCCAGATCTTCCTCGTCAACCGGTTCAGCAACACGTTGCAGACCCACCACGTTTTCATCTTCCGAAGTACGGATAAGGATTACGCCCTGGGTGTTACGGCCTACGATGCTGATTTCCGAAACGCGAGTACGTACCAGCGTACCGGCATAGGTGATCATCATGATCTGGTCGCAGTCATCTACCTGCACCGCGCCAACCACTAAACCGTTACGTTCGGTAACCTTGATGGAGATAACCCCTTTCGTCGCACGCGACTTGGTTGGGTATTCCGCCACTGCGGTACGTTTACCATAACCGTTCTGCGTTGCGGTGAGGATTGCGCCATCGCCACGAGGCACGATCAGAGAGACGACTTTATCGCCTTCGCCTAAACGAATACCACGAACACCGGTGGTGTTGCAGCCCATCGCACGGACAGAAGACTCTTTAAAGCGCACCACTTTACCTTCAGCGGAGAACAGCATTACTTCGTCTTCGCCGCTGGTCAGGTCAACGCCGATCAGCTCATCGCCTTCAACCAGTTTGATCGCCACTTTACCGGCGGTACGCAGACGGTTGAACTCGGTGAGGACGGTTTTCTTCACAGTACCGTTAGCGGTCGCCATGAAGACTTTCACGCCTTCTTCAAACTCGGTCACCGGCAGGATCGCGGTGATACGTTCGTCCTGTTCCAGCGGCAGCAGATTGACGATCGGACGACCACGTGCGCCACGAGTAGCTTCTGGTAACTGGTAGACCTTCATCGAATAGACGCGGCCACGGCTGGAGAAGCACAGAATATGATCGTGAGTGTTCGCCACCAGCAGTCGGTCGATAAAGTCTTCTTCTTTAATACGTGCGGCAGATTTACCTTTCCCGCCACGACGCTGCGCTTCGTATTCAGAAAGCGGCTGATACTTCACGTAACCCTGGTGAGAAAGCGTGACCACCACATCTTCCTGGGTGATCAGATCTTCCAGGTTGATGTCGGCGCTGTTAGCGGTGATTTCGGTACGACGTTTGTCACCGAACTGTTCACGAACCAACTCCAGCTCTTCACGGATCACTTCCATCAGACGATCGGCGCTACCAAGAATACGCAACAGTTCCGCAATCTGATCCAGCAGCTCTTTGTATTCGTCGAGCAGTTTTTCGTGCTCAAGGCCGGTCAGTTTCTGCAGACGCAGATCCAGAATCGCCTGAGCTTGCTGTTCGGTCAGGTAGTACAGACCATCACGCACGCCGAACTCTGGCTCCAGCCATTCCGGACGCGCAGCATCGTCGCCCGCACGTTCCAGCATCGCAGCAACGTTGCCCAGCTGCCACGGATTTGCAACCAGCGCGGTTTTCGCTTCTGCAGGCGTCGGCGCATGACGGATCAGTTCGATGATCGGGTCGATGTTCGCCAGCGCCACGGCTAATGCTTCAAGGATATGAGCACGATCGCGAGCTTTACGCAGTTCGAAAATAGTACGACGGGTCACTACTTCACGGCGGTGACGAACAAACGCCGCGATGATATCTTTCAGGTTCATGATCTTCGGCTGACCATGGTGCAATGCCACCATGTTGATACCGAAAGAAACCTGCAGCTGGGTCTGGGAGTAGAGGTTGTTGAGCACAACTTCACCGACCGCATCGCGTTTCACTTCAATCACGATACGCATACCGTCTTTGTCAGACTCGTCACGCAGCGCGCTGATGCCTTCCACGCGTTTTTCTTTTACCAGTTCCGCAATTTTTTCGATCAGGCGCGCTTTGTTCACCTGATACGGAATTTCGTGGACGATAATGGTTTCACGTCCGGTTTTGGCGTCAACTTCTACTTCGGCACGGGCGCGGATATATACCTTGCCGCGACCGGTACGGTAAGCTTCTTCAATACCGCGACGACCGTTAATGATTGCCGCCGTCGGGAAGTCCGGCCCCGGGATGTGTTCCATCAGCCCTTCAATGCTGATGTCTTCATCATCGATATACGCCAGACAACCGTTGATGACTTCCGTCAGGTTGTGCGGCGGGATGTTGGTTGCCATACCTACGGCGATACCGGAAGAACCGTTCACCAGCAGGTTAGGAATTTTGGTTGGCATGACGTCCGGAATTTTTTCCGTGCCGTCATAGTTATCAACGAAATCGACCGTCTCTTTTTCGAGATCGGCCATCAGTTCATGGGCAATTTTCGCCAGACGGATTTCCGTATAACGCATTGCCGCCGCAGAGTCGCCGTCGATGGAACCGAAGTTACCCTGACCGTCTACCAGCATGTAACGCAGCGAGAATGGCTGCGCCATACGGACGATCGTGTCATAAACCGCCAAGTCACCATGGGGATGGTATTTACCGATTACGTCACCAACGACACGGGCAGATTTTTTATAGGCTTTGTTCCAGTCATTGCCTAGTACGTTCATGGCGTAAAGTACGCGACGGTGTACCGGCTTCAGGCCATCTCGGACATCTGGCAGCGCACGGCCAACAATGACCGACATCGCATAATCCAGATAGGAGCTCTTCAGCTCTTCCTCAATGTTGACCGGTGTAATTTCTCTCGCAAGGTCGCTCATCTAACCGCTATCCCTCTACTGTATCCCGGATTCAAAGGTCGCAAATTATAACACAGCCGCGCAGTTTGAGGTAAACCTATACGCTTTATTCACATCCAATGCCTGATATACTCGTTTGTCTTGCCAATTACGGAGTAGAAGTGCCAATGAATGCCGAAAAATCGCCGGTAAACCACAACGTAGACCACAAAGAGATCGCTAAATTTGAAGCCGTCGCCTCCCGCTGGTGGGATCTTGAAGGTGAGTTCAAACCGCTGCACCGCATTAACCCGCTGCGTCTGGGCTATATTGCCGAGCGTGCTGGCGGTTTATTTGGCAAAAAGGTGCTCGATGTCGGTTGTGGCGGCGGCATTCTGGCCGAGAGTATGGCGCGGGAGGGCGCGACGGTGACCGGTCTGGATATGGGCTTTGAGCCATTGCAGGTGGCAAAACTGCACGCACTGGAAAGCGGCATTCAGGTGGATTACGTGCAGGAAACCGTGGAAGAGCACGCGGCAAAACATGCCGGACAGTATGACGTGGTGACCTGTATGGAGATGCTGGAGCACGTCCCCGATCCTCAGTCAGTGGTCAGAGCCTGTGCGCAACTGGTGAAACCGGGCGGCGATGTCTTTTTCTCGACGCTTAACCGCAACGGCAAGTCATGGCTGATGGCGGTGGTTGGTGCGGAATATATTTTGCGCATGGTGCCTAAAGGTACACATGATGTGAAGAAGTTTATTAAACCGGCAGAATTGCTGGGCTGGGTGGATCAGACCAGTCTTAAAGAACGGCATATGACCGGGCTGCATTACAACCCTATCACTAATTCCTTTAAGCTCGGCCCCGGCGTGGATGTGAACTATATGCTGCACACGCAGAATAAGTGAGGTTGTTGTTTGGATTCATCCGGCAACCGAGCCAAGCCTGATGCGGCGCTTGCCGCGTCTTATCAGGCCTACAAATGCTCCCCGTAGGCCAGATAAGGCGTTTACGCCGCATCCGGCAACAGTGCCGGTCAGACAGCGATTACCATTTCACTGTCATCGACAAAAACCCTGCCGTCTGGGCAAAATCATCACTCCCTTTCTGCCACGCCACGCTACCACGCAGCGAAACTCGCTGACTGATATTGCCCGTTATTCCCACTTTTATTTCACCCCGTTGCTTCGCCGCATCGTCACTGATAGTGCTGCCATCTTCTTCAATTCCCGTCGAATGGGGATCGTGATAATAATTCAGATCTAACGTTGGCGTGACACCAACAGCAGTACGCCATTCGCTGTGTAAACCCAGCCGCGTCTGAATATCATCACCCTGCGATTGTGACACGCGCGCATGGTTAGCGGCGGTAAAATCATCCTGCTGCACGCCCTGATAAATCACCTGCGTCTGCGGTTCAATCACCACACCATGCCCCGGTAACCACTGATAACCGGCTTCCAGCGAGGCGATAATCCCCGACGAGTGGTAATGATCCACGCCATCGTCTTGTTCGGAAACATCATTGTTAAACCACACATATTGCAGCCAGCTATCCAACCAGGCCCCCTGCTTCTGATTACCGTGCTGATACCAGCTTGAGGTCAGCCCAACGGCATAACCGTGGTTCTGGTTATCGGCGCGAGTTCCGGTCATATTCGAGCGGCTGTCGCCCTGGTTATCGCTGTAGCCACCAACAATCCCAAGCATCCACTCGCCATCATCACCCCAGTGCCCGCTAAACAGGTTGCCGCTAAGCTGCACCGTAGAAGTGTCTTCATGCTGAGCCAACTGCCCTACCGCCGTGTAATGATAACGCCCGCCGATAACGCGTAAATTCAGCGTCTGACCATCGCCACCAGCGTGATCGCGTCGCTCCATCACAAATGCCTGATTTGCCGCACGTAGGTTATTAAAATATCCACCAACTTTGGCATTCAACACCGGCTGGTAAGCAGGCGTAGGTCCAGAGTCGGGGGTTGGGTCGGGATCCGGCGTGGGATCAGGATCTGGAGTCGGGTCCGGATCGGGCGGCGGCGTCGGATTGACTTCTTGCGATCGCAGATACCAGTCGTTGTTATCTTCCACCAGCGTATAGTCATACGCTCCCATATTGACGTAGCCGCTTCCTGCCAGACGGAACTGTGCATTGTTTTGAAACT
>OHAQ01002008.1_pt1 | contig 15173 bp, 19 predicted proteins | sample 1577111 | NCBI WGS metagenome assembly OHAQ01 (sample SAMEA3541549, study PRJEB24748) | human gut metagenome | biome: human gut; feature: human-associated habitat; material: faeces | place: China | collected 2012 | reverse complement strand
CAGGAGCCTTCGAATCCCCGTTCCACGGCGACGTCCGTCGCTTCGATTCGCGGAAGCACATAGACGGCTTTCTCTTTTTCGTGTTTCATAGAATGTAATTTAAGGAGTGGATAATATAAAGGAGTGGTCGGGCGCAGAGTCCCGTTGTTCGGCAGGGTCGGCATGGCGGAGCGATTGAGGGTTGTTCGTCGAACGGCAGGCGGATTCCGGCCGGTTCATTTACAAATTTACGCAAAAAAATCGAGAATATTCCGATCGGTCGCTGAAAAGTCTGTATTTTTCGGAATACGGTTCGTCCTGACGCCCGTGGAACGGAACGGACGGCAGGTCAGAGCAATCCCGCTTCGTAGTAGCGGACGATCTGTTCGAGCAGGCGGTCGTCCCCTTCGGCGTCGTACTCCGATTTGAGGTCCTGCCCGAAGACGCGCGACAAGGTCTGCCAGAATCCGGCCACGAATCCGCCGCGGAATTCCCGCAGTACTTCGTAGGCGGTGTAGTCCGTCTCGCGGTCGATGAGTTTGAGCAGTACTTTGCCTTGCGTGCGGGTCATGTGTCTGACGACGGGCGTGTACTCCTCCTTGATTTGGCGATAGACGCCCCTGATGTAGGCTTTTTGCGCCTTTTTGGTCGGCAGGCGTTGCAGCTCGGCCTCCATTTCGGTCATGCGCGCCCTGGCGATCTTTGCGACGGGATAGACTTTTTTGACGGCCGCGACCAGTTTGCGGTAGCGGCGCAGGTCGGCTCCGCGGGCGAAGACCCACACCGGGCGAATGCGGACGTGGGGAATCGTATCGCCCGCGACGACCTGCCACTCCTGACAGGCGACGCCCGGAGGCTGTTGCGCTCCGATCCGGAGTGCCGGGAGTATCGCCGCCAGCAGAAAGAGAAGGTACTTTTTCATAGGCCCCGAAAAATTTCTACCTTTGCAAATGTAACGATTTTTTGGTTTAACGAAATAACGAAACGGAATAATGGAACTGAAAAAGGGATTGTCGTCCCAGAGCTCGGTGACGGTATCGGCCGGAAATACGGCCGCTGCGATGGGTTCGGGCGATCTGGATGTTTTCGCCACGCCGGCGATGGTGGCGTTGATGGAGAATGCCGCGATGAAGGCCGTCGCCGATGCGCTGCCGGAAGGCTCGACGACCGTGGGGGCCGAGATGAACGTGACGCACATCAAGCCTTCGGGGCTCGGCGCCGAGATCGTGGCGACGGCGGTGCTGACCGGAGTGGAAGGGCGCAAGCTGACCTTCAACGTCGGTGCCCGCGACGCCGAAGGAATGATCGGCGAGGGCATCCACATTCGTTATGCGGTCGATCGGCGCCGGTTCATGGAGAAGGTAGGGAAGTAGTGCGAAGCGTACCGCCTGGCCGGATGATTTCCGGCGCTTTTACTCTCAGCTGGCAGATCGGTCAGGTTCGATCGGAAATGAATAAATGCGGATAAACAAGAATTCGTTTATCCGCATTTTTGTTGAGCTATCGGGACTCGAACCCAAAATTTCAGAACCAAAATCTGACGTGTTACCATTACACCATAGCTCAATCCGTCGCTCGAAAGCTGTGCAAAGGTATAGTAAAGATTTCAATATTGCAAAATTTTTTTGTCCGACATCGCGTGTCGCCTGCGAATCGATTGCGCCGGCAGCCGTCGGGAGAATCCGTTCGAGAAGCAGGGGGCGTGTGGCGGGCTGTTTGGCCTGAGGTTTCATGCAGGCGGCCGCATCCCCGAAAGGTGCGGCCGTGCGGTTTCGTATGCGCCGGTTTATTCGGACAGTTTGTCCCGAATACGCTCGGCGGTACGGTCGACGGTCTCTTGTACGGCGTCGGTCGTCCGGCGCAGCCCCGCCTTGGCCGACCGTTTGATTCGTGCGGCCTTTTCGTTTCCGCAACGGGTCGCCCGGTCGATTTTGTCCGACAGCAGATTCATCGTCTCTTTCGCCTCTTCGGCCATTCGGTCGATGCCGGCGTTGATCTTTTCCTTGTTCATTGCGAGGAGTGTTTTTTTGAGGAACGTGCCAGAAGCGATGCGATCCAGAGCAGGACGACGGCGCCGACGACCGATGCGATCAGGCTGCCCAGCGTCCCGACGGCGACCAGCCCCAGCAGCGACAGAATCCAGCCGCCCAGAATACCGCCGACGATGCCGACGATCAGATTGACGACGAGCCCCGAACCGTGTCCTTTGACCAGAAGATTGGCCAGCCATCCGGCGACGAGCCCGATAAGCAGATACCAGAGAAAATACATAGTACGAAAATGATTGGTTTCGTAGACCGATTGCAAAAAACGTTCCGTTTCCAACCTCCGGTTTCTCGCCTCGGCATAGTCCGGACGAGTTCGGCTCTGCATTCGGCCTGACGAGAACATTCCGTTCTGCGGGGTATTCGCCTCATACCGACGGAGTTTTCCTTCGGCGGTGCGCAGAATGCCGGAGCGGAGATTTATCGTGCGGCGCGGCGGACGGAAGGCGGGTTTTCGGCGGCTACCGGCTGTTTTTCAACTGCGTCAGCGCCTTCGCCAACTGGTCGGGGCAGGAGGTGCCCCTGCCGCCGCAGTCGATGCCGCTCAGGCGGGCGATCGCTTCGTCCACCTCCATGCCGGCGATCAGTGCGGCGATGCCCTGCGAGTTGCCGTGGCAGCCGCCGATGAATTGCACGCGCTTGACACGATCATTTTCAACGGTGACGTCGAGCAGTTTCGAGCAGGTTCCGCATGTCGTGTAGACGAGGTTTTTCTCCATGATTCGACTCTTTGCAGGGGTTTGTCGCCCGCAAAGATAGCGCTTTTCGCTGAAAATCGTCCGTCCGTTTTGCTATCGCTTGTAATAGGATGCGTCCAGACCGAGCGTGAAGTCGTCGCGGCGGCGGAAAGCCAACAGGGCGAGTCCTGCGGTCAGCATGCCGTTGAGCAGGAAGGGCACGCGGTCGCCGTGCAGTGCGGTGAGACGGGTGAAGGTGTCGATGAGGAAGGGACAGAGCATGATGGCCAGGTAGTTGACCGCCATGACGAACGACAGTGCCAGCGTCGCCGCGCGTGGCGGAGCGATGATGGCGGTCTTGTCGTAGATGAGCGGCTGCATCAGTCCGTAGCCGAATCCCGCCAGCAACGCTCCGACGACCAGCATCCCGCGGTCCCGGAAAATCCCGAAGCAGAACAACCCTGCGCCGATCATGGCGATGGCGGCGACGTTCGTATAGCCTTTGAAGATCCCGATGATGCGGTCGAGAATCAGTCCCGGAGCCATGATTGCGAGGAAGAAGAGCGAAATCAGCACACCCGAAAAGGCTTTGGGCAGATGATATCCGTCGACCAGAAACGCGGCGTAGAAGGTGATCGTCAGTGCGGCGTAGGTGATGAAAAAGTAGAGCGCCATGAGTCGGACGAGCTTCGGGCGATCGATCGTTTTGTTGCGCATCTGGTCGCTGGCGGCCGGTTCGGGCGTCGAACGTTGCCGATGCAGGAACGGCGAGAGGACGAGCGAAACGGCCGGCAGCGTGTAGACCAGAAACGAGAGATGCCAGTCGATGTTGGCGAGATAGCCCGAAAGCGCCGTGGCGAGTACGAGCGTCAGATTGTTGATCGAGGAGCTGTATCCCAACTGCCGGACGCGGTACTCTCCGGTGAAGTAGGCGACGACGAGTCCCGTGGAAAGCGGGATGACCATACCGGCTCCGATGCCGAGGATGCAGCTGACGAGGATCAGCGCCGTGATGTTGCGGATGAACAGGCAGGCGATGCCGCTCAGCAGGAAGATCACGAGTCCGACGACCAGAATCCGCAGTTTGTCGCGGCCGACCGACAGTTTCCCCGACAGCAGCACGAACGGGATGATGAGCAGCGAAGGCAGCGAAGTGAGCATCTGGATTTCGAGGTCGCTCGCCGAAGGGAAAATCGTATTCAGGTCGCCCAGAATCGGTGAAACGGCCAGTCCGGGCAACGACGTTACGGCCGATACCGACCAGATCGCCAATAGCACCGGAAGCGAGATCGTGCCTTTGCCTGTGGATATTTTCATGGTGACGGGGTTTGGTTTTCTTGGTCGGTGTCACAACCTTTATGCCAGCGTCTTCGGCTGACGGAGGCCGCGGTGTTTGCAGACGTCGTCGGGTGCGGAAAATGGAAGAGAATCGGTGTTTTCGGCAGACAGGGGGTCGGGAGGCCGCCTCTTTCTGTCGGATTCGGCAGCACACTCGTATCGGTTGAGGCTTCGGCATCGTTCCGATGCGCATTCCGGCAGACGAAATTGCCGACTGCCGGATGACAGCCGTCCGGTACGGATATGTAAAAAGCAGCCCTTTCGGACTGCTTCGGATAAATGTTACGACTCGGTTACGAGCGGTTCGGCGTTTAATACTCCTCCTCGTTGAAGAAGAAATCGTCCTTCGAGGGGTAATCGGGCCAGATGTCTTCGATCGATTCGTAAATATCGCCTTCGTCCTCTATTTCTTGCAGGTTTTCAAGCACTTCCAACGGCGCTCCCGAACGAACTGCGTAATCGATCAACTCCTCTTTGGTCGCGGGCCAAGGTGCATCTTCCAATTTCGATGCGAGTTCAAGTGTCCAGTACATAACGGTATCAAGTTTTTAGTTCTGCGGCCGGAAACGTCCGAAAGACGTCCCCAGCTGTTCGAAGGTGCAAAAATATAAAAAAAATCGAACCTGCAAACAAATCCTTGAAAAATCTTCGCGCGGGTATGAAAATGTTCTGTCGGGCCCCTTTTTCGTAGGAAACGACGACGGCACGGCGGAAGTTTCGCTGCCGACCGGCCTTACATGGCGTCCGGCTGTGCGTTACGGGCGCCAGAGTGTCTCTTCGACCTTGTAATACTCCGTGAGTGCGCGTCCCAGCAGGTAGAAGTAGTCCGACAGCCGGTTGAGGTAGGCCAGCGTGTTGGCACTGATCGTGGGGTGAAGTGCTGCTGCGCGCAGGCTGGCGCGTTCCGCGCGGCGGCAGACCGTGCGGCAGACGTGGCACAGCGAGACAGTTGGATGGCCGCCGGGAATCGTGAATTTGGTGATCGGCCGCACGCGGGACTGCATCGCGTCGATGCGCTCTTCCAGATACCCGATCGCCTCGGGACTTATGTCGGGCAGTTTCCCTTCGCCGCCGTGCCCTACGGCCAGCAGTGCGGCGACGCTCATCAGTTGCGATGCGACGCGGTCGAGGTCGCCGAGGTATTCGGCCAGCCCCTCGTCCGAGCGCAGATGGTCGCTCAGATAGGCCGTGAAACTGCCCAGCTCGTCCACCGTTCCGTAGGCTTCGACCCGCTCGTCGATCTTCGACACGCGCTCGCCGCCGACGAGCGACGTCGTTCCCTTGTCTCCTGTTTTCGTATATACTTTCGTCATAGTTTGAAATGTTGTTTCGGCAGTGTTCCGTTGAAAAGCAGCAGATAACCCCTGTTGTCGATCGACGTCGAGGGGTGTTCCGCCGCCAGATGCCTGCAACAGTTGCGGCGTTCGACGTCGGCATACGGCTCCATGATGCAGAGCGTCGCCCCCTCTCGTCGGGCGGCCTCCGCCAGCTGCGGCAGCCGGTCGGTCGGCGTGTCGGCGGTTGCGATGCACAGATCGGCTTCGGTTGCACGGTTCATGCCGAACCGGTTGTATCCGCAATGGATAAAGAGGTTCTGCAACTGCACGGCGCGGCGTTCGTTCACGCCCCGTTCGCGCAGGGCGGCGTAGAGCGAACGGTCGCCTTCGCGCAATTCGGTTTTCATGAATACCTGCCGCACGATCGCGTAGACGAACGGCGAGTGCACGCCGTGTCCCCTGAAAAACCGTGCGCGCGCCAAGTGGCTGCGGAGCCGTTCGGCGTTGCGGCGGAAACGGTATCGGACGGCGAGTTTCATTGTTTGAGCTGTCCGGCCAGCCGTCCGGTCGAGAATGCGATCTGGAGGTTGTAGCCGCCGGTGTTGGCGTCCAGATCGAGCACCTCGCCGGCAAAATAGAGACCCTTGACTTTGAGCGATTCCATCGTGTAGCGGTTCACTTCGTCGCAGCGGACGCCGCCGGCCGTCACGACGGCGTATTCGAACGGCGCATAGTCCGAGATCGGCAGCACGAATCCTTTGAGCAGTGAGATCAGGCGGTCGATCTCCTTGTCGCCGATCTTCTTGACGTAGGTCTTCGACTGAATGTCCAACTCTTTGCAGACGGGCATCACCAGGGGCTTGGGCAACAACTTGCGGAGCAGTTCGGCGAAAAACTCCTCTTCGGGCATCTCGGCGATTTCGCGGCGGATGCGTTCTTGCAGGATTTCGACCGTAAGTGCCGGTTTCAGGTCGAGCGAGAGTTTCACGCGCCGGCCGTCGATGAGTGCGTCGACGGCGTCGCGGCTCATCCGCAGCGCCACGGCGCCTTCGATGCCGCGTTCCGAGAATCCGATCTCGCCGAACTCCTCGCGTACGGCTTCGCCGTCGATGAAGAGCGTCGCGCGGATGTTGCGCAGCAGCAACTTGTGCAACTCTCTCAACTGCGGGTGCAGCGAGACGAGTGGCGTGAGCGACGGACGCAGCGGTTCGATGTCGTGCCCCGCCTCGCTGGCGAACGTGTAGCCGTCGCCCGTCGAGCCGGTGGCGGGGTAGGAGACGCCGCCCGTGGCGACGATCACCCGTGCGGCCTCTTCCTTGCGTTCGAAGCCGCGGCGGTTCATGTAACGTACGCCGAAGATCTTGCCGCCGAGCGTCATCAGCCCTGTCACGCGCGTGTGGAACCAGAATTCCACGCCGTTGTCGCGGCACCACTCTTCCAGCGTGTTGGCCACGTCCCACGCCTTGCCGCTGTGGGGAAATACGCGGTCGCCGCGTTCGAAGTCGAGTTTCAGGCCCCGCCGTTCGAAGAAGCGGATGGTCGCGCGGTTGTTGAATTCGGCGAATGCCGTCGCGAAGAAATCGGCGTTGGTGCGCACCTGTTCGGCGAACTCCTCCGGCGGGCGGGCGTTGGTCAGGTTGCAGCGCCCCTTGCCCGTGATGCGGATCTTGCGGCCCGCCTTCTCCATCTTTTCGATTACGAGCACCTTCTTGCCGTTCTGTGCGGCCGTTCCTGCGGCCATCATGCCTGCGGCGCCGGCGCCTATGATGATTACGTCGTACACTTCTCTGTCGTTTTTTGTCTGCCAAAGATACGATTAAGCGAGGGTAATTGCAAACATTGTTTGCTTTTGCCCTTACTTAATTCATATCTTTGACTGCGTCTTAGATACTCCCGTTCGGCAATGTTCAAATAAATTTGACATTGTACTCACTTATTCGTATCTTTGCCGCGTCAAAACGAAACGCAACCAGTTCTCAAAATATGTTAAGCCGCAGATTACTCCGAGTCAAGGTCATCAAAGCCCTTTTCGGACACCTGAAATCGGATTCGACCAATATGATCGCCTCCGAGAAAACACTGCTCGCATCGATCGACAAGACCTACGATCTCTATTTTCAGTTGATGGAGCTGATCGTCGAAGTCCGCCGCCATGCGGAGTCGCGGCTCGAAACGGCCCGCCGGAAGAAACTGCCGACCTACGAGGATCTGAATCCCAATACCAAATTCGTCGAGAACAAGGCCATCGCCCTGTTGGCGTCGAGCCAGACGGTCAACGACTATCTCTCGTCGCACAAACTCAACTGGGCGCGTTATCCCGAACTCATCAAATTGCTTTATACCCGGCTGCTGGCGTCGGACTACTATCGTCGTTACATGCAAAATCCGACGCGGACCTTCTCGGAGGACAAGCAGCTCGTCGAGGAGTTTTACCGCAACGAATTGGAGGATTGCGAGGAGCTGGAAGCCGCTTTGGAAGAGCAGTCGATCCTGTGGAGCGACGATCTGGGTTTCGCGCTGACGATGGTCGTGCGGACGCTCTCGAATCTGCGCGCCTCGTCGACCGACGTGAAGGTGCTGCCCAAGTTCAAGAGCGACGACGATCTGGCCTTCGTCAAGACGCTGTTCGAGAAGGTTTTGGTGAACTACGACCAGACGCAGCGCTATATCGAACGCTTCACGAGCAACTGGGACATTGAGCGCATCGCCTTCATGGACTATCTGATTCTGGCGACGGCCGTCGCCGAACTGACTTCGTGTCCCGAAATTCCGGTGAAAGTGACGCTCGACGAGTATATCGAGATTTCGAAATATTACTCGGGGCCGGGCAGCAGCGTCTTCATCAACGGCGTGCTCGACAAACTGGTCGCCGCGCTGACCGAGGAGGGGAAAATCCAGAAAACGGGGCGGGGCCTCATCTAGCCATGCGGAGGTTGCGGAGTGCTTTTGGGACTGGCTGCGCGGCCGTCGGCGTGGCGCTCGTGCTGCTTTGCGGCTGCGGCTCTCGCAGCGGGCATCGGACATTTTCGGGCCCCGTTATCGCAGTTTCGGCCGAATCGCTGCATACGGACATGTCGGATACCCTCCGTTTCGGACGCCTCCACAGCGGCGAAACGGCGCGGCTCGAAGCGGGTTTCTGCAATCGGGGCGGGGAGCCGCTCGTAGTCGTCCGGAGCGAATCGTCGTGCGGATGTACCTCGTTGGAATATGACGCTCAGCCGATTATGCCCGGAGATACGCTGCGTGTGGCCGTGCGTTTCGATACGAGCGGCCAGCGGGGCTGGCTTTTCAAGGTACTGCGCGTCTATTTCTCCGGCGGCGAGCGTCCGCTGCGGCTCTACGTCGAGGCCGACGTGCAGTGATGTTGGAAAATCCGAAATAATCGTTATATTTGCTGTCGTAAACCGGATTGTTGCCGGCAAACGGAGCCGAACCGTCTGCGGGAGGCGTCGGTTGCCGGGGCGGTCGGGGCGAACGAAGGCCGAAGGCCGCCGTTTTCGATAAGCCGAATGCAGAGCTGAACTCGTTCGGGCTTTGCCGAGGCGGGAAAACGAAGAGAGAAGTTCAAACTTTAATTTTTGAAAATATGATGAATCTGTTACAGGCGGCTGCCGGTCAGCCGCAGCAGCCGTCTCCGTGGGGCTTCTATATTATGATCGGATTGATGATCCTCGTGTTGTGGCTCTTCATGTGGCGTCCCGAATCGAAGCGCCGCAAGGAGATGCAGAAATTCCGCGAAGGTCTCAAAAAAGGCGACAAGGTCATTACCGCCGGCGGTATTTACGGTACGGTCAAGGAGATCAAGGAGCGCACGCTGCTGATTGAGGTCGACGGCAACGTGACGCTGCGTGTCGACAAGAACATGGTCGTGGCCGATACGACCGATTTGCAGAAATAGCCGATCGCGCATCGAATGCCGACGGCCGGAGAAGGCGATCCCTCTCCGGCCGTCGAGTTTTTATCAGGTTGCGGACGGGCTATTTCGTCGCGATGAAGAAGAGGTCGAAACATCCTTCGGCCGCCGGTGCGATGCGGTAGTCGTCCATGCGGATCGAAGTGGTCAGCGCCTCGTTCTGCCGCAGCAGCCGACGTCGGTTGATGCGGTTGAGCAGGTCGTAGGGGAGTTGCAGCAGCCGGCGCGGCAGGCGGTGCTGGAGGTCGAACAGGTCGAAGCGGGCGATGCGCTCCACGCTGCGGCGGTTGTGTTCGTAGTACTCCATCACGCGCTCGTTGCCGAAGACGCCGTGGGTCTCGACGGCGGAAAATGCTTCGGAGAGCAATCGCCGCAGTTCGTCGATCCGGTATTCACGCACGTGCCACGGGTTGCGTGTGAGCGACATCGGAGCGTTGGGCGTGGTGAGGATCATCCGTCCGCCCGGCCGCAGCACACGGGCGATTTCACGCACGAACGCTGCGTCGTCGTCGATGTGTTCGATCACCTGGAAGGTAATGACGAAATCGAACGATTCGTCCCCGAAGCCGAGCGGAGGCACGCACATCCGTCGGAATTCGACGTTGGCTGCGTGGCGGTCTCCGCCGGCGGCGTATTTGTCCACCGTGACGAAACGGTCGCAATGCGGCGCGACGAGTTCGATGCCGTATCCCGTTCCCGTCCCGATCTCCAACACATCGCCCGATACGATCTCTGCCGCGCGGTTGTAGGCCAGCAGCGACCGCTGGAAGACGAAGTTGTCGGATGCGTCGCGCGATACGCGCTCGGCGGTTGCGAGTTTGCCCATATCGCTACTGTTTCGTCAGTTTGATCCCCTCTGCGTCGGCCGCGACGATCCCGCGTTTGAGCAGGACGCCCAGCGAACGTTTGAACGCCTTCTTGCTGAACTGCGTGCGGCGGTGAATCTCTTCCGGCGAGCTGTCGTCGCCGAGCGGCAGCCGCCCGCCCGCTTCGCGCAACATGCCGAGCAGCTGGTCTGCACCGTCCTGCACGCCGGCATAGCCCGGCTGTCGGAGCGACACGTCGATGCGGTGGTCGTCGGTGATTTTGGTCACGTAGCCGCGCAGGCGGTCGCCCACCTGCACGGGTCGGAAAAGCTGGTTGCGGTAGAGCATTCCCCAATGGCGGTTGTCGATCACCACGCGGTAACCGATCTCCGACTCCGAAGCCACCAGCAGATCGACCTCCTCGCGGGGACGGACGGTGAGCGTCTCGTTGTTGACGAAACTTTTGAGTTTGTTCGTCGCCACGCAGCGTCCCGTCACATCGTCGACATAGACGTAGACCACATAGGAACGTCCGGCGAAGATCCCGCCCTGCTGGTTGCGGTTGGGCAGAAAGAGGTCTTTGCCCGCAAGCCCCCAGTCGAGGAATGCTCCGTGGAGGTTCTTGTCGACCACTTTCAGGAATGCGGCCTCGCCGGCGCGGGCCAGCGGCGTTTCGCGCGTGGCCACGAGCCGGTCTTCGGAGTCGTGATAGACGAAGACGTCGACCGCGTCGCCCACCTTGTCGGCGAGCGAAACGTAACGGTTGGGCAGCAGTACCTCCTGCCCCTCCTGATCGGCGAGATAGAGACCGTAGTCCGAGATACGGGTCACGGTGAGCGTATGGTTTTGTCCGGCTTTCATAGTTAAAACGGTTCGACGGCGGAAACGGCGCAGGCAGGATGCAAAACAGACGGGGCCTGTTTGCCGGGATGCAGTCCGGTCGGCTGTCGGGATTCGTACCGTACAAAGGTACGAAAGATTTGCCGAACGCAGGCCGGATTTCCCGTTTTATTCGTAATTTTGTCGATATGAAAGTGGCCCTGTGTCAGTTCTCGATGGAGTGGGAGGCCGCAGCCCGCAACCTCCGCCGTGCCGAAGAGCTCGTCGCGCAGGCCGGTGCCGATCTGGCCCTCCTGCCCGAGATGTTCGCCACGGGGTTCGTCACCGAACCGTGGCGAACGGCGCTGCCGGACGAGGAGGAACTCCTCGCGTGGATGCGCCGCACCGCACGACGTTATGCGACGGCGTTGGCCGGCAGCGCCGTCGTCCGCAGCGGCGACCGTTTCGCCAATCGCTTTTTCTTCGTGCGGCCGGCGGGCGGTGCGGAGCGATACGACAAGCGGCATCTTTTTTCTATCGGCGGCGAAGATGCGCATTTTGTGGCGGGCCGGCGGCGCGTAGTGGTCGAATACGGCGGACTGCGGTTTTTGCCGCTCGTCTGTTACGACCTGCGTTTTCCGGTCTGGTGTCGTTGTCGCAGCGATTACGACGCGATTCTCTGCGTGGCCTCGTGGCCGGCGCCGCGTCGGGAGGTGTGGCGGACCCTGCTGCGGGCCCGGGCGATCGAGAACCAGTGTTATGTCGTCGGCGTCAACCGCACGGGCGACGATCCGTGGAACCATTATGCCGGCGATTCGGCGGTCGTCGATTTCAAGGGGACGCCGCTCTGCGAGGCGGACGCTTCGGAGGGGGTCTTCACGGCCCGGCTCGACAGGGAAGCGCTCGATCGGTTCCGGACGAAATTTCCCGCATGGCGCGACGCCGACGATTTCCTGCTGCGATGACTGTGCGCGGAATGCGGTTTGCGGAAAAATCGCTACCTTTGCCGGGAATTTATTCCGGTCCGGACGGGCAGCGTCCCGGCAGAGCCCGGCGGGGTTAGGCCTAACGCTCGGTTTGCATTGCCTTTGCACAATATTTCGGATGCAGGATGCGATTTAAGTAAGATGAAACGAGAGGAGACAATCGAGGTACTCGGCGCACGGGTACACAATCTGAAAAATATAGACGTAACGATTCCGCGCCACAAGCTGGTGGTTGTCACCGGCCTGTCGGGGTCGGGCAAATCGTCGCTGGCATTCGATACGATCTATGCCGAGGGGCAGCGGCGGTATATGGAGACCCTGTCGACCTACGCGCGTCAGTTCGTGGGGACGATGGAGCGTCCCGATGTGGACAAGATCACGGGACTGAGCCCCGTGGTGGCCATCGAGCAGAAGACGACCAACAAAAATCCGAGGTCGACGGTGGGTACCGTCACCGAGATCAACGACTTCCTGCGTCTGCTCTATGCGCGCGCTTCGCGCGCCTATTCGCCGGCTACGGGCGAGGAGATGGTGCATTACTCCGACGAGCAGATTCTCGACCTGATCCTGCGCGATTTCGCAGGCCGTCGCATCGCGCTGCTCGCACCGATCGTCAAGGGCCGCAAGGGACACTACCGCGAGCTGTTCGAGTCGCTGGTGAAGAAGGGCTACCTCCACGCCCGTATCGACGGCCAGATGTGCGAGTTCTCGACGGGTTCTGGCACTGGAACGGCAGCATTTGGAAAGAAAGCCGCATCATGACACATAGATTTGAGCTGGCCAAGGCAGCAGATAAGAAGCTGACCCCACCGGAGTTCCTGTCAAACGGCGCGGAGTTCGCCCCGCTGGATGAGTACGAAATCGACAGCGCAATGCTGGACGCATTGGAAAATGCCAAGCCCTGTAAGAACGCCCCGATTGAGCCGGTAAAGGAGGACCCCACATGCAAAACTGCCCCGAATGCGGATGCTGCTGCGATTACGGCAGAGCGTGCTGCGCTTCAAATTCAACAACCGTACAATCATTTGCATAAGTACATTCCGGAAGTACGATCATTGCATGAAGTACCTCATTATTCGCCGGAAGTGGACACAGATGCCAGATCGCTGCATTGATCTTTACCATGCATCCCTTTGGTACAAGGAAAGCCTTCGCAAGTTCCGGAACCGGTGTTCCGCCGGAAGCAGGTGCAACATGGATAAGCATGTCGTCATCAAGAGCAACAATCCCTTCCCATGTAGTTGTATGATATTCCGCCATCTTGACAATTCTTTCGTCCTTGCGAACTTCAATCGGTGAAAATGCCATTGTTCCAACACAGGTTCCTGAGATGCGGTCCGGATAGAATTTATGAATCTCTCCCTCCAGTGGATATCCCTCTGGTTCTGTCATACTGCAAAATGTTCCGTACGGTGCAAAATCTGCTGCATTAATCTTTACTGCTTTTACTTCTCTCATCGAGTAAGTCCTCCTTTGTTTTAATATAATCGTATCGCTGATGGAAAGCAGACCAGCTTGCTCCACTCTCACTACCAACTCATTACGTCTAGTATATCATAATCAGGACCAATAGCGGGTGGTTTTTTGTTTCTATGGATTCTGGTCTATTGACTCTATACAAGGAAAACCGAATCACTGCGGAAACAGCTCTGGAGTATGCTGCAAATCCGGAAATGTTGAAACGTAAAATGTAACGTCTTCTTTCCGGATTCGCAAACATTTAATATCCAGTAATTTATGCAATTAAATCTGCGAATCCTGTGGATACAAGGAACAGGACAAGCATTACGACCGGAACAACATAACGGATCATAAAGCGGTACATACCTGCACGTTTGAATTTCTCTCCGTTGCGTTCTACTTCTCCTATGATCCAATCCGGTCCGATTACCCAGCCGATCAGGATACTTGTCAGAAGTGAAATAAACGGCATCAGAAAGCTGTTGCTGATATAGTCCATAACATCGAGCAGCTGTCCTACGGATCCGTTCGGAAGCTTCAATTCGAAGTAGAGTTTGTTATATCCAAGACAGATCAAAACCGCTGTAATAAAGGAGTAAATACCAACTACTCCACACATTTTCTTACGTGGTTTGTGATACAATTCCATACCGTTTGCAACCAGTGTCTCCATGACAGATACGCAGGATGTCAGTGCTGCGAATCCCATCATTAGGAAGAATGCAATCGCTGCAGGGCGTCCGAATACTCCCATAGCATCAAATACCTTCGGCAGTGAGATGAAGATCAAACTCGGGCCGGAAGCCATTCCGTCATTTCCAAGGAAAACAAATACTGCTGGGATGATCATCATTCCGGCAAGAATTGCCACACCTGTGTCAAAAATCTCAATCTGATTTGTCGCTTTATTCAAATCAATGTCATTTTTCACATAAGAACCATACGTGATCATAATTCCCATGGATACACTCAGAGAGAAGAACAGCTGGCTCATCGCATCCAGAAGAATCTCGAGGAAACGCTTCACTGTCAATCCGTGGAAATCCGGTTTCAGATAAACAGCCAGTCCCTGCATACCTGTACGAACAGTTCCGTCTGGCGCTGTATTTGTCAATGTCAGACAGAATACTGCAATGATCACGATCAGAAGGATCAATCCCGGCATAATAATCTTGGAGAATTTCTCAATTCCCTTCTCTACACCGCGAAACACGATCCATGCTGTCAGCGCAAGGAAGATCAGCATAAATACGATCGGTGCAATATCTGATGTAATAAAGGATGTGAAATATCCATCTGCCGCAGCTTCTATTCCATCAGAAACGAGGTATACAAACAGATATTTTGTGATCCAACCGCCGATAACGGAATAATATGTCATGATCAGTACTGGAACGAGGAATGTCAAACGTCCCAGAAACTTCCACTTCGGGTTAAGCTCCTCAAAGGCTTTCAATGCATTTTTCTTAGTCTTTCTTCCAATCGCAACATCTGTTGTCAGCAATACGAATCCAAAAGTCAATACAAGTACAAGATAAACTAAGAGAAACAATCCGCCTCCGTCTTTCGCACAGAGGTATGGGAATCTCCAGATATTACCAACACCTACAGCACTTCCGGCTGCCGCTAAGACAAAGCCTATCGACCCGGAAAAGCTACTTCTTTTTTCTCTCATGTCAAAATCCCCACATTCATAAAGTTATTTAAAGGGCCTGAATATCAAGCCCAATAGCTATATTCTATATAAATTTCAGATAAATGCAAACCGAAGAAGTTTCTTTATGCGAAATTTTTTATCAAAAAAGTTTCTTGTAACTTTACAAATACCCTGTTTCACAGATATAATCATATAAGAACAGCATTTATCATGAA
>OHAQ01002007.1_pt1 | contig 15178 bp, 8 predicted proteins | sample 1577111 | NCBI WGS metagenome assembly OHAQ01 (sample SAMEA3541549, study PRJEB24748) | human gut metagenome | biome: human gut; feature: human-associated habitat; material: faeces | place: China | collected 2012 | reverse complement strand
CGGATGTAGGAGCCTCCAATGACAGCATACGACCATCATCATTGACATTGCGTTGTCCCCAACCAAAGCCTGAACTGAGAATAAGCGCTTCCTGCATCATCTGACCGTAAGCAGCACTATTTGTCATATATCCATAACAACCCAACAAAGCCAGTTCCGCGTTACTCTGGGTACTAAAAATGACCGAAGAGTTTTGAGAGTATATAGGGTCCTCATCTAAACAAGAGGATAAGTTACATACAGCAAAAACAGCTGATAAAATATAATATGTCAGTTTTTTCATACTCTTATAAGTTTATTAAATTAGAAAGTAACATTCACACCAAATATAAAGGAACGAGAGTGCGGATAGGAACTCATATCCACGCCTGGACGAAGCCCCTCGAATGCAAAGCTGTTCACTTCAGGGTCATATCCCGTATAATCGGTGATGACAAAGGCATTCTTTACAGAAGCATATACTGATGCATTCTGGAATCCGATAGCTTTCATCCAGATTTTAGGCAATATATAGCTCAACGTAATATCAGAACAGCGTAAGTAACTGCCGTCTTCGATATAACGATCCATCACCATATTAGGAATCTTATATGTAGAACTCGGGTACAAATTGGTAGGATTTTCAGCAGTCCACATACCTTGAAATGCTTTCTTGGTGATATTATTTGCCTGTTGTCCCGGCATTCCGTTATAGCGAACACCCGTATTCATGATATCTCTTCCCTGTACACCATTGAACGTAGCTTTCAACGAAAGTGATTTATAAGAAACCTCTGTTTGGAAACCATAAGTAAAGTCCGGATTCGGGTCGCCAATGATGGTACGGTCTTTGGCATCCAGTTCACCATCTTCGTTTACATCCACGAATTTGACATCACCGGGAGAAGCCGATTGTGTATAAGTGCCTACAGTACCGTCTTTCTTAATATATTGCACCTTACCATCACTCGTAATATCTTCTGCCTGCACAATGCCCTGTGTTTTATACCCCCAGAATAATCCCGGAGCTTCACCCTGCAAGAATGCATTTGCAACACCGAATTGGTCGGCTAAAGCCGCACCTTCATAGCCGATTCTCTCTCCCAGACAGCCCCAGTCGGACGGCAACAATCCCAAATCAGTAATCTTGCTCTTGTTAGCGCCAATATTGCCGCCTACGCTCCACTTCCAATCTTTAGTATCTATAATCTGCGCATTCAGTGAGAATTCCACACCTTTATTATCCAAACCACCCTGATTGTAGTAAGTGCTTCCAAAGCCGGAAGAACCAGGTAAAGGTCTTGAAATCAGCAAATCATCTGTTTTCTTGATGTAGTAATCAAATGTACCGCTCAAGCGGGAATTAAATAAGCCGAAGTCCACACCAAAGTTCCAGGAAGCTGTTTGTTCCCACTTCAAACTATTATTTGCCAGATTTGTTACAATCATACTTGTCAACTGATTGCCGGAGCCATCAGCATAAGATATGGGACTACCAGAAGACTGTCCATACATAGAAAAAGTGGAATACGGACTGATAGCCTGATTACCCGTCACACCATAGCTGATACGGACTTTCAACTGACTCAACCAAGATGCATCTTTCAGGAATTCTTCTTGTTCCATACGCCAAGCCACCGAACCGGAAGGGAAATATCCCCAACGATTGGATTTGGCAAACTTACTGGAACCGTCGGCACGAATGGAAGCGGTAAGCAAGTATTTGTCATAAAGGTTCACATTCACGCGACCCAAATAAGAAAGAAGCTGAAAATCAGTCTGTGTAGGGGAGGAGTAAATTGTATTACCTGCCATGTGCAATCCGTTCTCTCTAAACTCGAACATGGTAAAATGGTTACCAATCACATTTTTATTCAGGAAATGATATTCATCGTACGTGACACCGGCTGTAGCATCTAAAGTACCGATTCTTCCTAACTTTGTATTATAATTCAAGATATTCTCCACACTGTAATTACTCTTACTCAGGTCAGACTGAGTAAGATAACCGTCATTATTCATACCTTGATACAACTGCATACCATACCAGCGCTTACGATTGTTTATATTGATATTGCCACCTGTACGAAGACTATACGATAAGAATTTACTGATTTTCCAATTTAGATTCAAGCTACCCCTAAAAGACTTATCATCTGCAATATCCACATAGTCATTCAGCCAACTGAATACATTCGTCTTATTTTCATTAGTCAAAGAAGGGTCATCATCCGGTTTTTCAAACGGAGAATAGTCCAAAGCTGTACGGGAGATTGCACTGGTAGGTCCTCCAAGTGTATTACCTCCGGCCATCATATCATTTTGCCTTAAGGCTCCACTCAGACTCAAATCGATTTTGACTGTTTTAGAAAGTTCCGCACTCAAGTTAGCGCGCAAATCGCCTTGTTTCAAACCTGTTTGTTTTGTCGTACCATTCACATCTTTAAAATTGGCAGATATATAATAGGTGGTTTTACCAGTACCACCATTCACCGATACTGAATAATTTTGTGAGAATGCAGAATGGTAAATCTCTTTCTGCCAATTACGGTAATAGATCAAATTGTATGTTTCCGGATTATTAGGATCATACTTAGCCAAAGCATCGTTGTATACATATCTCATTTCATCCCCAACTTTATAATAAGGATAGAGTCCATCCCCAATCCGGGAGTTCTGATAAGCAGCATACTCATCCATACCCACCAAGTCAATCAAACGAGTGGCATTTGTTACAGTAAAAGTTGCCGAAACATTCACTTTGGCTTTACCTTCTTTACCCTTCTTTGTCGTAATCAAAATTACGCCATTAGCACCACGAGAACCATAAATAGCAGTAGAAGAAGCATCTTTCAAAACGGTGATATCTTCAATATCGGCAGGATTCAAAGAAGAAAGGGGGTCTTGAGCTATCTGAAAGTCACCACTAATGGCTGACTGTCCAAATTCACCCGTAGAAGCCTGCGGCACGTTATCAATTACATACAACGGTTGATTGTCACCACGCAGAGAACTGGCGCCACGAATAGTAACGGAAGCAGCTGCACCTACACTGGAAGAAGCCGTACTAACAACCAAACCAGCTACTTTACCTTCCAACAGCCCGTCAATAGACATCACTTTAGCGGCATCATTGGCATCAGGTCGCATATTGGTTAATGCTCCCGTCAAATCTCCTTTACGAGATGTACCATAACCTACCACAACTACTTCATCCAGCAATTGTGTGTCATCCTTCATTGTCACATTAATTACCGTTCTGTTACCCACAGCAACTTCCTGTTTCTCATAACCGATGAAAGAAAAGACTAATACGGATTTAGAATTAGGAGCATCAATCTTATAGTTACCATCAATATCAGTGATGGTTCCTAAAGAGCCTCCTTTTACAGACACATTGACACCGGGTACACCTTCATTGGTGCTGTCAATTACTTTACCTGTTACTTTAATTGCTTGCTGTGCAAAAGCAACGGCAGGTGCCGTCAAGCAGAACAGGCATACAAGAAATACATTAAATAGTTTCTGTCTCATAGAATTAAATTTAAATTAAAGACATTTGTTAACAGTGATTTCGATGCAAATGTAAAGCGAGCAAGGAAAGCATCGGTGCAATAATCACTATTTCCAAGTCCAATTTTAGCCATAGACCCATTCCCGGACAGCCCATAGACGAATTTGGAGCTAAAATAGATAAAAATGGAGTAGAAGCATGAAGAAAAACGTGTTAACCACATTTATATTGTGCCTGTTATTATTCCTGCCAGATAAAGTTACAGATCTGTCTCTACGCCGGAAAAAAACAGAACGTCCCGCCTGCTTTTCATAAAACGAAAATCGGGCGAGACGAAAAATAAATAATATCTTGTTATTTTTATAATTCTTCTATGTCTTTGATAGGCAGACCCGTCACCTGGTGGATGACCTCGGAGGAGATATTCAAAGATTTCATTGTTCGGGCGTTCTCTATTTTTTCTTCCTGTCTGCCTTCCTGTCTGCCTTCCTGCCTGCCTTCCTGCCTGCCTTCCTCTCTTCCTTCCTCCGCCGCCGTACTCAGCACATCATTCTGAATCATTACGGCATTGATATGTTCGTCATACGCCAGTTGTTCCGCCCTGTCCATATTGTAATAAATCAGTTTGCGGCGTGCCTCTTCCAGTCCGGGAGCTTTCGTATCGGGGCGGATGATGCCGGTCTTCAGATACTCTATCCACTCCTCAAGCGGGGTGACAGCCACTTTGTTGAACTCATTCACACGAATCAGGAAGTATTCGGGGAAGATTTCGGCAGGCAGCTTGCGCACGATGGCATCCTTCTCCTTAGTGGTGACCTCCAGAAAATCGCCCGTATGCACGCCCACAAAGGAATTCTGACCGTGGTACAGGTAATCGTTGCCCTTGCCGATGTCGAAATAGAGGATGCTGATGGAGTACACCTTCTTCACTTGGGAGTAAAGTTCTCCCAGTTCGATATGCTCCGTGATGGCCTTAGCAACGCCGAAGAGGATGCGCTCCAGGTAGTATATCTCGCGCGTGTTCTGCACCTCGACGATGATGATTTCATCCTTACTGTTGCGCGCCTTGATGTCCACACGGTTGAACTTATCGTTTTCACGTTGCTGGTTGCCCTCGCTTTCCAGTATCTCGACGATGCGGATAGGCTCGCCCAGCAACACGGTGAGGAAACCTTCGAGCACGCCGAAGTTGGCTTTGTTGCGCAGCAAGCGGTCGAGTAAGTTAGCAGCCTTTCGGCTGCTTCCTCCTCTAAGAACCGTACATGAAAGTTTCCCGTCATACGGCTCAAGCAATTCAAAGCTTCCCTCTGTTGGGAAGCCGGTTCGTCTAGTTCATTCTTATTCCATCCTATGACTTGTGAGCACACTCCAAATGGATCAGATATTTACTTCGTTTACCATTTCTTGTCAATTCAGTAACTATCCACTTTCTTTCCTTATCAATAGGTTCTTTACATAGAGGGCACAGATGTTTCTGACGTATCCAAATATGTAGTAAAGAATTTCTCCCTGATAAGGAAGCACGCATTTGTTGTGTTTGCCGCTTGGCAAAGTAAGGTTGCCACCAAGGATCAAACGGATTAGCAGCATTGGTGATTTTGGGGTGACGGACAATTTTAATGTCTGTCAACCGTTTAAGCTTAGGAGAGTAACGGGTAACGTTATCTTCTTGCCTGAGCATAAAACACCACTCTCGATTGCCGGATTTATGGAAGTATTTGTTGATTATCCACCTTTTACCCTTATGTTTGTGGCGGCGGTAACACCATTGCAGCAACTTATTGAATATCCGATGGTCTGCCTTATTGAACACCACCGATGATACTCCGTGTCTGTAGTAGTTACCCCAGCCGCTAATGATGGGGTTAAGCAGGTTAATCAACATTTCCTGTGAGACGGCTTTGTTTGAATCGATCACCTTGTAGACTTTCTGTGTAAAGCTGTTTACCTTCTTTTTCTGGGGCATAGTCAGTAGCTTTCCCTTGTATTTTCGGATATTGAATCCCAGGAAGTCAAATCCTTGGTCAATATGGGTAATCAAGGTCTTTTCTTCCGACAATACCAAGCCTCTTTCTTCAAGAAACTTTTTGAGTCTCGGTAATACCTCTGTCTCCAACAATTCCCGGCTTCGCCCGGTGATGATGAAGTCGTCGGCATAGCGTACCAGATTGACTTTGGGGGAATAGCGCCTATTATCCTTAGTGGTAGGTCGAAAGCAACTGAGCAAGGTTTGCATACCGTCCAGTGTCATATTAGCCAACACCGGAGATATGATTCCACCCTGCGGGGTTCCTTCATTGGTGGGGAACAGTTGTTGCTTGAATACGAAACCACATTTGAGCCATTTGCCCAGCTCCTTTTATCCATCGGGATATTTTGGATGAGCCACTGATGGCTGATATGGTCGAAACACCCCTTGATGTCTCCTTCGAGCACCCATTGAGGGGATTTTTCTTTCGCCAAGTCAGTGAAACATTGTTCGATGGCATCCTGAGTGCATCGTTTCTTCCTAAAACCATAAGAGACTACGTCAGCGGTGGTTTCTGCTAGCGGTTCAAGAGCCAGCAGGTAGAGTGCCTGCATGGCACGGTCTTTCATCGTAGGAATCCCTAGCGGACGTGTCTTTCCGTTGGACTTACGGATGTGGATGCGTTTCAGGGGTTGCGGACGATAACCTCTGCGTTTGAGACTGGAGACTGCCTTTGCTTTGGCTGTGTCGGTAGCCCATCGCACATGGTCTACTCCCGAGGTTCGGCTGCCTTGACTGGATGTTACTTGCTTGACAGCCAAAAGCCTGGCTGAATAAGAATGTGTCAGAAGCCATTGAAGGCTTTGTACCTTACTATGGCGACCGGCCTGACGAGCCTTTACAATACGCTCCTGTAGTTTTCGCACAATGTTCCTGTGACGTGACCAGTCTATTGTAGACCAGGCTGTCGGGGCATCGTGTGCAGATGCACACGGAGAATAATCTCCGCTCATTTGACTTTTCTGCATTGGAAAATTCTGTAGGGTTCTTGTAATGAATTACCATAGCAGAAGTCTGCACGTTTTCACGTAGGGTGAGGTTTAAACCCTTATCCGTTCGATTACAGAACGACGTTCGCTTTCTCTGCTTTCCTTTACCCGCATATCCGTGAGAGGGCCTTACGGCTTTTCTTCCCTAACATACGTCAGGGGGATATATGGGCTTACCATGTTCTCTGATGCTAACTAACGAAAGGGGGAGGTCCTGCTTCATTCACCGATAGCAACCGCGTCCGTGTGGATGCAATTAAAAGGCACCCAACCCTGCTACAATCCCCTTTTGGGGTACAGGCTTATCAGTATCTTTAGCCTGAATCTGGGTAACGATGTTTACTGGCAGTTCACGTGTGTTGACCATACCTTCCAGCCTGGCACCCCAGCCGACGGATACTTACGGCTTTCGCTCTTCACCTCACGGTTAAAACTTAAGGAGGGTTACGTTGTCACGATAGCTTCACACAAAACTGTTACCGGTAATGCATGTATCGTTAGGCTACTATTGACGGAACAATAGGTTTAAGTAGAGATTAAACAATTAGCATCAGAACTTCATGTCGCACCTTCACCGCCCAGTCAAAACGTATATATCTGTCTTTCTGTACCATAACTTCTGTTTTTTCTGCTTACGCACAAAGGTAAGCATAATTTCTGTTCCCAACGTGTCGGGAAACGATTATTTGTTTGATTCATTTCCAATTAAAATTGACTTTTTACAGCCCAAACAGATAAAAACAGGGACCATCATCATGAAATACCTGTTTTTTGTTTTGTGTGGCTCGAAACAAAAGACTATTTTTGTTCCAATCTTTGTATAGCACCATGAAGAAAAACATGTTAACCGCATTCATATTGTGCCTACTATTATTCCTACCGGGTAAAGTTACAGGTAATAAACAATATGCTTTCCAGCAGATTAGTACCCAGGACGGTCTGTCCTCTTCTGTTCGTTGCCTGGTAGTAAGCCACGACAAAGGATATGTATGGATCGGAACCAAGTCCGGTATAGGGCGTTTTGACGGTTACGAGCTAAGAAAATACTTATTGGGAAATATCACCCATATCATTGAAGACGAAGAACATACCATCTGGGCCATCACGCCGAAAGGACTCTTCCACTATAACTATCAGGAAGACACTTTCCTGCAAGCGCGCGATGAGGACCAGAACCCGGTAGTGGTGTCTTCTATCTGTCCCTGGACGGACGGGGTAATATTCGGAGGCAATGGAAGACTATATAAATATGATTATGCCAATCACAAAATCAGATTCCTATGTCCGCTGACTTCCAACAGCCATTACAACATCACCAACCTGCAAAAATGGGACGACCGGACTCTGCTGTGCACCAGCCGTTGGAGCCATGCACTGCTCGTCGATATACCTACGGGACGAACTCACCCTGTTCCTTTTGAAAGTAATGAAATCATAACCAGCCTGATAGACAAAAACGGGCATATATGGCTCGCCCCCTATCATCAGGGAGTGAAATGTTATGACCGCCAAGGTAAACTTTTGCATTCCTATCACACCGGGAACTCCCTCCTGCAAACCAATGTAGTGCTTTCTCTGGCTGAGAGTAACGGGCAGATATGGATTGGGACAGATGGTTCAGGCATTTATATCCTGAATCCGGAGAATGATGAGATATCCACCATAGCCCACGCACCCGGTAATCCATATTCCCTGCCGGTCAACTCCATCCTCTGCTTATATTCCGACTCAAACAACAACATGTGGGCAGGCAGTGTACGCGGCGGACTGATAAATATCAGGGAAGTGGGAATGAAGATATATTCGGATGCGCTGCCCGGCACAGAATACGGACTGAGCGAAAAAGCAGTGTTAAGCATCTATCAGGGCGAAGAAAAGGATATATGGATAGGAACAGACGGCGGCGGGATCAACCGTTTCTACCCCGACACCAATAGATTCTATCATACGAAGTCTACTTGGGGAGACAAAGTTTCGTCCATTACGGAAGTGGATAAAAGGCACCTGCTGGTCTCTTTATTCAGTAAAGGATTATTCTTCTTTGATAAACAAACCGAAGAGTATCGGCCATTGATTATCGTGAACGACAGTATCAACGCCCTCTTGTGCCAACGCGGAAAGGCCGTAAATATCTTCCGGAATACTCAGGAAACAGTGCTGCTCCTCTCTGAGATGCCTTATAGCTATCACATAGAAAAGAAAGAATTCACCCCTATTCCTTTGGATAAACATACTCCGGTAGTCGTTGGTACTATCTTACCAATATGCCAGAATGGCCCCATCTCCTACTTGCACGACATTAAACGCATCTATCGGATAGACTCCCGGACCAACCGGTTAGAGACCCTGTATCATTGCACCGGAGACACGATATTCAATACAGTTTCAGTTGATGAAAGCGGCATTTTCTGGATAGGAAGCAACTATGGTCTCAGCCGGTATTCCGCAGAAAAGCACGAATATGTCAACATCCCCAACAAGCTGATTAATGAAATCAATTCACTGATTTGTGATAGACGGGGACGTGTATGGATAGGAACGGATGGAAAACTGTTTGCCCACCTCATCCGTGAAGGAGAATTTATCCTATACGGAGAATCGGACGGAGTTATCCAAAACGAATATCTGGAGAAACCACGGCTGCTATCCGCAGAAGGGGGCATTTATATGGGAGGGGTCAACGGCTTGCTTTGCATTGACAAACAACTGCCGGACGAAGATACAGTTCCTCCTGTTCTTGAATTGGCCGACGTGGCTGTGGGCGGAGAACGAATGAATGCCTTTATAAGAAACGGACGCAGCCTAACCGTACAGGAACACAGCAAACCTATCTCTATTAAAATCATTGCCCATGACAGAGATATTTTCCGCAAGCCCATGTACCGGTACACCTTGCGCGGCATGGATGGGCAAATCATGTACTCTTATCAACCGGAACTGACGTTCAACGGATTGCCGGCAAAGACCTATCAGGTGTTAGCCTCGTGCAGCACCCGTAGCGGCGGGTGGACGGAAGACTACCGGATACTGGAATTAGTGGTACTTCCACCGTGGTACAAGTCCGTCTGGTTCACAATTTGCTGTATTGTAGTAGCCTGCATAGGTATTATACTGGCTTTCTTCTCCCTGCTGCGCCGCAAAGAGAACAAGCTGAAATGGGCAATGAAAGAACATGAGCAGCAGGTATATGAAGAAAAGGTACGTTTTCTCATCAATATCAACCACGAACTTCGCACCCCGCTGACCCTGATACATGCTCCACTGAAACAGTTGTTGGGAACATTGTCGCCTGAAGATGAAAAGTATCCGGTAATACAAAGCATCAGCAGGCAATCGGGGCGCATGAAGAAACTATTGGACATGGTGCTGAATGTACGGAAAATGGAAGTGGGACAAAGTTCGCTGAATATCGAAAGCGTAGAATTAAATTCGTGGATTGAGCAACTCATAGCCGACTTCAGGCCGGAAGCCAACATGAAAGGCATTTCCATATCCTATACCCCGGATAAAGATGTGGATACCCTTTGTTTCGACAAAGAGAAGTGCAGCACTATCTTAACAAACCTACTAATCAACGCACTGAAATACAGTGATGAGAATAGTCTGATTGAGGTATCTGCAAGTTTATCGGAAGACCAAACCCGTGTCCGCATTTCCATCTCAGACCAAGGTCCGGGCTTAAAGGATGTAGACATAAACAATCTGTTTATCCGGTTCTATCAGGGCAACAACAGTCGCCCCGGAACGGGCATCGGACTCTCCTACTCCAAAATCCTTACAGAACAACATGGCGGAAGTATCGGCGCTTACGATCATGGAGACTCTCCCGGTTCCACCTTCTGGTTCGAACTGCCACGGGATGCGCAACCGGGAAAAGTCACGCTGCAACCCCAGCCTTATCTGAATGAGTTATTAGCTCCTACCGAAGAGCTGGAAAGCATCCCGGACGGAAAGGACGGAAAGGAAGAAACCCAGGGCAACACCTTACTTATTGTAGATGACAATAAAGATTTGACCGATTACCTGTCCGATGCTCTCAAAAATAAATTCAAAAAGATATGGGTGGCTTATGATGGCGAAGAGGCTCTGCGCATCTGCCGTGAATCGCATCCGGATATTGTTGTCAGCGACATCCAGATGCCTCGCATGAACGGTTACAAATTATGCAAGCATATCAAAGAAGACCTGGAAATCAGTCATATTCCCGTTATTTTGCTCACAGCCCGCAATGATGAAGAGAGCAAGACATTCGGCTACAAAAATGGGGCAGATGCTTATCAGACCAAACCCTTTGAAGTCGATATTCTCTATACAATTATTCAAAGCCAGCTAAAAAACCGAGAGCGAATGCGGATGCGCTACTCCGGCACAGAGCCGCTTCCCCAACCTCAGGAAAGTACATTCAGCTCGGCTGACGAGAAATTCCTCAACCGGATGAATAAAACCATTTCCGATAATCTGGAGAATCCGCAAATGGGAGTACCGCTACTTTGTACAGAACTGGGCATCAGCCGCGCATCCCTCTACAACAAGTTGAAGGCACTGACCGGAATGGGGGCAAATGATTATATTACTAAAATCCGAATGGAAAAGGCTGTATGGTTGCTTACACATAGTTCCCTCAGCATAAATGAGATAGCGGATCAGACAGGATTCTCTACATCACGCTACTTCAGCACGGTGTTCAAACAGTATATGGGATGTTCACCGACGCAATATAAGGAGGAGCATTCGTAAAAAAGGCTGTTATTTGCTGTAAACTCAGCAGCTTCATTGCGTTCGCATAGGTAGTTTCTTAGTTCAGAGTGCTTCTTTTTGCAACGGCCACGAATGTCGTTCAGCTGCTTCACGGCGATGAGGCTCGTGCTCCACAGCCATGAAGCACAAGCCCCACGAATGTACGTACTACCAAAACACTGCATATCAACACAATAGACATGCACGATTTTCACAAAGAACAAAGGAGATTGACATCTACAATCCCTATATAGGATGGATAAAAGTAGGTAAGAAACGGAGTACTATCTGAATAAAAAGCAGGTAATCCGGTATCTTTTACATCAAAATAAGCAGGAAATGAGAAGATAGAGAATGAAAGGTCTTATACAAATATAAATGATAACAAAAAGATAATCAGAAATATACATTCAATTAAGAGTGGTGTAGGCAAATTTGCCTACACCACTCTTATTATTTGCTTCCACCATGCTCTATCACCGATGAACAGGGAGATACAGAGCGCTGGTGTAAGCGTGTAGGTAAAAGTGAGGATAAACCCTGCGTAGCGCTGAACCTGAGTTCAAGTTATAAATGCGACAGCATTGAGAATGATATCAATACAGCAGGCCGAACATCCACAATGGAATACGGTTCTTATGTCCACACTCCACATCATCTACAGCCAAAAAGCTATCCGCTATGTCCTTAATCTGCTCAAAAGTTTTTCCCTTTCCACCCACCTCAAACAAATACTTACCATCTACAAGAAAATCACCTTTTTGAGGCATTATAGCGGAATATGCAGCATTTACCTGATTAAAAAAGAATGTTTCACGAAGATTTCCTTTATCTACTTTTGCGGTCAGTGCATACATCAAGTTTGTGTTATTAAGATATACCTTTTCTGGTTTTGACAGAGATTTATAGCTTTTAATCTCAGAAGTCAATAATTTCAAGAGCACAGCCCGTTCCAAAGCATACAATAATTTTAAACCTACATCTCGCGTAGTTTCCAGTTCCTTACACAATTGGCTGATGTTGGGAGTAAAAGGAACACGTTCCGCCAAGATCATCAACATTTTCTTAGCCTTTTGCACCGTTGAATATTCTATTTCTTCTACTGCGGGAAGATCTGCATCAATGACGAGAGAAGCTACCTCCTGTAGCCGCAACAGATAATCTTCTCCTGCTTCTTTATAGAAAGGATAATATCCATTCTTCAGGTATTTCTCAAATAATGGAAGGATCTTTATCGAAGACGTTATCTCCATGGCAGTTGCCACATGCCGACTGACAAGATCATCTAATGAAAACGGAGCAAGAAATATTACACCTTCAAAAGCAAGATATTCCCGAAACGAAAGTCCGGACATCACATAAACGGTCTGCCGTCGGGATAAATCCACCTTTGAATTATCGATTTCCAACATAGACGAACCTGCATAAACAAGATATAAATCCGAATAGCTATCGTATATATTCTTCAGAATTTGAGACCAGTCCGGATAACGATGCACCTCATCCAAGAATAAATGAGTTACTCCATGAGTATAAACATATTCTACAAGCTCCATCAAGGAATGGGTCTTGAACCATAAATCATCCAAAGAAATATAAAACGCATTATCTACATCAGCAAACGTACACTTTATATACTGAAGCAACAAAGTTGTTTTACCCACTCCCCTTGAGCCCTTAATACCAATAAGGCGGGAGGTCCAATTTATATTCTCATATAAATACCGTTTATATTCTACCGAAACCTTAGACAGTTTACGATGATATATATTATAAAGTACTTCTACAACATTACTATCCATATCACTTCTTTATTTGTTGAACAAGCACAAACATAAGTTTTTTATGTTAGAAAGTAAAGAATAGAGTTGTTTTTCACTTTTTGAAAAGTGAAAAACAACTCTTCCCTATCCTTTTCCGCTCAAATCCGAAGCAAACTTCGGCAATGTAATCGGAAACATATCGTTAGGTCTGTGTTCCTGCCGGATAACTTCAAGCATCTTTTTTACAATATCCGGATGTTGCGCCGCTATATCAGTATCTTCGTGAATATCTTTTGAAAGGTCGTACAGATGGGGGGCTCCTTTCTTTACTACCAGCTTCCAGTCTTCCATACGGACTGCCATCTGGTCAGTTTCATGGAATTCCCAATAAAGAAAATCATGTTTCTGCTGTTTGTCGGCATTGCCTAATAAAGTAGGGGCAAAAGAAAGGCCGTCGAAACAGTCACCTTCTAACTTCTTGTTGATATACTTCTTCGGAAAGCCTTTGTCATCTATTAATTCGCAAAATGTAGGCATGATGTCGTAAAATGCTAACTGGTGGCCGTTTACCGAACCGGCGGAGATGCGTTCCGGCCAGCGTACAATAAAAGGAATTCGGATACCACCTTCATGACACTGTCGTTTCAGACCGCGCAGTTTTCCATCCCGTCCGAAGAACTCCGGGTCTGCTCCTCCCTCCTCGTGAGGTCCGTTGTCGCTGCTGAAAATGACGATGGTGTTCTTGTCCAGTCCTTTTTCTTTTAATTTCTCCATAACTTCGCCAACGTAGTAGTCCAAACGGGTAATCATACCGGCAAACTGGGCATGGGTATGTTCTGTGGCATTATAGCGACCACCTTTAACACCTCCCCAAGTTTTATCTCTGAAGAACTTCTTTTTATATTCTTTCAAGATGGAATCATTAGGTTGCACAAGTTCCGCATGTGGCAGGGTATAAGTGAAAAAGCCATAGAAAGGTTGTTCACCATCCTGTTTGTCCAGCCATTCCAGTGCCTTACCGTGGATCAGGTCTGCCGAATATTGGGTACGTTTCCTGTAGTCGTCACCAAACATCGGATAGTTGATATTATCTTCCATCAAGATGCGTACAACTGCCGTATCTCCTTCCTGCGTGCTGTATCTGTTCAGAAAATTGGGATAATATAAATGGGCCTGGAACTGACATATATAGCCATAGAATTCATCAACGCCCCGTTTATCCGGCGTGGAACAAGAACCTTCATAACCGCCTGCCCATTTGCCGAAGACTCCCGTTGTATAGCCGTTTTTCTTCATGATTTCAGGAAGAATGATATGGTTCTCATCGTATGGCTCCTGACCGACAATGGTGAATTCATCATTCACCCCGTACTTTACGGTTGGTACTCCCTGCCAATACTCTTTGTTTCCACGCACATGAGTGTGCCCCGTATGCTGCCCCGTCATCAGCGAAGCACGGGAAGGGGCACTCACAGGACTACCGGCATAGGCTTGTGTAAATAGCATGCCTTCTGCCGCCATATGGTCAATATTAGGCGTTTGGATGTATTTCTGTCCATAACATCCCAAATCCCCGTATCCCATGTCGTCGCAGAGGATAAAAATTATGTTAGGTTTGGAATCCTTGCTTGCCGCATTGGCACACAAAGCAGCAGTAGCCAGCAGGCCTGTTCCTAAAGCTATACCTATATATTTCATTTAAATATGTTTTCTTTATTACTTCAATTTACTTTCGCTGCCGGCACAATTTTCTCACCAAAATCTTCTTGTTGCTGCTCCACCTCTTTCAACTTTTGCGTATTCTGCTCTTTCAGCATCCTTTCCTGTTCCAACTCCACAGCCGATTTTACGGACATTCCATCAGACTGTAAAGAAGATGAACCGGCAATCAGTGCCGCATCTTTCTCCAAATAAACCAACGGATGGGCAGCAGGATAACTTCCCAATTCCAGTACAGCACTGGCGGGCATCTGCGAACCTTCAAACAACACACTTGCCGTCACCTTTATCTTGCCCGGTTTCAAGGTCGACTGTATCAGCACCGGAGCTGTCCCCCACTTCACAGGTGCGGGGTTTGCCAATATGGAAGCATCACCCAGAACACGCCCTTCACCTTCCACATGGAACTTCACATAATAATTATTCAAGCGCTTGATATTTCCATTTT
>OHAQ01002006.1_pt1 | contig 15178 bp, 8 predicted proteins | sample 1577111 | NCBI WGS metagenome assembly OHAQ01 (sample SAMEA3541549, study PRJEB24748) | human gut metagenome | biome: human gut; feature: human-associated habitat; material: faeces | place: China | collected 2012 | reverse complement strand
CTCCGTTGACAATTCCTTTGCTGGCTAAAGCATGGGGTTGGGAAATGGCTTTCATCGTAATTGGTGGTCTTGGATTTATCTGGATGGGCTTCTGGGTATTCATGTACTCTAAACCTTCTGAAAGCAAGCACGTAAATAAGGCTGAGCTTGATTACATTGAGCAAGACAAGCACGAAGAAGGTGCTGCTCCTGTCGTAGAAGAAAAAGACGAGAAGAAGATGAAATTCTGGCAATGCTTCAGCTACAAACAAACTTGGGCATTTGCTTTCGGTAAATTTATGACCGATGGTGTATGGTGGTTCTTTCTGTTCTGGACTCCTTCTTATCTGAATACGCAATTCGGTATCAAGACTTCCGAAGGATTGGGTATCGCATTGATCTTTACTCTGTATGCCATCACGATGCTTTCTATTTATGGTGGTAAACTGCCTACTATCATTATCAACAGAACCGGTTTGAATCCGTATGCAGCACGTATGCGTGCCATGTTGATATTTGCATTCTTCCCGCTGGTAGTATTGCTGGCACAGCCTCTGGGTACTATCTCTCCGTGGTTACCGGTTATCATGATCGGTATCGGTGGTGCAGCTCACCAATCCTGGTCTGCTAATATCTTCTCTACTGTAAGTGATATGTTCCCAAGAGCAGCTATTGCAAGTATCACGGGTATTGGTGGTATGGCCGGTGGTTTCGGTTCAATGATTCTTCAGAAAGTAGCAGGTAACTTGTTCGTATATTCATCAGGAAGTACAATGGTAGATGGAAAAGAAGTGGAAATGACTCATGATTTACTGGAACAAGGTGCACAGTTCGTACGCCCTGCCATGGAATTTATGGGCTTCTCCGGTAAACCTGCGGGATACTTCATCATCTTCTGTGTATGCGCAGTAGCTTACCTGATTGGTTGGGTTGTAATGAAGGCTCTGGTTCCGAAGTATAAACCTATTGTATTGGAATAATACTGGAATAGTATATATAGATAATAAAAAAGGTGCTCAGCAGTGAGCACCTTTTTTGATATATATAAAAGACAGAAAAGTACCGGCACAAAAAAAGCCCCTTCTCACGAAGCGACTCTCTTCTGCACTCTCCCGTGAAAAACATGAACCTCAGTATACTTTAGCAAATTTACCTTCGAACGGTCCATGAGAGATACAGGAGCGCAAAACTTTAAGATGAAAAAAAGGGAAGTCTCACGACTTCCACAATTCTTCTAACCTTAAATCTAAATCTCTATGAAAAAAACGTTCGACAAAGATAAGGGTTTATTACATTCAAAAATACTAATAAAATATATAAAGAAAAGAGGAACGTTTAAGATTTGCTAAATGGGGCTCGGATTATCCTCCTGAAAGTCACAGTTCCTTCCATTTTAGAAAATACTATCCAACAAGTCCGCATAGATAGGATTTTGCCGTAGCAGATGGGGTACACCTGTCATAAACAATTGCTTACGGGCACGGGTGAGAGCCACATTCAATTTCCGGTCAATCCATACCCCACCCTCTTCCGTAAGATTGGCAAGGAATTTCAATTGATAAGTACGGTTCACACAGAAGGAATAAATAATCACATCGCGCTCACTCCCCTGGAAACGCTCTACGGTATCTACCAGGATATCGTTTAAACACGGAATGCCCAAAGCAGCTATTTCACTTTTAATAAGAGCTATCTGACTACGATAGGGAGTGATAATCCCCAAAGTCAGGGCAGGACGAAAACCGGAAGTACCGTCATATTGCCGATAGATAGCAGCTGCCAGTCTGGCTACGAGCTGCGCTTCGAAATGATTAATCTTTGCCGATTGCGAAGCGACCTCCGGCACTGAGGCAAGAAAAACCACACGACGCACCAGTATATCTGCAAATTCATCATTTTCCAACCCCGGAGCAAGTGTCAGTTCCCCTTGCTGGTGTTGCAAACCGACAGGTTCCAGTAGTCCACCATAAAAGGCATGATTAGGAAAACGAGCCACTTCCACATTCATACGTCCCTGGCGACAAAGCATGTCGTAGGAGCGGTTAGTTATGAGTGATAAGTGATGAGTGGTATCGGCAGAATTCCGGTAGAGGCGTTCAAAAAGGGAATCTTTCAAATTATGCAAACCGATGTTATGCAGGCAGTCCTCGCAGACTTCAGATTGGGATTCGGATTGAAGTACGACGGCGGGCAATTGTTTATGATCACCAATGAGAATAAACTTACCAATAGCATTTCCACCCGCCACATTACGCGCACAAAGAAGCCCCAGCAGTTGTGGTTCCAGTATCTGAGTAGCCTCATCCACAATAGCCACATCGAAAGTTTTCAGACGGAACAATTCCGTTTTGGAGGAGAATGTGGAGACAGTGCCTACAAAAACACGGCAACGCTCTATGCAGGCATGCACCTCACGACGTGAAGAGCAGGATTCCAGCACATTCTCCATCAGATGTGAACGGAAAGGTATATCGCAGGAAAGTTCACTCCCTATACGGATGAAATTAATCTCAGGCGTAATGGCAGAGAGGGTTTTGCAGATTTCATCCACTGCACGATTAGTGTACGAGAGCAATAAAATCTGCTTCCCCTCACGATAGAAGGCTTCCACCATACCGCGTAAAGCACGGGAAGTCTTTCCGGTGCCCGGAGGACCTACCAAAAGAAAATAATCTTTAGCAGCCTGGGCTTTCAGGGTGATACGGGAGAAATCATCCGGAGCAACTGCAATGCGAGGATCGAAAGAAACGTCAAACTCCGGCTGTCGCTGGGATAGCAACAGGTCCCGGCGATCCTTGTTGGCAGAAAGAAAGGCAGAAAGTCCCAGATACATACTGCGGAAAGAAGTATCCATATAATCATGCTCGATGGCATAACGACTGTCGGGAGGAAGCACGGAAGTATTTTGTTGCGAAGCACGAAGCCGGATACGGATATCCCGGTCGGTGATTCGCTCTATATTTCCTTTGAATACCATTTTATTGGTTACGTTGTCCGTATCATTATTACGTTGATAGAGAACGATGGAGTCACCTTCACGGAAATTCGGCAATGTCTGCGCCGACCGCTGATTAGCCCGTGCCAACACAAGGTATGCTTTATGCAGATCCGCCGCATGATTCTCTGTGATTGTCAGATCGTATAATATCTCTCCCGCTTCACACTTTTCTTCAAGCGTAGAAAGCCACAAGGCGGCAGCACCTGTACGCCCTTCATAATCAATATCTCCCGATTTTGAAGTGTATAGTTCCTTCGTAATAAAATTATAAAGTGTATAGAAATAGCATTGTTCCAACGGTGTAAGCGCCCGAAGACGCTGCATCACGGCATCAATAGCAGGGTAAAGATAGCGTTTCCACAATGTATTGTTCAGGTGGCGTTCATTCAGTGTATCCGGATGAATATCCTTCAGCCGCTCTGCCGTATAGTGCGGACTATTACGTAATTGCATACCGTATTCATTCGCCACAATCCGGTTGCGCACATCCATTACACGGCGCACCATCGCCCACGACGGACGAGCGGGATATAACAACGGATAGCGGGTATAGAGCAAATAAGCTTTTACCTTGCGGTGATCCATTCCCATGGAGTATTCCAATACCGCCTGATACAACAACATCTGTACCTTATTATTCTCCTTCGGCTCCACCTTGCCCCGGATAGAATATTCGTCAGCTTTGCCCGACTTCATTTCTATGAAGGAAGACATATCGCGCTGCATATAGTCCAGGCGGCCTTGCAATCCCAGAGCTTCACAGATATAGGTAGGTTCCAGTACGGCATCCGTCTTATCCAGTTCATAACCGGGAGCACGGAAAGTCTCCGTCACCGTTTGTCGGATATGGTCGAAGTGCCGTTTACAATCAGCGAAGAATTCCTTTTCCTTTTCTTTATCCAACAAATCAGCACACGCGGCCAAATCAATGGAATAGGTACGGAACGCTTTCTTCATACAAGTCAGATAGTCCGGTTCCTCCTTGGCATAGATCCACTCATCCAGAAAAAGATTGGCGATGTTTCCAAGCAACAGCGGACGCGTATTGTCAGGAGATTGCAGGCGTGCCAGCAAATAATTGGCAGGATGATGCCCGTAATCTTTAAAGCACTCTGCCAACGAGCTGATATCCAACAGATAGTCCGGTTCCAGTATAATAAAGGAAGGCGTCAGTATACCAGCCTCATCTACAGCTACATCCAGCAGGTTAACCTGCGCATGACGCCACAGCAGTTTGCAAGTCTCGGCAAATTCCTCATTCACCTGAGATACATTGTAGCGTACCCTCAGCGGTTCATCGGCAACGGTATCTACAGGCAATACATATAGAAAAGTGTCGTCAGCATACTGGAAACAGACACGCATCCGGCGTATCCGTTCTTTTGCAGGCGGAGCAACAATATAAGTGGCATCTGCACGGGGAAGCTGATGATATAGTTCAGCAGGGATATCCTCACCCGTCAACCGTTTCACAAAGAAGGTCAATGTCTTGATGTCACGCAACAGATTCTCGCGTGAAGGTTCGGATTGCCGATTCAGTACGGCATTGGAAGTCAGTCGGAAGGTGTGCAAGCGGTTTTGTTCCACTACGGAGAGCCCCACTTTTGAGGCCACAAAACTGACACGAGCGGAAAGGTCCGTCATTTGCAGGCTACCGTCCGGCATCTGCGTACGGCAAAGGCGTTCCAAAAATTCACGAAGCTGACGATAAACTGTTACCAGCGGAATATTTTCATCCCGGCAGACAGTAAGCAAGAAATGGTAGTATTCCCGTGCTTCTTCTTTCATTATTCCTCCTTCTCTTCATCAGTCTCGTCCGCGTCGGTCTTTTTATCCTTAATCATCAGGATACTCAACTCATAGAGCAGATAAAGCGGAACGGAAACCACAGTCAGGGTGAAGGGGTCGCCAGTCGGCGTAATGATAGCTGAAATAATCACGATAAGCACCAGCGCATGACGGCGGTATTTGCGCAGGAAAGATTTATGTACCAGTCCCAAGAGCGAAAGCAGCCACGTCACTAACGGCAATTCGAAAGCCAGTCCCATGCAGAGCACCAGCATCATGAAGTTATCTATGTAGGAATTCAAAGAAATCTGGTTCTCAATAGCCGCGCTCAATTGATAGGTGGAAAGAAAACGCAGCGTCAGCGGATAGACCATAAAATAGCCCAGAAGTACACCGAGGAAGAACATCACCGTACCAATGCACAGGGCTTTCTTCACGCCACGCCGCTCATTAGCATAGAGCGCAGGACTGATAAACCGCCAGATTTCAAAAAAAATATAAGGCGTAGCCGTCACCACCGACATCCAGAATGCAGTGGACATGTGAATAAAGAACGGGGCAGCCAGATTAATATTAATTAGTTTAACGTGGAAATCCTGTGTGAAGAAATCATCATGGAGATCGAAAACTTTTCCCACATAGCGCAGCACGTCGTAGAAAACGAAGTCATTGTGACAGGGAGCTAACACTACGTTATCAAACAGCCACGGCATCGCAATAAAATAACCGACAGCCAATACAAACCATACACCGAGTACCCGAAACAATACACGACGCAGTTCGTCCAAATGATCCCAAAAGGTTAATTCCTTATCTGCCATAGTAGTAAGTAGCTACGAGTTACAAGCTACGAGTGTCATGCGGCATAATCGCGCAACCACTTGTAGCTTTGTAGCTTGTAGTTCGTAGCTTATGTAACTCATTTATTTTTTGAAGCCGGCTCTTCTATATCATCCTTTGCCTTGTTTATTTCTTCTTTTGCTTCATTCACACCATCTTTGAAGCTCTTCACACCTTTACCGAGTCCTTTCATCAGTTCGGGGATTTTCTTACCACCAAACAACAACAGTATTAACAGGGCGATGATAACCCATTCGGAACCGCTGGGCAGAAAGCCTAATAAAAGTAAGTTTGTCATATCCGTAGTCTTTTAAATTTGTTGCAAATATAATAGTTTCACCACAGATTACACAGATTTACACAGATTAAAACGAAAACTTTCTGTGTCAAGCCGAATAACCGGGAAGCATATACAGCTCACGAACGGACGATTAATCCTGATAATAGATTCTTTTCACCCGTGTAGAAATACTTGTCAGCACCTCGTAAGGAATGGTTTCAAGAATATCGGAAAGTACCGTAATAGGCAGATGATCGCCGAAAATCTCTACGGCATCCCCTTCCTTACAATCAATGTCCGTAACGTCAATCATGCAAACGTCCATACAGATGTTACCCACATAGGGCGCACGCTGGCCATTCACCAAGCAATAGGCGTGGCCGTTACCAAGATGCCGGTTCAACCCGTCGGCATATCCGATAGGCAATGCGGCAATCCGTGAATTACGTGTCAGATGCCCCTTGCGGCTATAGCCTACTGTGTCTTCCTGGGGTACATCACGTATTTGCAGGATGGTAGTTTTCAGTGTGCTCACATTATTGATAATGCTGTTATCAATGGGACTGACACCATACAAACCGATACCCAACCGTACCATGTCGAACTGTGCACCCGGGAAGCGCTCAATACCGGCCGAATTGCAGATGTGCCGGAGTATCTTATGCGGAAATGCTTCCTGCAACTGCATGGATGCCGCTTCAAACATTTCAATCTGTCCACGTGTAAACGCATCGAACTGTGCCGCATCACTACCCACAAAATGCGAGAATACCGAACGGGCAATCACTGCATTCTGTCCTTTCAGCCGTTCAATCAATCGCGGCATATCTTTGGCAGCAAAGCCCAGGCGATGCATACCCGTATCCAGTTTTATATGAATCGGGAAGTTAGTGATTCCCTCCTTCTCCGCCTCTTTAATCAGTGCATCCAACAGGTGGAAGCTATACACTTCTGGTTCCAGTTTATAGTCGAACATGGTCTTGAACGCGGTCATCTCCGGGTTCATAATGATGATGCTTGCCGTAATACCCGCTTTGCGGAGTTCGGAACCTTCATCAGCCACAGCCACAGCCAGAAAATCGACATGATGTTCCTGCAATGTCTTGGCAATCTCATACGAACCGGCTCCATAGGCTGATGCTTTCACCATACACACCATCTTCGTATCCGGACGCAGCCGACTGCGGTAATAGTTCAGATTAGCTATCATGGCTCCAAGATTCACCTCAAGAATGGTCTCGTGTACCTTTTTCTCCAGTTCTTCCGTTAAAGCATCAAAACCGAACTGACGGGCACCTTTTATCAATATAATCTCATTCTCCAACCGCAGTTCTCCACGGGAAATAGCGCGCAACAGGGCTTCTGTATTAGGATAGAAAGCCTTCTCGATGTCAAAGCGTGCGGCACACGAAGATATCTCACTGCCTACTCCGATGATACGCTCAATGCCGCGGCTACCGGCAAGCTGCGATACTTTCCGGTAAAGCGTCGGCGCATTCTGTCCGGTTTCCAGTATATCCGAGAGGATAAGAGTCCGCTTCAGTCCGTTACTCTGCGAACGACGGTAAAGAAAATCGAGTGCAATGTCCAGTGAAGCGAGATCACTGTTATAGCTATCATTTATCAGCAGGCAACCGTTTTTACCTTCCTTCACTTCCAGGCGCATAGCCACCGGTTCCAGTGTCGCCATACGTTCCGTAATCTTCTCGGCAGGAAGCATCAGATAAAGACAGGCAGCCAGGCAGTTAAGCGAGTTCTCAATAGAAGCATCGTCAATAAAAGGCAGTATAAAGGTATTATCCATCTCCAGATAACGATAAGAAATGACGGTACAATCCTCCTTTTTCTCCACCTTACTTATAAACAGGGGACGCTCCATATCTTTCCGGCTCCATGCTATTTCACGGGCACTGAGCATAGACTTCGCCACACAATTACTGATAAACTCATCATCACCATTATAGATCACCACATCGCAGTTCTTGAAGAGCGACAGTTTTTCCATGCACTTCTCTTGCAAAGAGAAGAAGTTCTCCTGATGAGCTCCGCCGATGTTGGTCAGTATGCCAATGGTAGGTTTGATAATATTCTGCAAGGCACGCATCTCTCCCATCTCCGAAATTCCAGCTTCGAAAATAGCGAGTTCGGACTGCTCGTTCATCTGCCAAACGGACAGCGGCACGCCGATCTGCGAATTATAGCTGCGTGGTGAACGAACAATCACCCGTTCAGGGCTGAGCAATTGATGAAGCCATTCCTTTACAATCGTCTTTCCGTTACTGCCCGTTATGCCGATAACCGGTATCTGAAACTGTTCACGGTGTTGTTCCGCCAACTTCTGCAAAGCCTTCAACGGATTGGCGACCACAAGGAAATTAACAGCTAACATATCCGAATTACTCATTGCCAGTTGTCCGCTTTCCACCCATTTATAAGCTTCTTTGCTGACTACAAAATTGCGAACACCGCGTGAATACAAGTCAGGAATATAGCGTGCGCCATCATTGCGCTTGGTAGTTAAGGCAAAAAATAAGGTTTCTTCGGGGAAACTCAAGGAACGGCTATCGGTAAGTAACCAATCTATGGTTGCCGGCGTGTCCCCCACACGTCGTGCATTGATGCGTTCGGCTATTGTTTCAATCGTATATGACATATATCTTTCTCTTTTTTGAAATCTAAGTACGGGTATTTTTTGTTAAGTCGGTCTATTTTTAACACAATTTGTCCTAAAAAACGCTTATACTCGTCTGACTCCGGATGGAAGGGCTTATGAGATAGCGCTTTATTGATATTTTCACTTTCCTGCATAATCTCTAACGCGTCCTCAGAGAGACAGGTCTGCACGAACTTCTCCCATACATAGCGTACCGCCAAAGGAGATGGATGCACCATATCATCGGCATAAAAACGATAGTCACGAAGCTCGTCGAGTAAGAGTTCATAAGCCGGAAAATAAAAGACATGCCCGGGAAAAGAAGTCTGTAACTGATCGATGGCAAGCAGAAGTGTAGCTTTACTCAATTGATTAGCGTGCATCCCGTCGCGTACGTGGCGGATGGGGCTGACCGTAAGAATCACTTTCAACTTCGGATTCCGAGCAATCAAACCGGAGAAGAGAGAGGTATAATCCGATACAATCTCCTGCACGCTGAGCCGGCGACGGGTAAAGACAGACTCCGGTTGTTTATGACAATTAGCAACCACATGTCCCGTGGATTTCTGTTCGTACACCCATGCTGTACCAAAAGTCAACATCAGGCAGTTCAAATGGTGGATACGTTCGTGCGCTGTTTGCAGACGGATATTAATACGCTGCAACACTTCTTCTGCAAAGGGAGAAGAAAAATCACCATGATGCATCGGGCTATGCCAGCACTCACGAAAGAAAAACAGGTCTTCTTCTTTATACAGTCTGCCCGTCACCAACTCACGCAAAGCTGTTGAAACAGACAAAGGATTATAAAGAACCCCAAATGGATTGACATCCGGACGAAATCTGGCATCCGCAAGCAGTGCACCGATGTTGGTGGCAAAGCAGGAACCCATCAACAGAAGTTCGTCCGCCTGAGTAAAACGGGGCAGATCGGAAGGTAATTCAACAGGGGTAGAAAAGTTCATACGTTTACATCATCATATTCTTCCGGATAGAGAATTTCACGATAGCCATTGCCTGAATGGAAGCAAAGGGAACATCCATCGGTTCATGGTGCGGATTATAACTCACAAGTTTAATGCAACCCTCCTGCTCCGAACGGTTCACATACTTCACTGCCAGATACTCATCGCCATCAATATCGAATGAGACTAGATACATTTCACCATAAATGACATTGCTGAAGCTGTTCATTTCCTTGAAACCTACAATATCTCCCGATTTCAGGATGGGATACATACTGTCCCCACTAATATAAAGGGCACCGTCGCATACGGGAATACTAGGTATTTGTATTCTTCCCATCACAAACTGGTGCTTATTGGCAAGCAATGTACGCAGATTAGCGGCAGCAGTAATGTCGTACAGCACTACACTGCGGTCTTTCATCGCATCCGGCGTTTTGGGATTGTGTATTATCTCAACATTACCTGTCGCCAGTTCGTTATAACAACTTTGTAAATGACTTACAGGGGTTCCCTTCCCTAACAGCAACCAGTTATAATCCACATCCTTCATCTTGCTCAGCAATAACGGGAAGTCGGTGCTGTTTCGTGCAATCCAGTTACTAAGTGTAGAACGCGACACACCCAGGTAGGCAGCCAGATCAGCATCTGTTTTGAAGTTCAATACACGCTTGGCACGCTTCACGATGTCCGCTACATTAAAAAAGATATCCTTTTCCATATTTATTTATATAAATAAGTTCTAATGTTGCCTTCAACATACACTTATGCATTTTTTTAATGCAAAAGTCAATATATGATGTTTTCCATACGAAAACGAAGTTATACATTACAGCAACAAAACTAATCAATTTGTTTTAAAGGGGCAAATAAAAGTAAGGGAAACAATACCGGCACTATAACAGAATATCTTTCCCACTACGAGTGAAAGTATTTCCCACTACGACTGAAGGCACCTCCCACTACGACTGAAGGTACTTCCCACTACGACTGAACGAGTGTTTCACTACGACTGAATCGAGTGGCACACCCATCATCCTATCAGGCAACAGCTTAGAGGGAATTTACGGCTTTTGGAACATGATATCCGTCCCAGTCATATTCTTCGGTATAACTATCGAATGCAGGAGTTTCCGTAATGCACGCTTGTGCAAAAAGCCCGGCAATTTCCGCCTGTTCTGCCGGTGAGAGTCCACGTTCCTTGTGCAGGATACGGTAATAAGTGGGTTTTGGAAAGAGAGTACGAATCATCCCTTTCAACAGCAACGCTTTCTTATAGGGGATGTTATCAAAGAGGGTACTGATGCCCCAGGCATAACGAAGTTTCACAGTGCTTCGGAAGTAAGGACACTGACCGGCATCCATAGGATAATTGGCAGGATTCACCGTTACAATGCTCTTCACACTTTGCGGCACATGCAACGTAACAAGATGGCGCAGGCAACTTTCACTTCGCGCACAATCGGGGTTAAGACAGTGGAGGTAATTTAAAGGCACCGAATCATAATTAAAGCAGTCTTCCATGATATTCTGTTTTTGAGGGGACAAATGTAGTGAATCTATTCTGACGGAACAATCCAAAGGAGAAGAGTTCTTGAAATATTAAGATAAAAAAGGAGAAGAACTAATGTTAAAGCGGCAAGGATTCATATTTTTCCCCCAAAAAGGGAATACCTTCCGTTTTCTTTTACTAATTTTGCAATTTGTAATCCTCAGAACAGAGATGAAGACAGAGACAGCATCATATAACTTGCTAAATTCTATTTCTGACCCGGAAGACCTGCGCAAGCTGAGTGTTGAGCAACTCCCGGAAGTCTGCAAAGAATTGCGGCAGGACATTATAAAAGAAGTTTCGTGTAACCCGGGACACTTTGCAGCCAGTCTGGGGACGGTAGAATTGACCGTCGCCCTGCATTATGTGTTCAATACCCCCTACGACCGTATTGTGTGGGACGTAGGCCATCAGGCGTATGGTCATAAGATACTGACCGGACGTCGGGAAACATTCTCCACAAACAGGAAATTCAAAGGCATTCGTCCTTTCCCTTCTCCCGATGAAAGCGATTATGACACTTTCACCTGCGGACATGCGTCTAATTCTATTTCAGCAGCACTCGGCATGGCCGTAGCAGCAGAAGAAAAAGGAGAAAAAGACCGCCATGTGGTTGCTGTAATAGGCGACGGCAGCATGAGTGGAGGACTGGCTTTTGAAGGGTTGAATAATGCCTCTGCAAGTTCCAATAATCTTCTCATTATCCTCAATGATAATGATATGGCCATCGACCGCAGTGTAGGTGGTATGAAGCAATACTTATTCAACCTGACAACCTCGAACCGCTATAACCAACTGCGTTTCAGAATATCCAAGATGTTATTCAAAGTGGGCATTCTCAATGAAGACCGCCGTAAAGCACTCATTCGTTTCGGTAATAGTCTGAAATCAATGGCTGCCCAACAACAGAACATCTTCGAGGGAATGAATATCCGTTATTTCGGTCCCATCAACGGGCATGATGTGAAAAATATCGCCCGTATCCTGCGGGATATCAAAGACATGAAAGGACCGAAAATCCTACATTTACATACGGTCAAAGGAAAAGGATTTGAACCGGCAGAAAAGGCACCGGGTATCTGGCACGCACCGGGTAAGTTTGATCCTGAAACCGGCGAACGCTTTACGGCAGACACTCACAACCTGCCCCCACTCTATCAGGATGTGTTCGGTGAAACCCTTGTGGAACTTGCCGGACAGAATCCGCGCATCGTCGGTGTCACTCCCGCCATGCCTACAGGATGCTCTATGAACATGCTGATGAAGGCAATGCCCGACCGTGCCTTTGACGTAGGAATTGCCGAAGGACATGCTGCCACCTTCTCAGGAGGTATGGCCAAAGAAGGAATGCAACCGTTCTGTAACATCTATTCCTCATTTATGCAACGTGCCTATGACAACGTCATTCACGACATAGCCATACTCAAATTACCCGTCGTACTTTGTCTGGATCGTGCCGGGCTGGTAGGCGAAGACGGACCAACGCACCACGGTGTGTTCGACTTAGCTTATTTCCGTCCCATTCCCAATCTAACTATATCATCACCCATGAACGAGCATGAACTGCGTCGCCTCATGTACACGGCACAGTTGCCGAATAAAGGACCGTTCGTCATCCGCTATCCTCGCGGACGCGGTGTGCTGATAGACTGGAAATGCCCATTGGAAGAAATACCCGTAGGCAAGGGACGCAAACTAAAGGATGGCAAAGACCTTGCTATACTCACCCTTGGTCCGATAGGTAATATTGCCGCAAAAGCCATCGAACAGGCAGAAAAAGAAAAAGACATTTCAATAGCACATTATGATCTGCGTTTCCTTAAGCCACTGGACGAGGAAATGCTGCATGAAATAGGACACTCATTTTCCCGCATCATCACCATTGAAGATGGCATACGGAAAGGCGGCATGGGTAGTGCCGTTCTGGAATTTATGGCCGACAATGGATATACCCCACACGTACAACGCATAGGTGTGCCGGATACGTTTATAGAACATGGAACAGTACAAGAGTTGTATCACTTGTGTGGTATGGATGAAAAAGGGATATTAGAAAGCATAATAAAGGAGCGATGAAAATTATTATTGCCGGTGCCGGCGCAGTAGGCACACACTTGGCAAAATTGCTGTCCCGCGAAAAGCAGGACATCATATTGATGGACGACAATGAGGAAAGGTTGAGCACTCTCAGTTCTAACTTTGACTTAATGACGGTCACGGCTTCACCTACTTCCATTCAAGGGTTGAAAGAAGTGGGGGCTAAAGAGGCAGATCTCTTTATAGCCGTCACTCCCGACGAGAGCCGTAACATGACCGCATGTATGTTGGCTACCAACCTTGGTGCGAAAAAGACAGTTGCCCGCATCGACAATTACGAATACCTTCTACCCAAAAATAAAGAATTCTTCAAGAAACTGGGTGTAGATTCACTGATTTATCCGGAAATGCTTGCAGCAAAAGAAATCGTATCCTCCATACGTATGAGTTGGGTACGCCAATGGTGGGAGTTTTGTGGCGGGTCTTTGATACTGATCGGTACCAAAATGCGTGAGAAAGCGGAAATACTGGATATCCCCCTGCACCAACTTGCCGGGACGGATAAACCCTATCACGTAGTGGCCATCAAACGCGGCAACGAGACACTTATTCCGCGTGGTGACGATGTAATTAAACTACATGATATTGTTTATTTCACCACCACCCGCAAATATGTACCCTATATACGCAAGATAGCCGGTAAGGAAGATTATGACAGTGGGGCGGTTGTGTTCCGTAACGACCTGCGTGTCGGTTATCTGGAGCAGACACCGGTTTATCCCGAAGGATTAACCGTTCTTCAGGCCTGTTTTTATTCCCCGAATGAGACGGTTCGACTGATCGCTGAGTATGAAGAAGCTATGGCCAGTGACGATCATTCCAACTTGCAGGATATCCTGATGCGTATGGATAACCAGAAAGCCTGGGACTATGAACAGCGTGCCAAGCAAATCCTGTCACAACTAAAGATCACAAACTTCGACCAGAAAGTGGAACATCTGTCCGGCGGACAGTTGAAACGCGTGGCATTGGCTAACGTTTTGATCACCGATCCTGAACTGATCATCCTCGATGAGCCGACCAACCATCTCGACCTGGAAATGACCGAATGGCTGGAAGGATACCTGAGTCGTGCGAATATCAGTATCCTGATGGTGACGCACGACCGTTATTTCCTGGATCGGGTTTGTAGTGAGATTATCGAAATAGATCGTCAGCAAATCTATCAATATAAAGGTAATTATAGCTACTATCTGGAAAAACGGCAGGAACGTATGGAGGCGATGAATACGGAAGTGGAACGAGCTAACAACCTGTTACGTAAGGAACTGGAATGGATGCGCCGGCAGCCGCAAGCCCGTGGAACGAAGGCTAAATATCGTATCGATGCTTTTTATGAACTGGAGAAGAAAGCCAAGCAGCAACGGGATAACGGAAATGTGAATCTGGATGTGAAAGCTTCCTATATCGGATCGAAGATATTTGAAGCGGAGCATGTGACGAAAAGCTTTGGTAACATTAAAATCGTAGAAGATTTCAATTATATTTTTGCCCGTTTCGAGAAGATGGGTATTGTTGGTAATAATGGTACCGGGAAATCTACCTTCATTAAAATGCTGATGGGGGAAGTGGAACCGGATAGCGGACGCTTCGATGTGGGCGAAACTGTTCGTTTCGGCTATTACAGTCAGGATGGCTTGAAGTTTGACGAACAGATGAAGGTGATCGATGTCGTACAGGATATTGCCGAATATGTAGACCTGGGCGACGGAAAGAAACTGGGTGTTTCTCAGTTCCTGAATTATTTCCTGTTTACTCCCGAAAAACAACATAGCTATGTTTATAAACTGAGTGGGGGAGAGAAGCGGCGTCTTTATCTGTGTACAGTCCTGATGCGTAACCCGAACTTCCTTGTACTGGATGAGCCGACCAACGACCTGGATATCGTAACGCTGAATGTGCTGGAAGAATATCTGCGTAACTTTAAAGGTTGCGTGATCGTTGTTTCCCACGACCGCTACTTTATGGATAAGGTTGTCGACCATCTACTGGTATTTCGTGGTAATGCCGACCTAAAAGATTTCCC
>OHAQ01002002.1_pt1 | contig 15224 bp, 8 predicted proteins | sample 1577111 | NCBI WGS metagenome assembly OHAQ01 (sample SAMEA3541549, study PRJEB24748) | human gut metagenome | biome: human gut; feature: human-associated habitat; material: faeces | place: China | collected 2012 | reverse complement strand
CCATAGTCGCGTAGCAGGTTGGAAGCCGCTTTGATGCGGATGCCGGCCAGACCGCGGAGGACAATATCTACATTACGACCGGCGTCATGGATCAGGAGACCTACCGCTCCGAGACGACCGGCCAGACGAAGGCAAAGGTCGGCTTCATCGACTACAACCAGGCCGTGCACAACGTGCGCGTCGTCACGAGCGACAGCGTCTTTACCGAGGCCATCAGCACGAGCATGTTCGTCAAGCTCGGCGAGCAGAAGTACTTCAAAGACGGGGCGATCCTCGTGCGCAAGGCCGATTCCATCAGCGGCGACACCGCCTCCTGGAGCGACCAGATCGTGGCCATCTCGCAGCAGGACTATGAGGACGCCTACGGGCAGGACCCGCGCAACCTCAGCAACTACGTCATCAGCCGCGACACGGTGCTCAACCCCACCATGACCGCCAACGACGACGGCACCTACACCCTCACCTTCGACCTCGAGCCGTCCGGCGCGAGCGCGTATTACCGCCACCAGGTGCCTGTCATTAATGTGCGCGGCATTGGAACTTTGACAGCCGGAAGTAAGCCTTTGATTGTAGTAGATGGTTTTCCGCTAACTGAAGGCTCAGATATTAATAGCATCAATATGAGTGCAATACAGTCTATTGAAGTATTGAAAGATGCAGCTTCTACAGCTATCTACGGTTCAAGAGGCGCAAACGGGATCATAATGATTACTACTAAAAGTGGTAAGACCAGTAAGCCTAATGTTTCTCTTTCAGCTACTTTTAGTTTACAACAACGATATGATAAACTGGAACTTGTAGATGCTTATGATATGGCTCAGTATATGTTGGAAGCACGCAATACTGGTTATGTGAATAAGAATCCCTCTGTTCGGAAAGAGAGTGATGATACTGCCACCAGAAAGGCTAATGGAGCTTCTAAACGTGAACTGATTCCCGATTATCTTTATCCATATTTGAATGGAGAGAAAGGTTTGACGAATACGAATTGGTTAGATGAAATATTCCAATTGGCACCTATGCAGGATTACAATATATCTGTTAGTGGTGGTTCTGAGAAAGCGTTCTATTCATTGTCAGCAGGCTATATGAAACAGAAAGGTATTGTCATTGGTACTGATTTTGATAAATTCTCTGCTAATGTGAACCTAAAGTTGATGCCAAGCAATACTATAACTCTCGGTTTCTCCTTTTCTCCAAGTTATTCTAAGCAAAACACCTTTGATGAGGATGCTATGAGTAGTAATTTCCTGAATATAGCTACCGGTATTTATCCTTTCTTCGCTCCCTATAATGAAGATGGAACATTAGCTATATCGGAACAGATTAAGGCAAATGCCGATACGGATGGAGCATTGTATGAAAATCCTGTTGCCATTGCTAAAAAGGTAGAACGTAAAACGGATAGGCTCAGACTTTTTGGTAATATGTATGCAGAAGTCAAGTTACTCAAAGATTTCAGGTTTAAAACGAATATAGGTGCCGATTATGATGCGTCAATTTATAAATTCTATACCCCTTCGGATATCGGCAAATATCGTGCTGCGGCTCCCCAGCCGATAAGTGCCTCTCAGAGCAACACCAATAGAAAGAATTATTTGATTGAGAATACATTGACTTACAATAAGCTGATAAAAGAACATTCCATACAGGTTTTATTGGGACAATCTTATCAAAGAGAAGATCAGGAATTACTGAAAGTTACTGCAACAGATTTTGGCGATAGTTCTATTAAAAATATAGCAGGGGGAAGTTCTTTTAAAGTAGAACCTTCACAATACTCTTGGGCTATGATTTCATATTTTGCACGTTTGAATTACAACTGGCAGGATAAATATATTTTTAGCGCCTCTATGCGTAGAGATGGTTCATCCCGGTTTGGTAATAATACAAAGTGGGGCATGTTTCCGGCTTTATCTGCTGCTTGGTTGATTTCAAATGAAAAGTTTATGAGTAACTGTTCGGCAATTGATTATGCAAAATTAAGAGTTAGTTGGGGTAAATCTGGTAATAATCAGATTGCAAACTATGGTGCTCAAGCATTAATGTCGAATAATGATTATTTATTTGGTGGCACTTTAGCACCCGGTACAGTCATAAATGCATCTCCTAATCCTGATTTGTCTTGGGAAATGACTTCGACTTGGAATATCGGTTTGGATGTTACTTTGTTTAAATATCTGGGAATTAGTGCAGACTTTTATTTAGCGAATACAAATGACTTATTATTAAGTGTGCCTGTGCCCCAACAATCAGGTTATACCACTTCATTGCAGAATATTGGTAAAGTAAGAAATACAGGTTTTGAGATACGTTTTTCTACAGCCAAAGATATTGAGATGGGGCCTGTTTCATGGAATTCATCATTAAATCTATCTACGAATAAAAATAAAGTTTTGGCACTTGCACCTGGACAGACTCAGATCATTGGTAGCAAAGGATTTTCAATAACCGAGGTTGGAAAATCCATATCCGAATTGTATGGATATGAAATCATAGGAATTTATAAGTCTGATGAAGATTTCAAGAAATATCCTGCTATGCCGGGTACGCAGATCGGTGATTATATTATCAAGAACCAAAATGATGATAATGTCATTAATACAAAGGATAAGAAAAGCTTTGGTTCTCCGCTTCCTAAGGTGGTGCTTGGTTGGAATAATACTTTCCGTTATAAGAGTTTTGAATTGACATTGGATTTATATAGTGAATTAGGTAAGAAACTATATAGTACAGCATTAGCTACGTATATGGATACTGGAGAAGGTTTTGCAGTTACTACAAAAGAATATTTCAATAATCGTTATCATCCGGTCAATAATCTTAACGGAACTTATGCAACTCCTAATATGGGAAATTTCTCCAGTGCACGTAAGGAAGCGCGTATTTCAAATAAGTTTTTCTACAATGCTTCGAACTTTAATATCCGTAGCCTGAAGTTTTCTTATGAATTACCCTCTTCCTTTATTAATCGTTTAGGACTACAGAGAACTCAGGTTTATTTCCTGGCAAACAATTTATTATTGCTAACTCCATATAAAGGAATGAGCTTAAATGGAAATGCAGCGGATGCATTGAATCAAGGGTTGGAAAGTTATAACTATCCTTTGCCTCGTACTTTTTCTTTGGGATTGAATATAAACTTTTAATATGAAATGAATATGAAAGCACTAAGAATATATAGCATAGCCTTGGGAATGGCGGCAATTATGTTTGCCGGATGTTCTGGAACCTATCTTGATCTGACTCCTGAAATACAGAATGTTTTGAATAATTATTATAAAGATGCTGAACAGTTAAGAAAGGGAGTCAATTCTGCATACGGGATATTACAAGCTGAAGGCGTGTATGAATTGGCAAATTTAGTCTTGGGAGAACTTCCGTCTGATAACACATGGGATGAAGTTCCGGCAAATGATAATGGTAATTATGGGCAACTGGACTTGTTCTCGATGACTTCGGCCAATACTATAATTGATAAAGCTTGGAGCCATCATTACAAAGGGATTCAGCAATGTAATGTGATATTGAATCGCGTTGATGGCATTGCTGATATGGCTGAGGCTGAAAAAAAGAATATTAAAGGTGAGATGTGCTTTTTGCGTGGACTGATGTACTTTAATTTGGTTCGTATATTTGGTGATGTTCAGTTGGTTATCAAAGAAACAACCAATCCCAATGATTTCTTTGGTCAGGTGAGGACTCCCAAAGAAGAAGTGTATAAACAGATCGTGCAAGACTTGACTGATGCGTTTGCAATGCTTCCTGATGCACCTGCTGAAAAAGGAAAAGCTGCCAAAGGTGCTGCCGCTGCGTTGCTGGGTAAGGTTTATCTTACTTTAAAGGATTACGATAACAGTTTGAAATACTTGCAGGAAGTGGAAAAGTTTGGATATGCTTTGTTGGATGAACCTGCTGATATCTTTGACGTGAATAATAAGGGGAATAAAGAAGTTATTTTCGATGTACAATTTGAATCGGGGGTAAATGGCAATTCGGAAGGTAGCCGGGCATTTCAGAAGTTCAGTCCGTCGGGCACTGTCAGTGGCGCTTTAGGTCATAACTTGCCTACTAAAGAAGTCTATGGGTTGTTTACAGATAATGACAAGCGTAAATCAGCTTATTTTATTGTCACTAAAAATGGGGTTATAGGAACAGGAAAGTTGAAGCAGACTTCTGCTACTGTTGCTGATGGTGGTAGTAATGTCATTGTATTGCGCTATGCAGATGTTCTTTTAATGCTTGCTGAATGTTATGCGGAAAAGGATAATGTCTCAAAATCAAACGAATATCTGAATCTTATCAAAAAACGGGCAGGTATTGAAGAAGTTTCAATTGGAGATGTTACATTGATAAAAGAAGAAATAGCACTTGAACGACGTAAAGAATTGGTCAATGAAGGCCATCGTTGGTTCGATTTGATAAGAACTGGCAAAGCAGTCGAGGTGATGAATGCATACTTTACCAGAACGCCTGGGTATACTGGTATTACAATAAGTGAATTGAACTATGTACAACCTATTCCTCAAGGGCAAATCGATACGGACTCTGCTACAAAACAGAATGAAGGATATAACTAGTTTGTAAGCTGAAATAATTATACAACAATGAGGTGGTTTGTCTTTTACGATAAACCACCTAAATACTCGCATACAATCTGCTAAAGGTTCTTGTTTGTTGAACTTAAAAAGTATTATTATGAGAAAACTATTATTGCTATTCTTGTTTTTGGGAGGAGTAGGTCTACAGTTGTGTTATTCCCAATCACAACCTCTTCCTATAGAAAAACTAATTGATATTTTTAATAATCCTATTAAGTATCCGAATTATATTATGATATCTGCACATAGAGGATATTGGAAGGATTATCCGGAAAATTCTCTTCCGGCTATACAGGCTGCAATAGATTTGGGGGCGGATATGGTAGAATTTGATATTACAAAGTCCGATGATGATATTCTTTATTTGTTACATGATTACGGCTTGGACCGTCTTACTACAGGACATGGAATTGTTAGGAAAGGTGAAGGAGCAACTTTTGAGTATTATAAATCTTGGGATGAACTTAAAAATTTGAAGTTAAAGGAAGTTACAGGTGAAGTTAGCCAATATAAGTTAGCAACTTTACGTGAGGCCCTTTTGAAATGCAAAGATAAAGTCTTGGTAAGCATCGACAAGGCTGAAAATGTTATTCCTCAAATGTATTATTTAGTAAAAGAGCTTGGAATGGTGAATCAAGTTACATTTAAGACTAAGATACAATTTTTCCCAACGCCAAAATCTATTAAAGATTTAGTAACTAGTGAAGAAGATAAAGAACAATTAGTGAAGATGTTTACTCCTACTGTTTATTCTGAGTTGTTAGATAAAGATCCGGATCTCATTAATAAAATGAAAGCATTTATAGAAGCAGGATGTGAAGGCTTTGAAATGATCTATTTTCAAGATTCAGATCCAATGATAACTAGGCCGGTTACAGTTGAGGGTACTCCGTATGACAATATATTAAATTGGTTGAAGGTCAAAAACACACGTGTCATTCAATTCCCAATGTGGCCGGAAACAGAAAAAGGGTGTTGGGTACCTAGAAAATTTAATTATAGTATTATTAATTTGAAAGGGACCGACCGTCGGTGTGATTGGGATTGGTTATTAAAGGTGGCTCATGCACCTGATGTGGTCATTTCTGATCGTCTGGAAATTCTTTTTGATTATTTGAAAACTATAGGAAAACGTTCATTAGACTAGTAATGCTATGAGAACTAATTGTAATAGGAGTAGGAATAGTAATATGATAATATTTACTATTTGTTTGTTGTTTGTCTGTCTTGGTAATATTCATTCGCAAATAAATGTACCCAATCCCAGTATTGATTTGCATTTAGATATTGAAAATGTGGAATATGAGTTTGTCGAGAAAAGAAAAGCGGATTTACAGAGGGATGTCGAAGGCTGGGAAGATCGATTTGGTAACAGTGATAGGGCTGTGAAATTTTTTCGACAAGGTTCAAGCCTGCGTTTGTCGAATTATAATATAAATGTAGTGCATACAGTTTCTTTTTGGGCATATATAACTGATCCTTCTGAGATTCCTTCTGGTGCCATACCCTTCAAGCCCACAGACACCCAAATGGAGTTTTATAATTGGACTGATAGGGAGAATCGTATATTGAAAGGATTAGGACGTAAAAAAGCAACTGTAGGGTTTAATAGATATATTCCGAAACCCGATGGAACAATTGTTCCTTGGTATCTATGGGCTTATAAACCAGCTCAATTTGATCAGCGTGGGTGGTATCATATTTTTGTTGTACATGGCATGTACTATACGAGGTTGGTTATGTATAAGCCTGATTTAACAAAAGCATATTCTTATATTTGGATGGGAGATCAAGGCTTTCCTACCAACAAATATTTGTATTTGGGGGGATATGGTGAACATTTTCCGGCAAACTCAGCTATGGATGATTTTAAAGTCTATAATGCGGAACTTACAGATGATCAGATAGAGTTTTTGCATATTGCGGAATATCCTAAAGGTGCCTATGTGAAAATACGGAATAAAAACTCAGGAAAATATGCCGTGGTTAATGAGGCTTCTTTAGATAATGGAGCATTTATAATACAACTCTCTACAGGGATAGGTAATGATGAATGGAAGTTAATATTTACCGGGCTTAATGAATGTAAAATTAAGAATCTTCATTCTGGTAAACTTTTGGTGGTTAAAAATGCGTCTATTGGTACTGGGCTTGAAATAATTCAGTATGATGAAAAGGGTACTGATAATGAGTTTTGGATTTTAGAATATCCGGTCGTTGATACTAAATACTTTAGATTAAGAAATAAAAGTAGTGGAAAATATTTAGGTGTTTTTCTGAATTCAATGCAGGATTATTTTTTGTTAATTCAAGCAGAAAAGACTGAAAGTAGTATCTATTGGTCTTTTTCGAAATCGCTACCGAATGAAAGGACAAAGTTAGACTCTGGTCTGTACCGTTTAAAAAATAAAAAGAGTGGACTCTATTTGTCAGTCCAAAATAAGAGTTATGATGTTTCAGCTCCACTTATTCAAGATGTCAGATCTAATTTAGATGTTGATGTTAGTTTTGAGACATGGCATATAAAACCGTCTGCAGATGGTAGAGATGCATATACTATAATGAATCCAATCTCAAAATATTATATGACTGGTTATTCGGCTGATCCTGAGGGAAGTGATATACTTTTAGGAACTAATCGCTTATTTGGAGAATCTGATTGGCAATTTTTACCAACTGAAGTACCAAATGAATATCGTATACGAAATTCAATGAGTTACTATTATGCGGCTGTTAAAGATGCTTCAACTTTAGCTAAGGCTCATATAATTCAAAAACGGTCAGGTTCAGAGGACAATGAAATATGGATGTTGGAAAGAGTTTATTATTCCGATCCCCCATTGTCGGCTGGCACTTATAAAATACGGAATGAGAATAGCTTCAAACTAATGGTGGTGAAAGATGCATCAGAATTGGAGAATGTCGAAATCGTTCAGAATGGTACAGGGGGCGAGAATTCAGAATGGGAAATTGTACCTGCTACATTCGGTTTTGTGCAATTAAGAAATAAAAAAAGTCAAAAATTTCTTGCGGTAAAGAATGCAAGTTTAGAAGTTGGTGAAGTTCTTGTTCAACGCAGTGTCAGCACTCCTAATAGTTATTGGACCATCAGTAAAGAGACTTATATGGATTCGGGAACCAAGCGCGTTGTTTATACTTTGAGGAATCAGCTTTCAGAATTATATGCAGTAGTGAAAAACGCTTCTACTGCTGATGGAGCTTCTGTTGTACAAAATAATACCGGAGGAAAAAATAAATTGTGGGCTTTTGAAAAGCAATCATCCAATGCATCTACCCGGTCTTTTGACTTAGAGCAGACAGAAATAGCAACTGATTTTGATAAGCCTGAAGTCATGGTAGATTGTAAGAATGATATGATTTTATTGGATTATCCATTTAAATCTCCTACAGAACTTATTGTACGAATTCTGGATTTGTCGGGAAAGCAAGTATATGAAGGTAGAAGGCAAGTGGATGGAAGCAATAATGTTATAACAATCAGCCAATTCAATAATGCACTGCATGCTAATCAATTCTATGTGATATCTATACGTTCAGCGGATGGAAAAGTCAATTGTTCAACTAAAGCTATAATGAGTAAATAATATGAAAAACTTAATTTAATAAACCATGAGAAAAAGTATTTTATTTCTATTTGCAATCGTGTGTGCTGCTTTCATGGCAGCACAAGAGCAACTTCCCAAATGGGAAAAAGGTTATTTGGATATTCATCACATTAACACCGGGCGGGGAAGCTGTGCTTTCCTTATTCTACCGGATGGAACAAACATGATGATTGATGCCGGAGATTTTGATAACGAATCGTTTGATGCAAAGTATGCTCCCATGTTTGCGCCACAGGTGTTTCCAAATAGTAGTTATACGGCAGGCTCGTCTATAATAAACTATTTGACTAATGTGCTGGGAAGAGATAAACTGTCAATTGACTATTTCATGCTGACTCATTTCCATTCCGATCATTACGGTAGTGTGCGCAGTGTTTCCGGTACTTCCGAAAATGGTTATAGGCTTACCGGCTTAACCGAAGTGGGGGATGTAATTCCTATCAAAACCTATGTAGACAGAGATTATCCTGATTATAATTTTCCGGTTGACCTGCGAACTAACACATCAGGCAATGGAGGAGTAGAACCGGCTACTTTCCAAAATCTTTTGAAATTTCTGGAATTCCAGAAAAACAAAAATGGAATGAAGGTTGAAAAATTTGATATTGGATCGAATAAACAGTTTGTATTGAAAAAAGATCCAAAATCTTATCCCGGGTTTGAAATCCGAAATATTAAGGCAAACAATCTTTTATGGACCGGAAAAGGTAAAAACACCACCGCTTTGTTCTCAAAAGAAGAATTGTTGGTAAAGAATGGCAAATTCAATGATAATCAGATGTCGACAGCTATTGTTGTGAAATATGGTAAATTCAAGTATTATGCCGGAGGAGATAATTCCGGTCTGGTAGATCAGGATCATGCGGAATGGTACGATATTGAAACTCCGATGGCACCGTTGGTAGGGAAAGTGTCTGCTATGTCGCTCAACCATCATAGTAACCGGGATGCTACAAACCGAAACTTTCTGGATGTACTCGATCCTAAAGTGGTAGTAGCACAATCATGGAGTCCGGATCATCCCGGTCCTGAAGTGGGACAGCGATTATTGTCTGGCAATGTGGGAACTCAGAGGAGAGATGTATTCATGACGTATTATCATGAACAAACAGGAATTGGGATCGGCCCTTGGTTCTCTCGCGGCATAAAAGCTAAAGAAGGCCATATTGTGATAAGAGTTTATCCGGATGGAAAATATGCAGTATATGTATTAGATGCCAGAAAATCTAATTTGACGATAGTAAAGAAGTTTGGTCCATACGTTAGCGAATAATTTTAATATCTAAACTTGCCCAAGCTTGCAATAGTATTTTTGTGAGCTTGGGCTTATTTTGAACACAATAATCTGATATTATGAGACGATTAATTTTATTATTCTTCTGCTGTTGCCTGACACTTGGCATAAGTGCGCAGACCGCTAAAGAAGAAATCTTTGAGAATATTCATCTTTCGGCAGCAAATCATTATGCCTATCCCGATCCTGACTTTAAGAAAACTCCGCCGCCGTCAGGATACAAACCGTTCTATCTGAGTCATTATGCACGGCATGGTTCCCGTTATCGGGTTAATCCCAATGACTATAAAGAACCATTGAGAATTTTGTGCGAAGCAGAAAAGGATGGGACACTGACTGAATTGGGAAAGAAGACCTTAAACTTGATTGATAGCCTTGCCCGAATGGCAAAAGACCGCTATGGTGAACTGACACCGTTGGGAGCACGCCAACATCGGGGAATTGCTAAAAGAATGTATGAGAACTTCCCCGAAGTATTTCAAGGAGTGGCAGCAGTGGATGCACGTTCTACCGTTGTTATTCGTTGCATCCTCTCTATGATGGCTGAATGTCTGCAACTGCAATCTATGAACCCTAAATTGCAGATTAAGAATGATGCCAGCTATTATGATATGTACTATATGAATAATGAAGACGATTATTTCAGAAAACAGCGTAAGACAGATGAAGTGCTTGCCGTGAAAGAAGCTTTCCGGAAGGAACATCTTCACCCGGAGCGGTTGATGAAATCTCTTTTCAGTAATCAGGACTATGTGAAGTGGAAAGTGGATGCAGACAAGCTGATGAGTTACTTATTTGAACTTGCAGTCATCATGCAAAATCACGACACGGATATCGAACTCTATTCTCTTTTCACAAAAGAAGAGTGTTACGACATGTGGTTGCTGAATAATGCGAATTGGTATATCGATTACGGTCCGTCTCCACTTACAAAAGGGAAAATGCCTTATCTGGAGGCCAATCTGTTGGAAAACATACTGAATACTGCGGATACCTGCATCGTTAAAAAAGAAAATAGCGTTACATTGCGTTTCGGTCATGAATCTTGTGTACTTCCTCTTGCATGTCTGTTGGAGTTGGGCGATTGCGCTTATCAGACTACCGACTTGAATACTCTTGCCGAGGTCTGGCGCAATTACAAGATTTTCCCGATGGCTTGCAACATCCAGTTCGTTTTTTATCGTAAAAAAGGGAGCGATGATATTCTGGTGAAAGTTCTGCTGAATGAACAGGAAATGAAACTTCCGGTAGAGAGTACACTTGCTCCTTACTATCATTGGAAAGATGTGGAAACATACTATAGGAATAAATTGGCAGCTTTCAGAAAATAGTTTTTTATAGGTAATAATATAACATTGAAAATCATGATTAATCGATTTATATTGAACGAAGTATCATACTTCGGACCGGGAGCGCGTGAAGTGCTTCCAAAAGAAATAACCCGTTTGGGATTGCACAAAGCCTTTGTGGCAACTGATAAAGATCTTATCAAATACGGAGTGGCGGATAAAGTACTGAGTGTGCTTAAATCTGCCGGAATACCTTACGAGGTATTTAGTGAGATCAAGCAGAATCCTACAGTGTTCAATGTAAAAACAGGTGTGAAAGCCTTTGCTGAGTCGGGAGCAGACTTTATCCTGGCTATCGGTGGCGGCTCTTCAATAGACACCGCAAAAGCTATCGGAATTATTACTAACAATCCGGAATTCAGCGATGTTGTTTCGTTGGAAGGTGTGGCGGATACAAAAAAGAAATCCGTTCCCATCATTGCCCTGCCTACTACTGCCGGAACTGCTGCCGAAGTGACAATCAATTACGTGATTACGGATGAGGTTAACGAAAAGAAAATGGTATGCGTCGATCCGAATGATATTCCGGCTATAGCTATTGTGGATGCAGAGTTGATGTACACCTTGCCTAAAAGCCTGACCGCTTCCACCGGATTGGATGCTTTGACACATGCCATCGAAGGGCTGATTACCAAAGGAGCTTGGGAAATGAGCGATATGTTCGAGATCAAAGCCATTGAAATGATAGCTCGCTATCTGGAAACAGCAGTCAACGAACCTACAAATGCCGAGGCACGCAATGGTATGGCTGTGGCACAGTATATTGCCGGAATGGCATTCTCTAATGTCGGTTTGGGAGTGGTGCACGGAATGGCTCATCCGCTGGGAGCTATCTTTGATATTCCTCACGGGGTGGCTAATGCTTTGCTGCTGCCTGTTGTCATGGAGTTCAATGCACCTGCTGCACTCGATAAATACGTGGATATTGCCAAAGCCATGAATGTATATACTTCCGGCATGAGTCGGGAAGAAGCAGCACATGCAGCTGTGGAAGCTGTAAAATCACTTGCCATACGTGTAGGTATTCCGCAACATTTATCTGAGTTGGGAATTGAGGAAGAAGATTTGGAACATCTATCGGAGGCAGCCTTTGCAGATGTATGCACACCGGGCAATCCGCGTGAAGTTTCTAAGGAGATCATTCTTGAACTATACAGAAAAGCATTGTAATAAACCGTGAGTAAGAACCCTTTTATCTTATGAATAACACAAAGAAGACTTCAATAATAAGTAAGGATGGTGTGAGCTATCTGATTCCGTTTATATTAATCACGAGTTGCTTTGCCTTGTGGGGATTCGCCAACGATATCACTAACCCGATGGTGAAAGCTTTCTCCAAAATATTTCGTATGAGCGTTACGGATGGTGCTTTGGTACAGGTTGCTTTCTATGGCGGATATTTCGCCATGGCCTTTCCGGCAGCTATGTTTATACGCAAATTTTCTTATAAGGCGGGAGTACTTTTAGGATTGGGTATGTATGCTTTCGGGGCGTTTCTGTTTTTTCCGGCCATGCTTTCGGGAAGCTATTATCCGTTTCTGATAGCCTACTTCATCCTGACGTGTGGACTTTCGTTTCTTGAAACCAGCAGTAATCCTTATATCCTCTCGATGGGGACGGAGGAAACGGCTACCCGTCGTTTGAATCTGGCTCAGTCGTTCAATCCAATGGGATCGTTGCTGGGAATGTATGTAGCGATGAATTTTATACAGAATCGTTTGAATCCAATGGATACGATGGAACGTAGTCAGCTTTCTGCTACTGAATTCGAAGCGGTTCGTGATTCTGATTTAGGTGTATTGATTGCTCCCTATTTGATTATTGGCATTGTGGTTTTAGTGATGTTGGTATTAATTCGTATGGTGAAAATGCCGAAGAATGCCGACCAGTCTCATGACATCAACTTCTTTCCGACATTGAAACGTATCTTTTCTATCAGTTATTACAGGGAAGGGGTGATCGCTCAGTTCTTTTATGTCGGTGCGCAGATTATGTGCTGGACGTTTGTCATACAATATGGCACACGTTTATTCATGTCTCAGGGGATGGGAGAAAAGGCGGCGGAAGTGTTGTCGCAGCAGTATAACATTGTGGCGATGATTATCTTTTGTGCAAGTAGGTTTATATGTACTTTCATCTTGCGCTATCTCAGTCCGGGGCTGTTGCTGAAGGTGCTGGCTATTGTGGCTTGTGTGTTTACGGCCGGGGTGATTGGTTTCCAGAATATCTGGGGAATGTATTGCCTGGTGGGAGTATCAGCCTGTATGTCTCTGATGTTCCCCACGATTTACGGTATAGCTTTACAGGGATTGGGCGATGATGCCAAGTTCGGTGCTGCCGGATTGATTATGGCAATTCTCGGAGGGTCGATATTACCGCCGGTTCAGGCAAGCATTATAGACTGCGGTACATTGATGGGCATGCCTGCTGTGAACCTGTCATTCATCCTTCCGTTCATCTGTTTTGTGGTGATTGTGATTTATGGACACCGGTCCTATTGCAGGGAGAAAATGCGAAAGTAATTATAGATACTTCTGAATTTGATGATGGAGAACCTTTTATAGAAAAAAGGTTCTCTTTTCTATTTATATAAGTTGTATTTCTTCTTTTTTTGCTATTTTTGCATTGCAAAATGAAACAAACAAATATTTCGCATAACATAAAATTCTTCTGGTACAGATGAAAAAATATTTCCTATTTCTGTTTTTCTATCTCTTGTCTATGAATTCGGCTTTTGCACAAAAAGATACGATAGATGGTAAAAGTTATATCCTTTGTATAAACTCATATACGGAATCATCCCCTTGGAGTAGTCGGCTCATTTCCAACGTTACGGAATTCGTTCAAAAAGACCCTGGAATCACTCTCTACGTAGAGCATCTGAATATGCTGCTGGTTGAAAATGATTCCATTCTGGAAGAGTCCAAGCGCAATATATTCGATAAATACAAAGGTCGTTCTCCACGCATGCTGTTATTACTGGGAAATTCGGCATTGTTGTTGCGGGATGAATATAGAAAAGTTTGGGGAGATATTCCCATTGTGCTTTGTGCACAGGAAGATTATTTAGATTCCTATGAGGCTTATATCCACAGGCAGCCTTCTACGCTTGAAGAACGAACTCCTCTTTCTTATTTGGTTGACCCCTACAATTTAGTTTATCTGTACGCTGATTTGTATATCCCGGAAAACATTCGCCTAATGAAACAGATGATTCCCGAAATGAAAGAGTTTATATTTATAGGTGACGGGCGCAAAGTCAATCAAGACAACTCCGCACTTATCCAGCAAGAACTGAATACGAAATATCCGGAAATCAAGTATCGATTTTGGTCTGCTGAAAATATGACAACCAATCAGTTGTTGGACTCCCTGTATTTCGTAGACACTAAAACGACGGGAGTTCTGTTCGCTTCATGGTTCTACAAATACACATTTGCCGGTAACAGCATGTTAGCCACTAATTCTCACAAGCTTATAGCTGCTACCTCCGTTCCTATCTTTTCTCTTAGTATGGTAAATATAACCAGTGGAAAAGAAGGTATGTTGGGTGGATATACTTACAATCAGGATCAGTATGATGCGGCATTGATTCAGACCATTTCGGATGTATTGAAAGACAAACAGGCACGTCAGATTCCTTGCTATATTCCCACAGATGGGGCACCCATTATTAATTATGAAATACTGGCGCGTAACGGGATTTCTCTTTCCGCATGTCCTGCCAATACCCGTTTTCTGAATAAACCGCTTACATTTTGGGAGCATTACCGGTATTTCATCTTGGGAACTCTCTTCTCTATTTTGCTTATTACACTGTTCTTCCTATATCGTATTCACAATCTGAATGCATTAAAGAAAGCACAACAGAACGAGATAGATGCAATGGCTACCTACAAAATGCTGGTGAACAATATGCCTTTACTTTATATGCAGGAAGAACTGGTGACCGATAAGAACGGCAATCCCATTGAATTAATTTACCGGAATGTAAATTCAGAATTTGAGAAACATTTCTATCGTAAGGAAGAAGTCATAGGCAGAAAAGGGAGTGAAATATTCCCGGAATCCATGCCCGAATTCTTGCACTTCACAAAGATGGCGTTGACCGAGAAAAGAGCCATTACATTCCCTTACTACTTTAAAGCCATCGATACTTTTTACGATGTGGTATTGAAAGGAACCCATCAGGGAAATATGATTGATATCTTCTGCCTGAACAGCACAGAACTGCACAAAGCACAGCAAAAGCTGAGCGCTACCAATAGTAAACTGGCCATGGCTCTTGAAGTTGCCAATATCGTACCCTGGAAGTGGGATCTGAAGAGCAAAACAATCCTGTGTGATATCAATA
>OHAQ01001992.1_pt1 | contig 15268 bp, 8 predicted proteins | sample 1577111 | NCBI WGS metagenome assembly OHAQ01 (sample SAMEA3541549, study PRJEB24748) | human gut metagenome | biome: human gut; feature: human-associated habitat; material: faeces | place: China | collected 2012 | reverse complement strand
CCTCTTCAGATGTTCAAACCGTCTTATCAACTTGCGCAACTGATCAGGATGCTTGGCTGCTACATTAGTCGTCTGACCCGGATCCTCCTTTACATTATAAAGCTCATATTCCTGGTTCGCACCATAGGGAGGTATCAATGTCCAATCTCCCTGACGGAAAGCATAGTCAAGCATTCCTTCCATAACCAGTTCTTTACGTCCCTCCTGACTGAAGCCCAAGAAAGCTGAGAGTGTATTCTGGCTATCGGTACGGGCTGAATAAGATTCACCGACCAGGGCAGACAGCGAAGCCAGCAAGTCCATCTGACAAACAAAGGCATCCGACACACCCGGCTTCACTACAGCAGGCCAACGCAGCAGGAAAGGAATGCAAGTGCCACCTTCATACATGGAGCATTTCCATCCACGATAAGGGCCGGCAGGCTTATGCTCACCTACCAGTTCTTCAGCCTCATCCTGATAGCCATCATCAAGTACAGGACCATTATCACTCGTCAGAATCACCAGCGTATTTTCCGTCAAACCCAAACGGTCCATTTCCTTCAAGAATTCAGATACACACCAGTCTGCCTCCAGAATGACATCTCCACGGGGACCCATACCCGACTTGCCAATGAAACGTTCGTTCGGAACGCGTGGGACATGGGGCTGATGGAGGCCGTAATAAAGGAAGAAAGGCTTGTCCTTATTATCACGCAGGAAGGCCTTTGCCTTTTCGAGAAACAATTCTGCCATCTCCTCATCCTTCCACTGAGCCTTACGGCCACCAGTCTGGAAGCCAATACGTGGTACACCGTTCACAATGGAGCCCGCATGGCCTACACTCGGATGCATACGGAGTAACTCAGGATTATCCTTACCCGTGGGTTCACCCTCAAAATTCTTCCGATAGCTCACATAAAGAGGGTCATCCTTCTCAAGGCCGACGCCCATACCATTCTCTATGAAAATACAAGGGACACGGTCGTTCGTAGCTGCCTGAATAAAAGAATAGTCATAACCCACTTCGCGGGCACCCGGATAAATCCTGTCATTCCAATCCACCTGGCCATCTCCAAGGCCCAAATGCCATTTACCCACCGTGCCAGTCACATAGCCTGCCTGTTTCATCACTTTCGGAAGGGTCACCTGGTCTGTACCGATAATCAGTGCTGCATTACCCGGCAGAATCTTCGCGTTCGGATTGGTCCAAGGATACATACCTGTCAACAGGGAATAACGGCTTGGAGTAGACGTGGCAGCCGTACAATGACCTTGGGTAAAGCGTAAACCTTCTGTGGAAAGCCGGTCCATGCCAGGAGTTTTCAAGGCTGTAGCGCCATAGCAACTCAGATCGCCGTAGCCGAGATCGTCGGCTACGATGATGACGATATTAGGCTGTTGAGGGATAGAGACTTGTGCCACTACTGCAATAGGGGTCAGCCCACCTAAAGCCATGCATTTGATTAGATATCTATTTTTCATTTATTCTTTTTTTAGATTTTACTGTTTCATTCATCTTTCTATCATATTGGGGATTCAGTTCAGTGGGTACCGGAGCATTCACCTGATCTCTCCAGTCTTTCAAAACTTGATATAAACGTTCTTTTTCTGCTGGGCATTTAACAGACAAATCCTCTTTCTCACTCTCATCATTAAAGAGATCGTATAGTTCCAAACGCCCATCTTCCAAATTTTCAATCAGTTTCCACTTTCCTTGTCTGACAACCGAAACAGGGCGGGAACGGAATATAGGATCTGTCGTTTCCTTATTTCCTCCCTCTAAATAAGCAGGAAAATGCCAAAACAGAGGACGTTCATCCAAAGAGGAATCAGCTCCGTCATTCAACAAATGCGCCAAACTAATCCCGTCCAACGTCAATTGGGCTGTATCCAACCCTATCAAATCCACTAAAGTAGGGAAAAAGTCCAATTGGGACACACTAATATCATTAATTTCCCGATGTTCATATTTCCCTTTCTGATAAACAATCAATGGGACACGAATTCCGCCCTCATAAAAGGAGCCTTTTCCGGCACGGAGAGGCCATTGCCTAGATATATTATAAACTCCGCCATTATCACTGGTAAAAATGATCAGGGTATTTTCCTCCAATCCATTGTCACGGATCGCTTGCAACACACGTCCTACATTACGATCCATAGCCTCTACCAACGCTGCATATACAGGGTTCTTATGCGCATCAGTCGGAGCCTTCGCCTTGTATTTTGCAATCAGCTCCGGCTCAGCCTGCAAAGGGGTGTGCACCGCATACGTCGCATAATACAGAAAAAACGGGCGTGTACGGTCTGCTTTTTCTATCAAACGAACAGCTTCTTTCCCCAAACGGTCCGGCAAAAACTCACCGGCCTCGCCATCGGACAGGTTCGCATTGCGGTAAGGAGAAAAATAACTTCGTGGATGTCCCGCATGATTGCCAGCTATATTCTTTTCGACTCCGCAGGTCAATGGATCTTCAGTAACATGCCATTTCCCGACATGAAAAGTCTGGTAACCAGCTTCATGCAAGATACGTGGAAGAATTTGGAAGCCTTCCTGTAAAGAGGTGCGATTAGGCACAGAAATCAGTTTCCGATATTCAGCCTTACCTCTATCAGGATTACCTACTGTATAGATGCCATGTCGTGGTGAATATTGACCTGTCAGCATACACGCACGACTAGGCGCACTATTCGATGCACCAGCATAAGCCTGAGAGAACCAAATTCCAACATCACGCAATGTATCAATATTCGGAGTCTCATAATAAGAACTTCCATTACAAGCCAAATCCGTCCAACCCAAATCATCAATATTGATTAAGATAATGTTTGGACGCTGATCTGCAGTAGCATATAAGTGGGGAGCTACCATCGAGAAAATGCCCCATGCTATTGTTTTTAACCTTTTCATACACAAATGTTTTTAATCCAATACAAACGACTGAAAAGAATCAATTGACGATTCAACATATCTCATACGAAAATATTCCAATACTATTTTGTATCTTCAGATATTTTTAACTGGTATATTCTATAATTCATGGTGAATTATCACCTGACTATAAAGTTACACCTTTCTATTGTCTTTACATATTTTCTAGATGCCTCCCTCCTATTCCCCCATCCACACACCCTTCTAATCTTCCAATTCAAGATTTTTTCAATACAGAAATTACTTTTTTGTTGTTTACTACCCTTTTCAAATATACTAAAAAAATAAGATAAATAATAAGTATTCGCCTGCTATTAACAAGTATAACGACCGTTCACCTTGAACAAATTGTTTAGACAACAAGATATAATAAAAACACTCTATCTGCTCGAATTTAAAGAAAAGCTTTCTATTCCAAGAACCTATCTATCTCTTTTTTAATCAAGGGACTGTTTATACGTATGTCATTCCATTCCTTAGCATAATTATATAATTCTTTTATCAACTTTGTTACTTCTTCTTGATAATCAGAATTAAAGTATTCATTGATTAGCTCATCGGGATCCTTCTTGACATCTGTTAACCAAGGGACATCTCCTCCCACTTCTGAGAGAGTAAGTTTATAGTTTCGGGAAACAACTGTCAACCAACTTTTTCTCGGTCCTTTATATGCATCTGCCCCCCGCATAAACACTGCATTCCTCCATTCTGTTGGATTTTCTCCTCTCAAAAGTGAAGAAAAGTCCCGTCCAGCCCTCTTTACCTGAGAATCGATTCCAGCCATCGACAAAATAGTAGGAGCAAAGTCTACGACAGACAAAACCTCTTCCACAACTGTCCCACCTTTCAACTGTTTCGGGTAATATATGATAAAAGGAACTTTTGCAGACGCTTCCAATGGAACAGATTTGTTCGTCCGACCATGTTCTCCACACAAATCACCGTGATCCGAAGTGAAAATAATGATAGTACGTTCCAGCAAACCTAGATTTTGCAACTCCCTTATGATAGCCCCCACGTTATCATCCAAACACTTGATCATTCCAAAATAGCCGGCCATATTTTCCATCCGATTTTTGCCATACGACCAGGAAGGCAGTCCCAAAGTATCTTTCAAGGCTGTCCGAGGCTTCTGAAAGTTAAAACTGGTATAAAGTGTATCATATGGTGCTCTTACCACATTAGGACCATGAGGATCCGGATAAGCTACCATACAACAAAATGCTTCATTCTGATGATTGCGAATATAATCCAACGTTTTACGCGTAAGAAAATCCGTCATAAAATTCTCAGACGTCAAGCTGTCACTATGATAAGTAATATCAAAAATGCCCTCACCTTTTTCTACAATACGCTTATAATGTCCCCTATTTATCATATACTGGTTGCTCTCAAATCCGAAGTTACGTTCAGGGTTCCAACCCGGTCGAGCTTTCCCGTCTAAATGCCATTTACCAAAATATCCTGTATGATAGCCGTTTTGACGGAATTCCTCCGCAAACGTTATGACAGAATCAGACATCGGAATGTCATTTGCCACAACCGCTGTTTGCTGAGGATATAATCCTGTCATAAAAGAAGAACGGCTAGGAGAGCTAACAGGTGTAGTGGCATAAAAGCGGTTACACAGTACACCGTTTTCAGCTAGATAATCGATATGAGGGTTTCTACTACAATATTTTCTCCCCAAATCTCTGCACCTGTTTCCGTCATCAAAGCTCGATAGCATCCCAAGGTTCGAAAATTTTGCTCATCCGTATGGATAATAAGTACATTCGGTTTTTCCTCCGCCTGTACAGTTCCTACGACACAAGCTGTAGCTATTCCTAGGAAGGAATATAAAGAATCTATTTTCATAATCAATCTACCTTTATTTTTCTACTAATTCTACTCCGTTGTCGCTACATGCCTTTTCTAAATTAAACAGCGGTTTGTTATCTTTATCCCAATAAGGATTCGGTTCGTGCGAACGTTGCATCATGCTTTTAATAGAATCTACTACTGCAGGGAAATCAGCAGCCACATTCTGCGTTTCACTTTTATCCTTTTCCACATTATAAAGCTCCACATTTAAGCCTTTGCGCATATCTCTAACAATCCCTTTCCATTGCTTATATCTCACAGCACATTGTGGGCGGCCTTCATATAGTTCCCAGTACAGATACTCATGCCGACGTTGCCTTTCTGGATGTCCCAGTAAAGTTGGCAAGAAAGAAATTCCATCCGTTTCACCTCGAACAGGTTCGCCCGTCAGCTCCGACAATGTAGGCAGTACATCCCAAAAAGCAGAAATATGATCTGTAACAGTACCCGGAGGTACAGTTCCCGGCCAATAGGCAAAAGTCGGTGAGCGTACTCCTCCTTCGTACAAACTTCGTTTTTTGTCACGCAGTTCACCAGATGTCCGGAAGAACTCAAAAGAACCGAATTGACCATGTGCCCCATTATCACTACTAAAAATAATTAATGTGTTCTCAGCTAATTTCAATTCTTCCAATAGAGAAATCAGACGCCCTACATCCTTATCTAAACGTGAAGTCATAGCTGCATGAATTTTCATATTTTCCGGCCACTCTTGATCTTTATACTGTGCCAAATCAGGTACCTGATATTTCACATGAGGGATCGTATAAGCCAAATACAAAAAAAACGGTTGTCGGCGTTTATTTTTAATAAAGCGAAAAGCTTCCTCTGTAAACAAATCATGGCTGTAATCTTTATGGATACCTTGTGTATTTAACAAAACCTTCTCACCGTTTCTCCACAAATATTTAGGATAGTAATCATGAGCATGCACCTGATCGGTATAGCCGAAAAAATAATCAAAACCTTGTCGATTTGGATTACCAGAATTCGAAAATGCCCCCAAGCCCCATTTCCCTATACATGCAGTTGCGTATCCAGCTCTTTGCATTAGTCTTCCGATTGTTTCACTCTCTTCAGTCAAGGGAACCTGCCCATCAGGATACCCCGGACTGTTGGCTCGGATCAGGGCATGTCCCGGATGCCTACCAGTCAGTAATGCACACCTAGAAGGTGCACTTACTGCATTACCACAATAATGATTTAAAAAAATCATCCCATGGGAAGATAAACGATCTAATTCAGGGGTCTCGATCTTTTTCTGACCGTTGTAGCCGACTTCTCCATATCCCAAATCATCACATAATATATATATTACATTAGGTTTGGTCTCCTGTGCAGCCAATGTAAATGTACTGGCGCCAATAATCCCACAAGCACAAAGCCTTCCTAGACATTTATTCATACGAACTACTTTTTATTTCTTCTATTTCCAAAATCCGCTTCAAATCATTAGCCTTTTCTGGATATTCATCAATCACATTATTTTTCTCTCCAACATCCTGTTTCAACCAATAAAGTTGTCCTAGACCGCCATTATTAGCAGCCTTCTTCCCTGGCTGAATATATTTCCACTCACCTGTACTAATAGCAAGACTACCAGCCGACTCTATAATATAATCTCGGCCTTTTTTGTCTTGTCCAAGTAAAGCAGAAAGCTGATTCCGGCTATCACTGGCACTCCCTTGTTCAATCTGTCGTCCAAGTAAAGAAGCCATGGACGCAAACAGGTCTATATGAGAAACCAAAGCCGATGAGACACCAGGTCTTATCCGCCTAGGCCAGCTCACAATAAAAGGCACACGAGTTCCCGCCTCATAAATACTATACTTCGTTCCACGAAAATCACCCCACGGACGATGAGATCCCAACAGCTCTTTCGCCTGATCTTTATAACCGTCATCTACAACCGGGCCATTATCGCTTGTCAATATAATTATAGTATTTTCCAAAATCCCTTTATCAGAAAGAGCTCGCACAATTTCGCCTACTGTCCAATCGAACTGAAGAATAGCATCGCCCCGATATCCCATACCACTTTTCCCCACAAAACGTGCATGGGGATATCGCGGAACATGAATATCATTTGTTCCTACATAAAGGAAAAATGGTTTGTCACCTTCCTTCTCTATAAAATCAATTGCTTTAGCCGTTATCGTATCAGCAATATTCTCATCTTTCCACAAAGCCTTTCCGCCTCCCTTCATATACCCAATACGAGAGATGCCATTAACTATAGCCATATCATGCCCAAAGGAGGGACGTAACTTTGTCAACAAATCAGGATGAGTTCTACCCAATGGTTCACCTGGAAAAGGAGTTTTATAACTTACATAAATAGGCGCAGACGGATCATAATTAGCAACTCTCCGATTTTCAATCCATACACAAGGAACACGATCTCCTGTAGCAGCCATCAAATAGGAATAATCGAAACCTAGATCCTGTGGACCAGGGGTAATAGTTCCATTCCAGTCTTGACTGCCCGTTTTATCCCCTAACCCTAAATGCCATTTCCCAATAGCACCTGTCCGATACCCCGCCGACTTAAAAACATCAGCAATTGTCATCTGTTCTGGACGAATAATCATCCCAGCATCTCCCGTTGCTATACCAGTATCATTCCGTCGCCAACTATAACAACCTGTAAATAAAGAATAGCGGGAAGGAGTGCTGGTCGCTGCCACTGAATGTGCATCCGTAAAACGAAGACCGGAAGCAGCTAACCTGTCCACATGCGGTGTATGAACCGTTTGTTCACCATAGCACCCCAAATCACCGTAACCAATATCATCGGCAACAATAAAAATCACATTAGGTTTATCCGGAATTTGATTGTTTTGTGCATAGGCTTTCCCTGTGAAAACAATACTTCCTACTCCCAAATATAGTAAAACAGAGCTATCTGCAAATAAATGACTTCCATTCATAATGTATTACCTTTTAGAATTCTTATTATACAAATCTTTAGCAGTCTTCATTTCATTATGCATCAGACGTTCGTGATAACCGTTAGTAATTTCCGCCCAACCTTCTTCAATCCACAAAGGAGGTACACACTCCTCCCGCTCCCATTGAGAAAGTTTCTTATATAATTTTAGGAAGATCTTCGGCTCCTTATCCTTCAGATTTTCCTGTTCATCCAAATCAGCTCGAACATTATACAAAACAGAATCAACTCCATGGGTGACAATCAGCTTATAATCGCCATTACGAATAGCACTTGTATCCATCTTACGCCAATACAATACCTCATGTGGCTCACCCTTCTTGTTTCCCATAACATAAGGAAGAAGCGAAACTCCATCTAACTTTTTTTTCGTATTCTTTATACCAGCGGCATCAATTGCAGTCGCAAAAATATCAAGAGAAGAAACAAGGCCACTAAATCGGTTCATTGAAGAAAATTCCTTCTTCCATACCATGAAAAAAGGAACACGATGACCACCCTCAAACTTATTCCCCTTAAAACCTTTCAACGGATAATTTGAAGATTGGTTGTTAGTAGCTCCCCCATTGTCACTCAAGAAGAAAATTAATGTATTGTCATATTTTCCTGTTTCTTTCAAAGCTCTAACAATCTTACCAATACCTCTATCCAAGGCATAAGTCATCGCAGCTAATTTCTGTCGGGGATGTCCCTTGAACAAAGCCAAATCTTCTTCAGTGGCTTGCATCGGAGTATGAACGGCATTATAAGCCAAATACATCATAAAGGGGCTGTCCGTCTCCTTGACAAATTCTACCGCCTTATCTGAAAAGGCATCCGTCAAATACCCGTCAAACTTTACTTGGCGGTCATTCAGTAATAAATTTCGGTTATCTCCTGGACGATCACTTTTCGTTTCATCATAAAAATAATCACGCCCACCGGCCTTCATCCCATAGAACAAGTCAAAACCTCGTTCATTAGGGTGCTGTTCTTTCCGGCTTCCCAAATGCCACTTACCAATAGCAGCTGTATGATAACCAGCCTTTTTAAAAACCTCAGCAAGCGTTTCTTCATCCAAAGGCAATCCATCAGTACTCCGGTCTGGATTACATTCATAACCGAAACGATGCCCATAACGCCCAGTTATTAGACAAGCCCGCGAAGGGCTACTTACTGTAGCAGCAACATGCCCATCTGTAAAAACGACTCCTTCACTAGCTAAGGCATCAATATGAGGAGTACGTATCTCTGAGGAACCCATAAAACCAAAATCACTGTAACCAGCATCATCTACCAAAATAACTAGTACATTGGGAGAAGCACTACTAGTAATAGTTTGAGCCACGACATTGCAATCCAATAAACATAACCCACCAACAGCTAATATACCTATTTTCATAACCTGATTTACACAAACCTAAACAATATGAAAAATTATATTTTAATATATTTCTACAGATCTTGTACTTATTTGTGTAAGATAGATTATCTTATAGAGGTTTATTCTACACAAATAAGTACAAGATTTTTATTTAATTTGTTTCAGGATAACCGGGATTTTGTTTTAGTTTATCATTCAACACCAAATCTTCAATAGGTAAAGGATACAAGTAATATTTATCCAACCAACCCGGATCTGGAACCCCCATTTGAGGATTTGTAGCTGTACCATAAATGATAATTCGTCCAAATTCTCCTTTATCTAACGCAAAAGAGAATTTACTGATATCTGGTTTAGACTGATAAAATGTATTTTCTACATCTTCTTTACTACTCAAATAGACCCCCATCGGAGTCTTATTCAAATATTCACCTTTTTTCCAACGGCGAATATCACGGAAACGAAATCCTTCGGCCATCAATTCTACACGACGTTCACGACGAATTTCCCATAATATAGGATCAATATCACTATCACGAGTAGGATCAAAACCCACCGTTATATCTGAGACTTTCATGTCTGCAATATGAGCACGCTTACGAAGTTTATTAATTGTAGCATCTGCTACAGTCTGATCAAAACGACCTAACTCAAAAGCAACCTCTGCATGATTTACCAAAATTTCGCCCATTCGAAAGATTGGTGCATCTGTATCTTGCAAAGCCTGAGCAGATGACACATCACACGAAGTATTATAATACTTCCACAAATAATACCCACCTAACGAATTCACATAAACTTGTCCCAAATTATAACGAGCATCATTAAAATGAGGAACAGCACCAATCATCTTCCCAGCCCACTGAAGAATAGGAAGTTTCTTCTCTGAACCATCTTCTGCACAAATTTCATCCATCAAATCCAAAAAGCGAGAATCTTCCGGATATTCTGTTCGCATAAAGTCTGGATACCATGCAGCTCCTGTACAAGGTTTTCCTTTACTATTATATATGCGATAAGGAGGCACTACTGTATAATACAAACGACGATCACGATTCATAAATTCAATATTCATCGGAGCATCTCCTGTTGTCTTATCACCCATAAAAACATCGCTAGTATAAATAGGTTTACCATCCGTACAAAGGTAAGACTTGACTAAATCAGCTGTTGGATGATAAGGTAATCCTAAAGCTCGTGCATAACGTATGTATATATGCCCATATCCTGTAGTATTTTGATAATCTTTATAAAGAATTATACCCGGTTTCCCCGCTAAACTCAAGGAATTAAATACAGCATCATAACTAGGAATCAAGTCCGTATATTTCTTCATCAACTCAGAAGAAGCGTCAAAACTTGCCTGCAAATATTTATTGTATTCTGAATCAGTTGACAAATTATGATACTTTTGCCAAGTACCTTCAAACAAACCAAAACGAGAGATTAAAGCGTTAATACAATCTACATTAATCGTATTTTCACCATCATTTTGATTTCCAATATGATCACGAGCATACTCCAATAACTCTAAAATCTTAGCAGCTAACTCCAATCTAGGGGTAGCAGCTTTATAGAGTTCTTCTTTATCTCCGTCCGTAATATAATGCTCCAAATAAGGGACATCACCAAAACGGTCCATCAACCAAAAATAATCTAAAGCCTTAAAGAAATACCCGACACTCCTCCAATGCTCTTTCTGCTCCTCTGTCAATTGTGAACCATCAATATGATCCAGCATCAAATTCAATGCACGAATCGTACTAAAATTCCAACCGCCTCCACTAGTAGGAACCACCACTTTATCCCAAGCATATTTATTCGTAGAATTCAGAGACAACTGTCCACATGTATTATCCGAATAAGAATCCGTAAAATCAGCACTATAATTAGAATAGTCGTAAACCATAAATGAACGATTCACATAGAACTGCCACATATAAGTTTTAAAATTCTCATTATTCGTAAAAACAGTTTCTACAGTCTGCTGATCAAGCGGTGTACGATCCATAAAGTCATTGTTTAAACAAGAAGAACAAATGCCTAAACAAGCAAATAGAACTATATTCTTAAAATTCATCACGATCAATTTTATAGATTAAAAACTTACATTAACACCAAAAGAGAATTGTCTCATCAAAGGATATCCATACATTCCACTGTAAGAATCTCCTGCCATACCAGAAGCTATAGATAAGCCACCTACCGACGTATCAAAAGCATCAGGCATATAACCTTTAGGAAGATGATGGAATGTAAACAAATTTTCAGCGCTAAAGAATACACGTAAAGAGGACAAATATATTTTCTTACAAATTGTTTTAGGGACATTATACCCAAACGTAATATTCTTCAATCGCAAATAAGAACCATCACGGACATATTTCGTCTGTCTGTTCGTATTACCACCAGTACTTAGTTTCGCTGAGATACGAGGATAAAAAGCATCAGGATTATCCGGAGTCCAATGATCAAGCATATAAGTTTCTATACCTTTCACGTACTCTCCTTGCACAGGAAATAAAGAAAGCCACATATCACGCTTGCCGACTCCATTTAAGAAGATTGAAAAATCAAAATCCTTATACTTAGCTGTACCCGTAATTCCATACTGATAACGAGGAGTACGATTTCCTATAACAATTTGATCACCAGGATTAGATATCGTATTATCACCTACATTGATTTCACCATTTTTATCTTGATCAACATAAATGATATCACCCGGATATACTTTCTGTTGTCCTTGTAATAAGGGAATACCCTCTTTAATGGTTCCATCCGGATTAAAGTCAGCTTCCGTCAAATAACGATCTGTCTCGTATCCCCAAATTTCACCATACTTCATGCCTTTACGAAGTGCCAAGTTAGATCCACTAGTCAGTAGGCCTGTTGGATTATAATAGTCTGTAATTTCAGAAGTAGAATCATACAAATTCAATCCTAAAGAGTAACTGAAGTCCTTGCCTATCTTATCATTCCATGTTACGTTCAATTCCCAACCTTTAGTGCGGAGGCTAGCAACATTCCCTTTCGGAGTATCTGTTCCCAATACAGATGGTAAAGGAGTGGTATTGGCCAACATATCTTTCGTATCACGAATGTAGAAATCTCCAGAAAAAGAAAGACGGTCGAACAGAGCCAAATCTAACCCCACATTAATGGTACTAACTGTTTCCCATGTAAATGAAGAACTTACCAAAGATGGAACCGTGAATGAAGTAACCCAGTCTGACTGTCCAGGAAGAATCCATTTTGGCTTAGAAGTGTCTATTGTACTAATATAAGGATAATACCCACCTACATTTTGATTACCTATATTACCCCATGACCCTCTAAGCTTGAAATTATTTACAATCGGACGTATATTTTCCCAAAAATATTCTTCTGAAATTCTCCACGCTGCAGAAAAAGAGGGGAAAAAACCAAAACGATCATTTTTTGGAAAACGAGAAGAACCATCATAACGCCCGTTAACTTCAAATAAATAACGATCTTTATACGAATAATTCACACGGAAAAACAAACTGCGCAGAGCTAATTCCTGAAATTCATCTGACGTCTGCATTTCTCCACTAGACTGAGATAATGAAGGAAGATCCGGATTAATTAAATCATTACGTTTTCCTTTCAAATACTCATAATAATACAATTCTTGATTAAATCCTCCCATTAAAGAAAAGTCATGATCCCCAATCTTATTCTCATACGTGGAAAATATATTTATGATATTTCTTTCACTAAAATTTTGAGCCATTGTGTAACTGCTTGTACTATTTTGTGTATTCAAGCCATATGCATAAGGATCCAAAACTGTTATCGTCTTAACCACATCACGATTTGAACTCCAATTACGGTTGTATGTATATTCTCCTGTAACATGCCATCCCTTTAACGGCTTTAAAATTATTCTTCCCAGTAAACGAACATTACTCACCCTATTTATTTTTGGTTCATTCAATTCAATGGCTCGTCTTGGACTTGCAAAATAATATTCCGTCAAATCTTCTTGACTCAAAGTACCTTTTCCCAATGGAGCCATAGCCATGTCTTTCGACACATCCCATATATCAGTCTGCCCAGCCTTTCCTGTTGCTGTAGAAGTTACACTATTCGTATATTTCATATCAGCCTGTGCAGTCAGCCAAGAAGTACCTTCCAAACTAACAAACATACTAGTATTATAACGGGTATAACAATCTTTATCGGTGACTAGTATACCATCATTAGAGGTTACGCCCATTGAAATACGATATGTAGTTTTGCTACCTCCACCCGCCAAAGCGACATTATGCTGTTGCTGAAAACCAAACTTCGCAAGTTTATCTTCATATGCATCCGTATGCGCCAAATTATAACGATAACCATCTTCTCCCCAAACATATCCTTCCGGATGCTTACCTTCTAGTTCATATTCATCTAAATATTGTTTCCACTGCGCCACATTTTGACCACCATAATAAGTTTCTATCCCCAAATCGTCAAAATAAGATAAAGTCTGACGAGGAGTTACCATTTCTGGTCTTTCTGCAACCTGAGAGAACGAAAAATTATTACTATAAGTTACTTTTACTGGCGTATCTTTCTTTCCCTGCTTGGTTGTTACTAAAATAACACCGAAAGCTGCACGGGCTCCATAAATAGCAGAAGCCGCCGCATCCTTCAACACAGAAACACTCTCAATATCATTAGGATCAACCAAATCCAAATCCATAGGCACATTATCAACCAAAACCAACGGCCCCCCCCCATTAATACTAGTTACACCTCGAATATTCATATTAATGCTAACACCCGGTTTTCCCGAATTTTTATTAATTTGTAAACCAGGAATATTTCCTTCCAAGGCTTCCAAAGCTGAACTAACTGGGCGATTTCCAAGAACATCGTCCATTTTAACACTAGCTACAGCTCCTGTTAAATTCACTTTTTTCTGTGTACCATATCCAACAACAACCACTTCATCCAACATTTCCGTATCTTCTTTCAAAATAACGTTTAAAGAAGATTTTCCATCTATAGGCACTTCCAAAGTTTGAAAACCAATATAAGAAACAGTCAGTTGACCATCTTCTGGCACTTCTAACGTAAAGTTTCCATCAATATCCGTAATACAACCAATAGTAGTACCTGCCACCTTAACATTGGCACCAATTATCGACTCTCCACTAGTAGATTTTACCGTACCCGATACACGCTTTGTCTTCGACGGAGAAGCCTGCTCCGCTTTATCACTAATAACGATGGATTTAGAGGATACAATGGTATACTTCAGATTACGTCCCTTCAAAGCTTCGTTGAGCACAACAGAGACACCAACCTGACGTTTCGAGATGGTAATGTCATTTTTATCATCCACCAGCGTATTCCTATAGGAGAAACGATAGGTAGTCTGTCCCTCAATACTCTTGAAAACTTGCTTCAAGGTAGCATTCTTCAGCTCGACGGTTACTTTCTGCTCTTGAGCAAAGGCTGTCATAATGCCTATACAGAAGAAACAAACCGCCACGCAAAGCAATCTTTGCAACTTTGATTGATTGTTCATGTTTCTTTTTGGTTATTAGATTAATGATTCTTGAAAATTAAAAGGTTAAACAAGCTTGTCTATAAGTAAAGACAAGACTAAAACGGATTCGTACCAAAGGAAACACATGTTAAAGAACATATAAAATAAAAAATCCTATTTCCGTACATAAAGCACTATGTTGAGAAATAGGATTTAACCCAATGTTACCCTATCTAATCTTTAGTGTAAATCCACCAACCTTATGGTTCCATCCTTCAACGTAGCCTTCAGATGATACGAGTGTTCTATCACTTCCAATACTTCATTGATATTTGTACGACTCAGAACACCTGTAAACAAATCGCCCTGATAGTCTATTTCTTCCGTCTCTATAGCAATAGACACATGATAAACCTCTTCTATTTCTTTCAACACTTCCGCAAACGGCACATTACGGAATACCAATTCCCCACGCCTCCAGGCAGAAGCATCTGTGGTATAACTACTTTCCTCAACTGTCACGGTTCCATGTATCTGATCAAGAATTGCTTTCTGATTAGGTGACAAGATAACGCCCTGCCCGGTCTTCAAGGATTGAAAACGAACACTGCCCTCCTCCAGAGAAAGTTCTGCTGTGGCATCGGCTGAACGGGCACGAAGATTAAAAGTGGT
>OHAQ01001990.1_pt1 | contig 15273 bp, 8 predicted proteins | sample 1577111 | NCBI WGS metagenome assembly OHAQ01 (sample SAMEA3541549, study PRJEB24748) | human gut metagenome | biome: human gut; feature: human-associated habitat; material: faeces | place: China | collected 2012 | reverse complement strand
ACCTCCGCCTCGGCGGCGCCGCCGAGGGCAAGGACCTCATCGACATCACCGGCTTCGACTTCAACACCATCACCGAGAAGGACGGCAAGGTCTATATCGGTGCGCTCTGCACTCTACAGGACGTGATCGAGAGCGAGCTTGTCCCGGCATTTATTAGGGAGGCCGCCGGCTTCTGCGCCTCCTTTGCCAAGCGAAACAGTGCGACGGTCGGCGGCAACCTCGGCCTGCGCCGCTCCGACAGCTATCTTGCCGCCGCGCTGACTGCGGCGGACGCGGTGCTCAAATCCATCACGCCGCACGGCGAGCAGGACAAGCCCGTCGGCGAATACCTGCAAAGCGACTGCAAGCGTCTGATCGAGTATGTCGTGGTCGATAAAGACCGTACCGGCTCCGTCAAGCGCTTCGGCAACACCTCGTCGAGCCACGCGACGCTCATCGCCGCCGAGAGCGGCGGCATCTACGCGCTGAGCGTGCAGGGCAGCGGCCTTATCTACGGCACGACGCCGGACATTGCCGAGCAGGTCACCTATGTCGACGACCTGACCGGCAGCGCCGCCTATAAGAAGTATCTGGCGGGCATTGTTTTCACACTCGGGAGGTAAGGGCGATGGAACTGAAATGCAAGATCAACGGCGAAGAGGTGACCCTCCGCGCCGAACCCACCGCAAGACTGCGTGATGTTTTGTACCGTGCCGGTTACCGCAGCGTCCGCGACAGCGACGACGCCGAGGGCTTTGCCGGCAGCGATACCATCGTCTTCAACGGCAAGCTCAAATATGCGAACTTCATCCTGTTCTATCAGGCTGAGGGCGCGGAGATCCGCACCGCCGAGAGCCTGCTGAACGGGCGCGAGCTCAACAACGTGCAGAAGGCCATGGTCGCCGCGGGTATCGTGCAGAGCGCGTACAACGCGCCCGCTGCCGCGCTCATTCTGACCTGGCTGCTCGAGCAGAAGCCGAACCCCACCCGCGAAGAGATCAAGGATGTGCTGACGAGCATCTTTATCCGCGATGCGGGCTATGAGCATTATTATCTCGCCGTCAAGCTCGCGACCGAGCTGCGCGACTTCGGCGAATTTCGCAGCGAGATCGCGCCGTCCTTCCGACCCAACCTTGAGGTCGTCGGCAAGCCCTGCGGCAAGATCGACGGCACAGCGCTGGTCTCCGGCGAGCCGGTGTTTGTCGAGGACAAGGTGCCCGAGAATGCATGGTGCCTGCACGTCCTCCGCAGCCCCTTTGCCAGCGCCTACATCAAGTCCATCGACACGAGCGAGGCGGAGAAGCTGCCCGGCGTCGCCGCCATCCTTACCGCGTACAATACGCCGGAGACGCACTATATGCAGGCCGGTCAGGGCAATCCCGAGCCGTCTCCGCATGACCGGCGGCTCTTCAACAGGAAGGTCCGCCACGTCGGCGACCGCGTCGCGGGCATCATCGCCCGCACGCCGGAGATCGCCGATCAGGCCGCCGCGCTCATCAAGGTCGAGTATGAGCCGCAGGGCGCGGTCTACACGGTCGAGGAGGCCATGGCGGAGGGCGCGCCGCTCGTCCACAACGGCGAGGTCATCTACAACGCGGGCGCGCCCGCGGACCTCGCGGAGTACAATAAGCTCGCGGGCGACGAGCGCGAGGGCAAGGTCGTCTACCAGTTTCCGCTGGGCGCGGACATCCATAGGAACATCGCGGCCTCCAACAAGGGCGGCATCGGCGATATGGAAAAGGGCTTCGCCGAGGCGGACGCCATTGTGGAGCGCACCTACCAGACCAGCCAGATCCAGCACACGCCGCTCGAGCCGCACGTCTGCTATGCGCACATCGAGAGCGGGCGTCTGGTGCTCAACTGCGCCACGCAGGTGCCGTACCATGTGCGCCGCATCGTCAGCTGGGTGTGCGGCATTCCGGAAAATAAGATCCACGTCATCAAGGAGCGTGTCGGCGGCGGCTACGGAAGCAAGCAGGACATTCTGGTGGAGGATCTGACCGGCTACGCCGCATGGGTCACCGGCAAGCCCGTCTACTACCGCAACACCCGCGCCGAGGAGTTCTACGCCAACTCCACTCGTCACCCCATGCGCGTGAAGGTGAAGATGGGCGGCAAGAAGGACGGCACGATCACCGCGCTCTTTATGGAGGTCTGCGCCAACACCGGCCCGTTCGGCAACCATTGCCTGACCGTTCCGATGAACAGCTGCTCCAAGACGCTGCCGCTCTTTGCCGTGGACAACATGGCGTATGATCTGAAGGTCTTTTACACCAACACGCCGCCCGCAGGCGCGTATCAGGGCTACGGTACGCCGAAGGGCACCTATGGCATCATGATGGCGATGGCGGAGCTGGCGGACAAGCTGGGCGTGGACTACCGCACGATGGTGGAAAAGAACCACGTCAGCGAGGGCTATATGCTTGAGATCCTCAAGGGTCTCGGCGAGGGCCGCGAGGGCAACGTCGTCCCCGTCGGCTCCTGCGGTCTGGACGAGGCCATTGCCAAGGGCTGCGACATGATCGAGTGGGGCAAAAAGGAAGTCTCCGACGATCCCGACTGGAAGATCGGCAAGGGCTTTGCCATGATCATGCAGGGCAGCGGTCTGCCCGGCTTGGACCATGCCGAGGCCATCGCCAAGCTGGAGACGGACGGAACAGTCATTCTCAACAGCGGCGGCGCGGACCTTGGCACGGGTCTCGACACCATCTCCGCCAAGGCGGTGAAGGAAGTCCTCAAGCTCCCGATGGAGAAGATCACGGTCGTGTCCGGAGATACCGACTCCTGCGTGTTCGATACCGGCGCTTACGCCTCCTCCGGCACGTTCTTCAGCGGCAACGCTTCACTGCTGGCGGCGAAAAAGCTCAAGGAGAAGATCTTGGCAGAGGCCGCTTTGCAGATGAACGAAAAGGTCGAGGATCTGGACGTTCGCGCACCCGGCGAGGTCTATTCCAAGACGAGCGGCAAGGCGCTCACCTACGGCGAGCTGTCCCACGCGGCGATCGCGGGCGACGGCCGCGGGCAGATGGTCGCGCACGGCAGCTACGTCACCACCGCATCCTCCGTGCCCTACGGCGCGCACTTCGCGCAGGTCGCGGTCAACGTCAGGACCGGCGAGATCAAGGTGCAGAAGTTCTACGCCCTGCAGGACGCGGGCACGCCCATCAATCCCGAGATCGCGCTGTGCCAGATGTACGGCGCCGCGATGAAGTCCATCGGTCACACCCTCTATGAGGATATGAAGCTGGACGAGAACGGCAAGTGCATCAACGCGAATCTGACGGATTACGGCGCGCCGATGATCGGCGAAGCGCCCGAGGATTTCAAGTCCGTGCTGATCGACGTCAACGACGACTTCGGTCCCTTCGGCGCGAAGTCCATCTCCGAGATCGCCTGCAACGGCGCGGCGCCCGCCATCGGCATCGCCATTCACGACGCCTGCGGCGTTTGGATGCGCTCCTGGCCGATGACGCCGGAGAAGCTGCTGCACGAGCTTGGCAGGATCTGAACGACTCGCATCGTAAAAAAGGATTGAACCGAAAACAAAATGGTGCTATACTTTCTATAGCACCATTTTGTTTTGCGATAAAGGAGGAGTCCTTATGGTCATTACCGTTGGAAGACAGTACGGAAGCGGCGGCCGCGAGATCGGCACGGCGCTGGCGAACAAGCTCGGCATCGTCTACTATGACGATCTGCTGCTCAAGAAGGCGGCGGAGGAAAGCGGCCTTTGTGAGGAGCTGTTCCACAGCTTCGACGAGCGCCCCAAGAGCTTTCTTTATTCCATTGCGATGGACCCGTATTCCTTCACCATGCACCATGTGACGCCCAAGGGCAGCATCGAGCAGCAGGTGTATCTTGCGACCTATGATACCATCAAGAAGCTCGCGGACAAGGGCCCCTGCGTTCTCATCGGCCGCTGCGCGGACTACGCGCTCAAGGACCGTGACGATGTGATCAACATCTTCGTTTCCGCGCCGATCGAGAGCCGCATCAAGCGTGTGGCCGCGCGCAACAACATCTCCGAGGCGGAGGCGAAGGAGCGCATCAAGAAGACGGACAAATCCCGCGCGTCGTACTATAACTACTATTCCTCGAAGGACTGGGGCGAAGCCAAGAGCTACGACCTGTGCATCGACTCGTCGCTTCTCGGCATCGAGGGGACGGTCTCGCTGCTCGAAGAGCTGGTGAAGCTCAAGGGCATGAAGTAAAAGCCAAAAATGAAAAGGGAGCTTTGCGCTGCGGCGCAAAGCTCCCTTTTTCGCAATAATGTTACTTGTCCTCTTCCAGCTTTTCCAGACCCGCGCGCAGCGCGTTGAAGGCGGCTGGCAGGGAGGAGATGCTGTTTTCGGCGCGCCGAAGCTCGCCGGTCACACTGATGCAGGTGTTGCCGAGCGTTGAGAGAACGCTGTCGCAATGGGCGCGGCAGTCGCCGATCATAGTGGCAAGCCGCTCGTGGACGCCGCGCTCATACTCCTCGGCGCGCTGGTGCGCGTCGAGCTCAATGCCGGCAAGGTGCTCCTTGATGGTGGAATACTGCTCGGCCATGGGGCGGAGCTTATCATTCTCTGCGCGCAGGGAAGCGTTCTCCGCGCGCAGCGCTTCGGCCTCGGCACGCAGCGCGGTCAGCTCATCATTGGCTGTATCCAGCGCGGCACGCAGGGTGTCGCGCTCCGCCGCGGCGTCGCTGTGCTCTTGGGTGAGGCGGTCGTTTTCGCCGCGCAGGGTGCTGACCTGCGTGCGCAGCTCCTGCTCCTGCGCGCAGAGCTTGTCGATGTCGCCCTCGAGCGACTCGATGCGGGCGGTGCTCTCCGCCGAGGTCTTTTTGATATAGTCAATGACGTCCTCACGGTTGAAGCCGCCGAACAGGGAACCCTTAAAGGTATTGTTTTCCATCCTGAATCCCACCTTACTCATACTCTTTCGATAGTGTAGCACAGTTTTCGCCCGATGACAAGCAGAAAAAGAGCAGCCTTAGCCGGCTGCTCCGTTTTCTTTTTTGCCTGACTTCACGGTCTTTTTCCTGCGCTTGCGGTGGACGACGCGGACGATGAAGAAGACCGCCGCGGCGATCAGCGCGAGAAAGATCGCCCAGAGCCACCAGACGGCCGCCGTGGTCAGCACGGCGAGCTGCACGTTTTCACCCTCCGCGGTGAAGAGCAGGTAGCTGCCCATCGAGGTCGTCTCGACTGGCTGCCAGCTTCCGTCGGACTGGCGGACAAAGACGGCGCAGTGATCCATGCTCACCTCCTCGGGCGGGAGATAGCGGATCGTGTGCTCGGCCAGCGCGTCGCGCGGGAAGGAAAGCTCCCACTGCTCGGCAACGGAGCGGTAGACGGTCATGGCGGGCAGCGTCCGCTCGGAGAGAAAGGAGAAATAGTTTTTAAGCGCGGTGCGGCGGTTATCCGCAAGCTGCGGGAACGCGTTGGGATCGGGCGTCTGCGCGGCGGCGGTGAGCGTGTCCGTCTCATTGAACTCGCCCTCGACGAAGAAAACGCTGCGGCCGTCCGCGCGCTGCGCGTCGCTCTGGAGGGAGGCGCGGTAGGCGGTGTACTCGGCGGTGACGACGGTATCAAAGCGCAGGTCGGTCAGGTCGGTGCGATCCCAGACCGGATAGCTCCCGCTTTGCTCCGTCAGACTGGGGAAGACGGAGAAATCGAAGGAGTCGCCGTAGTCAAAGCGCAGCGTTTTGAGCGTTCTGCCGTCGCAGACAAAGCGGAGTGTAAAGCTGAGAAAGTCCTCGGGCACGCTGCCGAGCGCACAGAAGGCGGCGTAGTCCATCGGCTCCGCCTGCCCGGATAAGCTGCGGCGGTCGATGCCGCGCAGCACGTCGGAGACGAAATAATTGCCGCGGAAGACGCCGAGGTCACGCCCGGAGATCGCACCGGAAAATTGGTCACAGTCCTCAACGACAACGAGGCTGCGGCAATCTGTCACCGTGCAGCCGGAGCCGGCTGACGAGGAGGTGTCCTCGCTGCCGGAGCCGACGATGCCGCCCACGCTGCTCTTGCCGGAAAGCGTGAGCTTTGCCCAGCTGGAGCGGATGCCGGCGGAGGACAGTCCCGCGATGCCGCCGACATAGCTGCCGGTCTCGCTTCTTGCGCTGCCGTAGGCTTCGCAGGAGAGCACGATGCCGAGGTCCATCTCGCCGACGATGCCGCCGATGCAGTCTTTTTTGCCGCTGATGCTGCCGCGGTTGACGCAGCGCTGCACGACCGCCTTCGTCTCGTATACCCGGTCAAACACGGAGGAGGACTCCTTTTGATCGCCCTCGGGGTCCAGCTCGTATTCAATGGCCATGGCGCCGGCGATGCCGCCGACATTCAGGTCGGCGTCCACGGCGCCGTAGTTCGTGCAGCTGCGGACCTTGCCGAAGGTCACGGCGTCGATGTTCTCGCCGGAGGTATCCTCAAAAATATCCGAGGCGTCGGCGTCGGTCATATCCAAAAAGATGTCAAGGCACAGATTGACGACTGCGTTCATCTGATCGTTCACCGCGCGCAGGTCGGCGGTGAGCGTCGAGCCGTCAGCAGAGAGCCCGTCGCTGAGCGCATCCAGCTCATCCATCGTGCTGCGCAGATTGGTGAAAAGGCTGTCCAGCGTGTCCTGATAGCCGTCGCCGAGGGGATAGAAGGTGAGATCGTCCCGTGCGTTGAGGTCCTCAATGAGACGGCGCGTTTTGCCCGTCGCCGTGTCAAGGCTGGCGGCGGCATCGCTCAGCGCGTTGAGCGCGCGCTGGATGTCGTCGTGCGCCTTGGGCGCGGCGTCCTTGAGAAAGTCGGAGAGGATGGCGGCGATTTTTGCCATGTCCGTCGAGATCTCCGCCAGAGCGCTCACGGCGTCAGAGAGCGCGGCAAGAGCGTCGGAGAGGAGCCGGCGCACCGCGTCGGTATTCCATGTCTTGCTGCCGTCAAGGTATTCCTTCAAATCGTTGACAGCGGTATTCAAGCTGTCTGCCGCAGCCTTGAGCTTGGCGCTGTTTGTCTGGATGCGTCCGCTGGCCGCGCTGAGCTCAGCGCGGTCGGCAGCGCTCAGCGTCAGGTCCTTGTTGCACTGCTCGAGCGCGTCGACAGCGTCGCCCATGCTGTCCTCCGCCGCCTCGAGTGCCTTGAGAATGTCGGGCAGCGCGTCCGTCACGGTCTTGGCGCGGTCGGTCAGCTCATTGACGCTGCCGATGTTTTTGTCGATGAAGTCGATCGTCTGACCGGCGAGCGAATCGGCGTCGTCCACTGCGGCATTGGTATAGGCGGAGACCGAATCGAGTCGGGAGGAAATGTGATCGTTCGTGCTGTCCACATCGTCCAGCGTGGAGGAAACGAGGGCGTTGAGCTTATCCAGCTCCGCGCGCAGCCTGGCGATCAGATCATCGCGCAGGGAAAGACGGAGATACGGCTCCATCTGACCGACGATGCCGCCCACATCCTTGCGGCCGTAAATCATACCGTAGTTTGAGCAGGAATCCACAAAGCCGTCGCTGCGGCCCGCGCCGCCGCCAACGTTGTAGCCGAAGTGCGGGTAGCCGACCGCGCCGCGGTTGATGCAGGAGAGCAGGCTGCCGGAGGAGTAGCCGGCAATGCCGCCGGTATCCGAGGTGGCGTTCCGGCTTTCCACTGCGCCGACGGAAACAAGGTCGGTGAGGGAGGAGGCGGGGTCGATGCTCAGATCGTCAAGACTGAGCGTGGGATCGACATTGGAGGTGTTCACGGCCGCGGAGTTGATGCACGCGCGCAACGTGCCGAGGTTATAGCCGGCGATGCCGCCGGTGTAGCGATTGGCGGAGATGCTGCCGCTCGCGGTGCAGTTGGCGATGAGACCGCCCTCCTCGTTGCGGCCGGCAATGCCGCCTACGGCGCTGTCGCCCTTGACGACGCCGAAGAAGGAGCATTCCTCCAGCGTGCCGTAGTTGCGGCCGACGATGCCGCCGACGGCTTCCTTTGTGCCGCCGGGCGTGACCTGTCCCTCGACCTTGAGCGCGTGGACAAAGGCACCGCGCTCAAGCGTGAGGAAGAGACCGGCGGGGGAGAGCGACTTGGTCAGCGTCAGACCGCTGATGGTGTGCCCGCCGCCGTTGAAGGTGCCGCTGAAGCTGGCGATGGGCTCGAAGTCCACGCCGCGCAGGGAGATGTCGGCGGTCAGAAGGACCGTCTTGCCGCGCGACCAGGCGTCATAGGCGCAGCTGTCCGAAAGGGCGCACAGGTCCTTCGCCGTGTGGATGTAGATGATGCCGTCCTCCCCGGCGGCAAGCGCGGGCAGGGACAGGGAAAGGCTCAGCACGAGCGACAGGGCGAGCGCGAGCAGGCGGGAAGAGAGCTTATTCGGTTTCATCGTCTGCACCTCCTTCCTCGACCATGCTGCCGGAAATGACGGTCACGTTCACATCGCCGTCCACGATCGCGCGGACCACGCCGCTGACCGTGCCGTGGATCTCGCCGCGCACCACGCCGTCGAGCCGGATGCGTCCGTCCGCCGCGTGGCGGTGAATGACGTTCGGCACGGCGAACGAGGTCCGGTCAATGACCTTGGAGCCAATGAGCAAGATCTGCGGCAGGGCGAACATGACCATAATAATGGAGATGACCGTGCCGCGTCCGAGGCTTTCGCCGATGCCGGCAATGACCGGCTCGGAGGTCATGCGGCCGATCAGAAAGCCGCTGATCGACAGGATCGAGCCGGAGGTGATGATGGTCGGGAACGCGAAGTTGAGCGTTTCAATGATGGCATCGCGGTGGTGCATCTTGGTCTTGGTCTCCTGAAAGCGGCTGGCGATGACGATGGCGTAGTCGATGTTCGCGCCCATCTGGATCGAGCTGACGATCAGGTAGCCCAGGAAGAAGAGGTATTTGCCCGTGATGGTGGGGAACGAGAAGTTGATCCAGATGCAGCCCTGAATGACCAGGATCAGCAGCACCGGCATACCGGCGGAGTTGAAGGTGAAAAGCAGCACCGCCATGACGATCAGGATCGAAACGATGCTCACGACCTTATTATCCACGGCGAAGGACTTTTCAAATTCGTACTCGTTGGTGGAGTCGCCCGCCAGATAGACCTTTTCGCCGGGGTAATACTTCTGCGCGATCGCGGTGACGGTGTCGGTGAAGGCGTAGGTCTCATCGCCGCTGACCGGCAGCGTGGAGTAGATGAGCATACGGCTGTACTGCTCGCTTTGGAGCTGGAGCTTGGCGTTCGTCATCTGTGTGTAGGCGTCGTCCAGCGTGCTTTGCAGCTCATCGTCCAGCGTGACATAGCCCTGCTGCACCTCGTCGTAGAGAAAGAGGAACATATCGATGAGCGGGACGGAGTAGGTCGAAAGCCCGCCGACGATCTTGCCGTAATTTTCATGATTTGCGGCATAGGCGCCATAGAGGAACTCGGCGACCTCGTAATCGAGGTCGGTCAGCTCGGAGAACTGACGCGGTGTGAGCCTGTCGGTGAGCATATAGCCGCCCATGGCTTCGACGTTGGAAAGCCCCAGCGTGGAGTCGACCTCGTCGTACTGCTCAAGCTCGTCGAGAATGGCGCGCTCCTTGTCATAGTCGCCCGCGGGGACCACGAGCGCCATGAGGTTTTTGGTGCTGAAGTTGTCGTCGATCATATTCTCGGCGATCTGTGTTTCGTTGAGCTTGGGCGCGGAGATCAGCCCGTAGCCGTAGGCATAGGGACAGTCGGACGAGAGCCGCCAGCCGATCACGGCCAGCACAACAAAGAGAACGGGGATGACATGGCGCGTGGCGTAGGCAAACTTGCCGACAAAGGAGATCTTGGGGACAAAGCTGCGGTGGCCGGTCTTGTCGATAAGCGGGCCGAAGAGCATCAGCAGGCCCGGCATGACAACGAACGCCGAGAGCAGCGCGAAGAGAATGGATTTGATGAGGCACAGCGCCATATCGGGGCCGAGCTTGAACTGCATGAAGAGCATGGCGACCAGACCGCCGATGGTCGTGAGCGAGCTGGCGCCGATCTCAGGGATGGACTTGCTCAGCGCCACAATGACCGCCTCGCGCAGAGGCAGGGAGCGGTGCTCCTCCTTGAAGCGGTTGCAAAAGATGATGGCGTAGTCGATGGAGAGCGCCAGCTGCAAGATGCTCGTCACGGAATTGGAGATGAACGAGATCTTGCCCATCATGAAGTTCGTGCCCTGATTGAGCACGAGCGCGACCACAAAGGTCAAAATCAGGACCGGCACCTCGCCGTAGGTCTCGGAGGTGAAGAGCAGCACGGTGACAATGACGATGGCGACATAGACCATAATGACGCTGATCTCGTGGTCGATGGTCTCCTCCTGCGTGTTGCCGAGGTCGGTGGAGACATAGAGATCGTAGCCGGCGAGCGAGTTCTTGACGCGCTCGAGCGCGTCGAGACAGCGCTCGTCGTCCTCGTCGTAGTCAAAGGTGACGGAGAAGAGCGCGCTGACGTTGTTGTAGTGCTCGTCGGTCTCGTCGAACGCCACGCCCTGCACGCCCTCGACATCCTCCAGCTTCTCCTGCAGATCGAAGGCGTCGGCGAGCGGGAGGTTGGCGACCATCACGCTCGCTGTGCCGAATGTGGTGAATTGCTCGTCCATGACGTCGAGCGCCTGGCGGGTCTCGGAATCGGCGGGGAGATAGGCGGTCAGGTCGTTTTCCACCTGCACCCAGCTGCGGGAGAAGACGGAGAAGATCAGCCCGATGATGACGACAAGAAAGACAAGGTTGCGTTTATCGACGATGAAGCGGGCGAGCTTGAGCATAAAGCTCTCGCCGCTTTGTTCCGTTGGCTTTGCCATAGACGGACCTCCTGTATCGTGATATGCCCGGCGCACCGTGCGCCGAGGCGGAAAAATCAACACCTATTATATAGCACAGACAATGCAAAAATGAAATATGGAAAACGTGAAAAATCTGTGAATAAAAGGGAGTCAGGCTGTGCCTGACTCCCAAAAACGAGAGAAAATCGGACCTATTGCGCGCTTTGCCCAAACAGCAGGGGGTGCCGCGCGGGACGTTACTTTTCCACGATGACCTTCTGGGCGTTCTTCTCGCGGATGGCGGCGTAAATGCGGGCGATGATCTCGTCCGGCGCGCCCTTGGTCTGCTCACCGGTGACCATGTCCTTGCAGGTGACGACGCCGGAGGCGACCTCGTCCTCGCCGAGGAAGAGAACGTAGGGGATCTTTGTCTTGTCGGCGTAGTTCATCTTGGCCTTGAACTTCTTGTTCTCGGTGTAGAGCTGAGCGCGCAGGCCGCGCTCGCGCAGTCGGGTGGCGAGGGAGACGGCAAAGCTCAGATCCTCCGTCATTGGCAGAAGCAGCACGTCCGCAGGCGCGGTGTTGAGCGCGTCGTTGAGAAGGCCCTGCTCGCCGAGCACATAGAACAGGCGCGTCACGCCGATGGAGATGCCCACGCCCGGCAGCTTGCGGTCGGTATAATACTCGGCGAGGTTGTCGTAACGGCCGCCGGAGCAGCCCGAGCCGATCTGCGGATAGTCGAGCAGAGCGGTCTCGTAGACCGTGCCGGTATAGTAGTCGAGGCCGCGGGCGATGGTCAGGTCGACCTTGAAATTCTCCTGCGCGACGCCGAAGCCGCCGAGGTATTTGATGACGGTGGAAAGCTCCTCATAGCCACGGTCGAACAGCTCGTCACGGCCGCAGTAGCCCTTGAGGGAGGCGAGCACCTCGTCGTTCGTGCCGGTGATGGCAATGAACTTGAGGATCTCGTCGGCCTGCTCGCCCGTGAGCTTGATGTCGTCGACGAGAATGGCGCGCACCATGTCGGGACCGATCTTTTCGATCTTATCCACCGTGCGCATGATCTCGCCGCTCTGCTCGGTCAGGCCGAGCATGGAGTAGAAGCCGTTGAGCACGCGGCGGTTGTTGATGCGGATCTGGAAGCGCTTGAGGCCCATCGCCGAAAAGACGTCGTAGATGATGGCGGGGATCTCGGCGTCGTTCATGATGTCCAACTCGCCGTCGCCGATGACGTCGATATCCGCCTGATAGAACTCGCGGAAGCGGCCGCGCTGCGCGCGCTCGCCGCGGTAGACCTTGCCGATCTGGAAGCGGCGGAAGGGGAAGGCGAGCTCGTTGTAATGCAGGGCGACGTACTTCGCCAGCGGCACGGTCAGGTCAAAGCGCAGGGAGAGGTCGCTGTCGCCCTTGGAGAAGCGGTAGATCTGCTTTTCCGTTTCGCCGCCGCCCTTGGCGAGCAGGATCTCGCTGGCCTCGATGATGGGGGTATCGAGCGGGGTGAAGCCGTAGCGGCTATAGGTCGTGCGCAGAATGTCCATCACGCGCTCCATCTGCTGCTGCTGCGCGGGAAGCAGCTCCATGAAGCCTGAGAGGGTCCGGGGCTTGATTCTTTCCATATCTATCTTCCTCCGTGAAAATCGTTGTGTGCGAATCTGCCAAAATCAATAATAATGTATTGTACAAGTTTACAAAGAAAATGTCAACCCCTTATTTGCTTATAAAGTATCACAACAGCGCATTAGCGCACGAAACTACGGCAATACCCGTTGCGTTTTGCGCAAAAGGGCGGTATAATAGCGGCAATATTGAAACAGGAGAAGGCTATGACCGATTATTTTTCCTATACGCTCGATGCCGACGCCATCCGCGCCATCAGCAGCATCGGGCTGGCACACCTCGGCGACGCGGTGTACGAGCTGCTTGTGCGCACCTATCTCTGCGCGCACGGCAAGGCGACCGGCAAGGGTCTGCACCGCGCGACGGTGGAGCTTGTCCGCGCGCCGAAGCAGGCGGAGCTGGCCGACGCCATTTTTGGGGAGCTGACGGACGAGGAGCACGACGTGTTCCGCCGCGGGCGCAACGCCAACGTCCACACGATCCCGCACAGCGCCGACCGCGCGCAGTACCAGAAGGCCACGGCGCTCGAGGCGCTCTTCGGCTGGCTCTATTTACAGGGACGGCACGAGCGAATCAACGAACTGTTTAACCGGATGATGGAGGCGAACGATGTCGCTTGACGCGATCTGCCTGCGGGCAGTTTTACACGAGCTGAGACCTCAGCTCATCGGCGCGCGCATCGACAAGGTGCAGCAGCCCGCGCGCGACCAAATCGTTCTGCTGCTGCGCGGCAATCTGCGCCTGCTGCTCAACGCGGGCGCAAACCAGCCGCGCATCCAGCTCACAAACATTCTGCGCGACAACCCTGCCCAGCCGCCGATGTTCTGCATGCTGCTGCGCAAGCACTTAGTCGGCGCGCGCGTGCTGTCCATCGAGCAGCCGGATCTTGAGCGCATGGTGATCCTGACGCTCCAGTGCACGGACGAATTCGGAGAGATCAGCCAAAAGCAGCTCGTGCTCGAGTGCATGGGGCGGCGGTCGAACCTCGTCCTGCTCGACGCGCAGGGGCGTATCGTCGAATGTCTGCGCCGCGTGGACGCGGACCTTTCCGCCACGCGCCAGCTGCTGCCCGGCCTTTTTTACCATCTGCCGACGCCGCTCGACAAGCTGTCGCTTTTATCGCAGGAGGAGGACTCCCTCGCCCTCGCGCAGCGCGGCGGCGACGCGGAGCAGGCTGTCGACAAGTGGGTGCTCGACCATTACACCGGCATTTCGCCGCTGATCGCGCGCGAATTCGCCTTCCGCGCGGGACACGAGACCGACGTGCGCTTCGGCGCGCTGAACGATACACAGCGCGGGGCGCTGGTGCAGGAATTTTCCGATACAGCCAACGCTGTAAAGGAAGATAACTATATGCCCGTCATCCTCTACCGCGACGGCAAGCCCGTGGATTTCACCTACCGTCCCATCGCGCAGTACGGCGCGGAAACGCAGGTCGAGACGCGTGAGAGCTTCTCGCAAATGCTCGACGAGTTCTACGACGCGCGTGAGCGGCAGGAGCTCTCCGCCCGCCGCGGCCGCGAGCTGACGCACGCGGTCACGGTCGCGCGCGACCGTATGGCGCGCAAGGCCGAGAACTTAAAGCACGACTACGCCGCGACGCAGAAGCGCGACGAATTCCGCCTGCGCGGCGACCTCATCACCGCAAACCTGTACCGCATGAAGAGCGGAGAAAAAGTCTTGCATGCGGAAAACTACTATGAGGACGGCTGTCCAACCATCGACATCCCGCTCGACCCGCTGCTCTCCCCCCAGCAGAACGCCGCGAAAAACTACAAGCAGTACAACAAACTCAAGACCGCCGAATTCCACCTGCGCGAGCAGATCGAAAAGGCGGAAAACGAACGCGCGTACTTGGAAAGCGTTTTGCAGGAGCTTTCGCAGGCGGAGACTGAGCAGGAATTCAACGAGATCCGCCGCGAATTGCAGGAGACGAACTATATCCGAAAGTCGAGCGGCAAAAAGGAGCTCAAGCGCGCCTTCGCCCCGCGCACATTCAAAACCTCGAGTGGGCTTGAGGTCCTCGTCGGCCGCAGCAACGTGCAGAACGACCAGCTGACAAAAAAGGCCGACAAGCGCGACTACTGGTTCCACACCCAGCACATTCACGGCTCGCACGTCATCCTGCGCTGCGCGGGGCTCACGCCGAGCGACGATGATCTGCGCGAGGCCGCAATGCTCGCATCCTACTTCTCGCAGGCGAAGGAGAGCAGCAGCGTCCCGGTCGACTACTGCCCCGTGAAGTTCGTCAAAAAGCCCGCGGGCGCACGCCCCGGCATGGTGACCTACGACAATTACCGCACACTCTACGTCACGCCCGAGGAAGGGCTTGTCAAAAAGCTCTTGATCAGGTAAACTATTAGAAAGCGATTCCCCTCTCCCCTGTTGAACGGCAAAAAGCAAGCTTGATTTTGGAAAGGAGAACCCCATGGATAAAAAGAGAAAAACCGTGCTCATCGCCGTCGCCGCGATGCTGCTCGTCGTGGCTATCTTTTTGCTGCCGCGCCGTGCGCAGCCGCTCGGCGAGCTGATCCCCGCGCCTGAGACCGCCCGCGTCGACGGACTCTTCTGCATTTCGACCATTGTTCCCACGCCGGACGGCTACGGCACGTTCGACACCGGCGACTGCCGGGTAGAGGGCTATCCGGACAGCGAGGCCGCCGCGGCTCTGCGCAGCGCCATGTCTGAAATTTCGGTGCAGCGCTATTATCGCTGCATAGTATTCCATGGTGTATATGTGCCACATTTTCTTAATCCAGTCTATCATTGTTGGACATTTGGGTTGGTTCCAAGTCTTTGCTATTGTGAATATCTGTTTGAAACAGAATCCCTTTCGGTGTCTGTATTGTTATATTTTGTTTTAACTTTCCTGTCAGTAGCATATATGCTGCTGCTTTTGAGGCAGCCGCCGCACAGCTTCCTGTTGTAAATCCATATCGCATCATTCATCCACT
>OHAQ01001981.1_pt1 | contig 15306 bp, 15 predicted proteins | sample 1577111 | NCBI WGS metagenome assembly OHAQ01 (sample SAMEA3541549, study PRJEB24748) | human gut metagenome | biome: human gut; feature: human-associated habitat; material: faeces | place: China | collected 2012 | reverse complement strand
TATAATAGGAAAGTCATATTGAAATTACCATGCCAAAATTTTTATAGCATGGTAATAGGACATTCGGAGTATGTTTTTTAAAAAATATATAAATTAACATATCATATATTTCTTGTCGAAAATCGCGATGAAAAGTATATAAAAATATATAGCAAATGTTTACTATAGAACAAATGTGTGATATAATTATCTTGTAAAATGAAAGCGAGGTGATTAAATAAGTGAGAAATATACATCAGGAATAAGTACATTAGATAGAGAAGATATTATAAAAGAAAATTATAAAATAAATAGAAATATATATCCATTCAAACCATGGTATGAATACATATATGATATAATCGGGATAATGGAAGAGTGGAAATGTTTTAGATATAGGTAATATGAAGAATATGAACAATCTTATGATAATAAAGTTTGTAAATATATAATATTTAATAGAACAACTAATATAGAAAATAACCATGATTTAGAAAGAAATGATTTATGTTCTTGTGGTTCGGGTAAAAAATATAAACAATGTTGTGGAAAGTAGCAAAAAATAAGGGAAAACTAATAATTATAAAATTGTAAATTAGTTCGAGTTATATAACTTGTCCACAAAATATTATAAATATATAGTAAAATAAGGGTGTGAACGAGAAATAATGTGTTGACACTTTTTAAATTTAAAAAGGAGGTTTTTAATGGAAGAAAAAAATAATATAGTAATATATCAACTAGAAGATGGTAAAACAAAAATAGACGTAAAACTTGAAGATGAAACAGTATGGCTATCACAACAACAAATGGCAGAATTGTTTTCGACATCTAGAACAAATATTATTGAACATATAAATAATATTTATGCTGAAGAAGAATTGGATAAGAATTCAACATGTCAAAATTTCCGACAAGTTCGAATAGAAGGTAATAGAACAGTAAATAGAGAGATTCCATATTACAATTTAGATATGATTATATCTTTAGGATATAGAATAAAATCCAAAGTTGCTACTAATTTTAGAAGATGGGCGACTGAAAGATTAAAAGAATATATGATTAAAGGCTTCACTATGGACGATGAAAGACTTAAAGGTAATAGTGGAGGTAATTATTGGAAAGAATTACTTGCTAGAATTAAGGATATTAGGTCATCAGAAAAAGTATTATATAGACAAGTCCTTGATTTGTATGCAACTGCTGTAGATTATGATCCTAAAGACAGTAAATCAATTGAATTCTTTAAAATTGTGCAAAATAAACTTCATTATGCTGCCCATGGACATACAGCATCTGAAGTAATATATGAAAGAGCAAATTCTGATAAACCTTTTATGGGATTAACTACTTTTAAAGGTGATTTGCCAGTAATGGGTGATGTTGTAATTGCTAAAAATTATTTAACAGAAGAAGAAATAAAAATTTTAAATAATTTGGTTTCTGGATATTTTGATTTTGCAGAAATACAAGCAATTAGACATAATCCTATGCATATGGAAGATTATATTAGACAACTGGATACAATCCTTTCCAGTACTGGAGAAAAGTTACTTGTGGGTGCAGGTGCAATTAGCCATAATAAAGCAATAGAAAAAGCAAAAGATGAATATAAGAAATATCAAGTAAAAACAATAAGTCCGGTGGAAAAAGAGTATTTAGAAACTTTAAAAGCAATAAGTAATAAAATTGATGATAAAGCAAAGAGTGAATAGAGTGTATCATGTAGATATACTCTATTTTTATATAATAGGAAAGTAATATAGAAATTACCATGCCAAAATTTTCATAGCATGGTAATAGAACATATGGAGTATGCTTTTTAAAAAATATATAAATTAACATATCATATATTTTTTGTCGAAAATCGCGGTGAAAAGTATAAAAAAATACATAACAAATGTTTGTTACAGAACAAACGTGTGGTACAATCATTTTGTAAAATGAAAGCGAGGTGATTAAATAAGTGAAACTAAGTTTTAAATATACGATAACAAAAATAGGAAATAAAAATATCAGGTAAGGAAGCCAAAAGTAAAAATAAATACATAAATGAGAAAATAAAAAAGTTACGACAAATCGAGATGAAAATGAGAAAAATAAGTAAAAAATATAAAAATGTGAAATAAAAATATATAAAGAACAATAAAAAGTTTCACATTTTTGGTAAGCCTTATGTGTAAAATATTAGGCTTTATTTTTTACTTTTTGTTATTTCTTATATCTAAATTTTTCATTTTGGTTGAAATTTAAGTAAAAAAGTTATATAATATATTCCATATAGGTTGTGTTTGAAAATTAAGGAAGGGAAGATAGAAATGAAAAAAACAATAGTAGTTATTTGTACCATACTTGGTATGATAGTAGGTGTTGCAGTAGGTGACGCTCTAAAAGGTGTTAATTATTTAAATTGGCTTTCAATAGGTGGAGCTTTTGGACTTCAAAATCCTGTAACAATTGACCTTAGTTTTATACAGTTTACTATAGGTTTTTGGTGCAAGGTTAGTGTTTGTGGTGTAGTTTTTATGATTATTTTTGCTTTTCTATCTAAGAAAATCTTAGATTGGCTAAAAATATAAAATATTTACCACCAGATGACAGACCCTATGAGAGGCTGGAACTCATGGGAGAGTCTAATTTAACAAATTCAGAACTTTTAGCAATAATAATAAAAAATGGAACAAAGAAATATAATTGTTTAGAGATAGCACAAAATATTTTAAAATTAAATGTTAATAATTCAAATATGTCTGATTTGGAGTTTTTAAGTAATCTCTCATTAGAAGAACTCAAAGCTTATGAAGGAATAGGAAAAATAAAGGCTATACAAATAAGAGCTGTAATTGAACTTTCAAAAAGAATTGCTGCGACATATTCACATGATAAAAAGAGGGTTAATTCTCCAAGAGATATATTTGAAGTTCTACATAAAAGTTTCATTGGAAAAAAACAAGAAGAACTTAAAACAGTTATACTAGATAAATCAAACAAAGTTATGTCCGTTATAACAAATGCTATAGGAAGTACTGATAATATAAATATTGGAGCTAAAGAGATTTTATCTGAACCAATAAAACAGATGGCAAGCTCAATAATATTAGCACATAATCATCCAAGTGGAAATCTAAAGCCAAGTAAGGCTGATATTAGATTTACGCAAAAAATAGATGAATGTGCTAAATTGTTTAGTATAGAACTTTTAGATCATTTAATCATTTCCAATAAGGGATATGTTAGTTTAAAAGAAATGAAAATTATATAAATTTAGAAAAATATAAGATAAGGTGGTAAAAAATGGGTATAATATCAAAAGACATAGGAATAGATCTTGGAACATCTAATATAAGGATTCATTTAAAGGGAAAAGGTGTTGTGTTAAGTGAACCTGCTGTTGTGGCAATAAATCAAATAACAGGAGAAATTCTTGCTGTAGGAAATCAAGCTAAAGAAATGATAGGGAGAACACCGGATTCTATAGTTGCTTTCAAACCTTTAAAAGATGGAGTTATTGCAGATTTTGAATCTACAAGAGCTCTTATGCAAAATTTGATCTCAAGAGTTGTTCAAAAGAGTCTGTTTTATAGACCAAGAATAGTTGTTTCTATTCCATCAGGAATTACAGATGTTGAGGAAAGAGCTGTTGAAGGAGTAGTTTATAAATCTGGTGCTAAAGAAGTATATTTAATGGAAGAAGTTATGGCTGCTGCTATAGGATCTGGACTTGAAGTTGAAAAACCAGAAGGAGCTATGATAGTTGATCTTGGTGGTGGAACAAGTGAAATGGCTGTTTTATCTCTTGGTGGAATAGTTGTATCTAATTCTGTTAAAATTGCAGGAGAAAAGTTAGACAAAGATATTGTTGAATATATAAAGCAAAAATTTAATGTTATAATTGGCGATGGTGAGGCTGAAGAAGTTAAAAAACAAATAGGTGCTGCAACAGCTGCAATGACTGAAGATAGAATGGAAGTGAAGGGAAGAAATTTACTTACAGGACTTCCTGAAACTATAACTGTAACAACAGAAGATATAAATGAAGCAATGAAGGACTCATTAAATGAAATTTTAAGAATAATAAAACTTACTTTAGAACAAACCCCCCCAGAATTGGCTTCTGATATAATGGAGAGAGGTATCACACTTTCTGGAGGACTATCTTTACTTAGAAATATAGATAGATTAATAAGTGATGAAACAGGTATGCCTGTGTTTATTGCAGATGAACCAGAAAAATGCGTTGTAAAAGGCGTAGGTATGGCTCTAGATAATATAGAGGTATTAAAAAAAGCTACAAAAACAAGAAAATAAAAGGAGAAATACATGAATTATAGGTATAATTTTAATGATAAAAAGGAATCAAATAAAAAAAAGATTATATTTTCTATTGTTTTTATATTAATTGTAATAATGATATCAGCAACTTTTTTCAGAAATAGTGAGAATAAAGTAGTAAATGCTATTTCAAGTGTTTTAAGTTATCCTGTAATTGGTGTTAAAAATGCGTTTTCTTGGGTAGGTAACGGAGCAAAGAATATTTTTACTAATAAAGATAAATTATTAGAGGAAAACAAAAAGCTAGAAGAGGAAAATAATAATTTAAAACTACAAGCTTTGGAAACTGAAAAAATATTACAAGAAAATGAATCATTAAAAACAATGCTTGATATAAAAAATTCATACAAGCATTTTAATTTAAAACTTGGAAATGTAATATATAGAGAACATGATAATTGGACACAAACATTTCAAATAAATATAGGGTCTAATGATGGAGTAAAATTAAATCAAGCTGTTGTTCATAAAGATGGATTAGTTGGATATATTTCAAAAGTAAACGACACAACAAGTACGGTTACAACTATCCTTGACCCATCATCAGCAGTTAGCGTAAATATAAGTACTATAAATGAACCTGCTATGTTACAAGGTGATTTATCTTTAAAGTCAAAAAACCAACTCAAGTTAGATTTTATAGAGTTAGATGCTGAAGTATCTATAGGCGATATGCTTTATACTTCTGGTCTTGGTTCAATGTATCCAAGTTCAATTCCTGTTGCTAAAATAACAGAAGTTGTTAGTAAAAAAAATGATATAAATAGATATGCAATTACTGAGCCTTGTGTAGATATTAAAAAAATATCAGAGGTTGCAGTAATAATAAATTAAGGGAAAGTAAATTATGAAAAAAACACTTACAATAATATATATAATACTTTTTGTTATAGCTATATTTGTACTCCAGATGTTTGTAATTGATAGCAGGGAGTTATTTGGAGTAAAACCTAATTTAATCCTTATTTGTGTGATTGTAGTAAGTTTATGGTTTGGGGTTTATACAGGTTCGATTTTTTCACTTATAATAGGCATGGTTACAGATATATTATTTGGAAATGGAATAGGACTTTTTACAATAAGTTATTCTATTGTAGGAGTATTAGTAGGGCTTTTTAGTAATAATTATAGGAAAGAAAGTAAAGTTGCACTTGTATGTGTAACATGTATATCCACAGCAATTTTTGAACTAGTTGAATATATCATGTGTTTTGCAACTACAAATACATATACAAGTATTTTGTATTTTCTTTACCAAGTAGCTATTACTTCTATTTTAAATATAATAATTGTCTATATTGTACACTCATTGTTATATAAATTAATATCATTTTTTGAAAATGGATTAGACATATATGATATGTAAAGAAGGTGAAGAGTTATAAAAAAAATATTTACTAGATTTTTAGATATTATAAAAGATAGATACCTTATCATGTATATAGTTGTTATAGTCATCTCTGTTATATTTATAGCAACCCTTTTTAATTTACAAATAGTAAATGGTGAAAATTATAGGGAACAATCTGAAAAAAGAATGCTTAGAACCAAAAATATTACTGCACCACGTGGAGAAATATATGACAGAAATGGTGTAATTCTTGCAACTAATAAATTATCATATGATGTTGAATTATATAAAGTTCGTGTAAGTACGAAAGAGCAAAATGATGGTATATTAAGACTAGTTGAAATTTTAAATGAAAATTCAGATAAAGTATACTCTACTTTTCCAGTAAATGATGATTTAAACGGATTTAATTTTGAAAATACTGAAGAGGAGCAAAAGTGGAAAAAAGAAATGAAACTTGATAGTACTCTAACATTTGATCAAGTAATAGATAAATATATTGAAAAATATGAACTTCAAGATTATTCTGATAATAGATTAAATCAAATAAAAATGATAGAGATAAAATACGAAGCAAATCTTAATGGATATTCATTGTTTAATAGTGCAACAATAGCTAAGGATATTTCACAAAAATCTGTTGCAAAAATTGGAGAAGAAAAATATAAAATTTATGGTATAAGTATAGTATCTGTGCCTAAAAGATATTATCCAAATGGAAATTTACTTTCACATACAATAGGTTATGTAAGTAAAATAAGTAGTACGGAGTATGAGAAGAAAAAAGAACAAGGATATAATGTAAATAGTGTTATAGGTAAAGCTGGCATTGAACAATCATTTGAAAAATATTTAAGAGGAAATGACGGTGTAATAAAAGAAGAAACAGATACTCTTGGAAATGTTTCATCACAAACAGAAACAACTGAGGCAAAATCAGGTGACAATGTTACTCTTACTATTGATTATAGACTTCAAAAAGTTGCAGAGGAATCTTTGCTTAACACAATTAATGGACTTCAAAACGGAACATTGGTTGGAAAGAAATTTTCAGATGCAAATGCAGGAGCAGTTGTTGTTCTTGATGTAGATAGTGGAGAAGTGTTAGCATCAGCAAGTTATCCTACATATGATATAAATAGTTTGATAGGAGGTATATCTCTTAAAGATTGGAATGCCTTACAAAATAATTCACTTCATCCAATGTTAAATAGAGTGGTGTCAGGAACATATTCACCAGGTTCTACATTTAAAATGCTAGTAGGTATGGCAGGACTTATGAATGGAAAAATTACTGTTGATGAAAAGTATTATGATCCTGGAATTTATCCATATGGTTATCATCCTAAATGTTGGCTATATACTGATAGGCATATGACTCATGGATGGATAAATATTGAAGGAGCAATAAAAGGTTCATGTAACTGCTATTTCTATGAAGTTGGAAGGAGAATTGGAATATCTGAGATTGTAAAATATGCTAAGCTATTTGGACTTGGACAAAAAACTGGAATAGAACTTTCTGGTGAGGTAGCAGGTACAATTGCTGGAGCAGATGATAAGTCAGAAGATGGATTAAAAAGTCCATGGTATTTAGGAGATACTCTATCTGCAGCAATAGGTCAGTCAGGTAGTTCATATACACCTATACAGCTTGCAAATTATATTGCAACAATTGCAAATGGAGGAAAATTAAATAAGGTGTCATTGATTAAATCTGTGGATAATGAAGTTGCTGGAACTAGTGAGTCACTTGCAGATATAAATAAATATACCAGTGAGTATACTGGTGTTAATTTTGAAGAAAAGGACCTTAATATAAATTCTGAATATATTGATGCAATAAAAAAAGGAATGCTTTCTGTTACTAGTGAAACAGGAGGAACTTCATATATAGTGTTTAAAAATAGTGATATACAGGTTGCAGGTAAAACAGGAACAGCTCAAGTACCAAATGGTAATAACAATGGTATATTTGTTGGATTTGCTCCATATGATAATCCGAAAATTGCAGTTGTTGCTGTAATTGAACATGGTGGAGAGGGAACATATACTGCAAATGTTGTAAAACCTATTATGGAAGAATACTTTAATATAGATAAAGAGTCAAAGCAAAATGAAAAAGCTCAAAATGTCTCAAATCAAGATATAAAATTTTAATGTGTAAAAGAAGGGAAATAAAATGGAGAAGATATCGGTAGTAGTTCCTTGTTATAACGAGGAAAAGTCATTACCTTTTTTCTACGATGAAATGAAAAAGGTAATGAAGAAAATGAGTAATAGTGAATTTGAACTTATTTTTGTAAATGATGGTAGTAAAGATAAAACAATTGATGTTATAAAAGAATTTGCAAGAAATGATAAAAGGGTTAGATTTTTATCTTTTTCAAGAAATTTTGGTAAAGAGGCGGCAATGTATGCTGGATTTAAAGAAGCAACAGGTGATTACGTAGCAGTAATGGATGCAGATTTACAAGATCCACCCGAACTTCTTGAGGATATGTTAAAGTATATAAAAGAAGAAGGTTATGATTCAGTTGCAACAAGAAGAAAGACAAGGAAAGGTGAACCTTTTATTAAGTCTATATTTTCTATTATATATTATAAATTAATTAGAAAAATGACAAAACTTGATATTGTAGATGGTGCAAGAAATTATAGACTAATGACAAGACAAATGTTAAATAGTGTACTTGAAATGGCAGAATATAACAGATATCTAAATGGAATATATGCTTTTGTGGGGTATAATACTAAATGGATTTCTTATGATAATAAAGAAAGAGTGGCTGGTAAAACAAACTTTTCATTTTTCAAATTAGTAAGCTACGCATTAGAGGCAATAACATCGTTCTCATCTTTTCCACTTAGACTTTCAGCAATTTTAGGAATGCTTTTATGTTTTGTTTCTTTTATATTTATAATTTTAATAATAGTTCGTACACTTGCATATGGTGATCCTACAAGTGGTTGGCCATCAATGGTATGTATAATGGTCTTTTGTGCAGGGCTTCAACTATTTTTCCTTGGAATAATAGGAGAATATTTATCAAAGACATATTTAGAAACTAAAAATAGACCTATATATATTGTTAAAGAAACAGAGAAGGATTTAAAATAGATATATAATTATATAAACCAATTTTACTTTTGCAGTAAAGTTGGTTTTTGTTTGAGAAAAATTTTCAAAAACTTTAAAAAAATAAAATAAATATTGAATAATGTTAAAATTTAATATAAAATAAAAATATAATATTTTTTTATTACATATAGGAGGTTTTTATATTATGGAGAGTAAAAGAAAAAATGTGTATATTACTATATTTGTAATTACAACAATTATTGCAGCTGGACTTGCAATATTTTTTAAAGTGGATAGCGATAATAAATTAAAAAGTATGGAGGCAAAAGTTGAAGAAAATTTAGGTGATAATAGTGCTCAAGAAAGTCGCATAGATGTAAGTCTAGATAATAAAACTGAAGCAAAAAATGTAGAAACAAAGTATGTTTTCTATCCTGAAATTGATTCATCAAAATGTATAAACAAGCAAGATGGTGTAGAGTATAAAAATAGAATTTCAGAGGAATTAGTTCCTCTTACATGTATCATAAATGACGATAAAAAATCAGCCACTTTAACAACTGATTGGAATTATGCATCAAAAGTTTGGGGATTTGTTCCAAATGGTGGAAATGGAATATATGAACAAAAAAATTCTAATGGATTTCAAGGAGAAATCGTAAATGTAATTTCTACTGGTTGGGGACAAACAGCTGATTATTCTACTTTATTGTTTTTAATGAAAGATGGAACTGTAGAGTATGTACCAGTATATAACGCATATAAAACATCAAATTATAATTCACGTGGAAAAATATCTGGAGTTACTGATATAGTATATATTGGTAATGTAAGTGCAAATGGATATTGTGAACCGATTGCTATGAAAAGTGATGGAAGTTTCTATATTTTGAGTGACATACTAAAAGGTACAGGAAATTACAATTTCTAGTTGATAATATATGATAATAGTTTATTTATAAGGACTTGTTTATATTTTAAGCAAGTCCTTTTCTTTATGTTAACATGCTTTAAAAATGTAGTTTTTTGTAAAAAAGGGTTTAAAAATTAAAAATCATGTGATATAATCATCCCAGGTGATTATATGAAATATAAAGTAATTGAAAATATTACCCCTAATATATTCAGAGGGTATGATATTAGAGCAATTTATGGAAAAGACTTAGATGAAAATATAGCATATACAATAGGACTTGCATATGCAAAGTACATAAGAAATAATGGGTATGATAGATGCGTTATTGGAAGAGACAATAGAAGTTCATCACTTCCACTATCTGAAGCTTTAATTCAAGGTATAATTGAAGGCGATAATATAGAGGTTATTGATATAGGTTTAGTTACAACACCAATGTATTATTATGGACAGATATTTTTAAATGATGGTAAAAATATAATGCCTGGAATAATGATTACTGCAAGTCACAATCCAAAAGAATATAATGGTATGAAGATGACTGTAAATGACTTTGGAAATGCTTGTGGAGAAATGATACAACAGTTTAGAAGATTTGTTGAAGAAAACTCTAAAAAAGAAGTAAATAATGAAAGAGATGTTATAGGTCATGTTGTAAAAGAAAACGTAAGAGAAGGATATCTTAATTTAGTAAAAAAATCAATTGACCTAGGTGATAAAAAAATAAAAGCAGTTGTTGATACTGCTAATGGAACAGCATCAATTATAGCACAAGAAATGTTTGATATGTTTAAAGATAAAATAGAGATGATTCCTTTATATATGGAATCCGATCCTGAATTTCCAAATCATCATCCAGATCCAAGTGTTGAATCTAATAATGAAGATTTAAAAAAAGCTGTCTTGGAAAACAAGGCTGACCTTGGAATTGGCATCGATGGTGATGGTGATAGAGTAGGAATTATTGATGAAAATGGAAAAATGATATTTGCTGATTTTTATGCAATAATTGTTTGGCGTTATTTAATGGATAAAGTTACAAACAAAAAAGCTTTATTTGATGTAAAATGTACAAAATCTCTCGCTGATGAAATTGAAAAATTAGGTGGAACACCAGTATGTTACAGAACTGGTAATTCATACATGAAAGCTAAAATGAGAGATGATGATTTTATGTTTGGTAGCGAACTATCAGGACATGTATGGTTTAGAGATAAATGGCCTAATATTGATGATGGACTATATGCAGGTTTAAGACTAATTGAAATAATGTCTAAAACTGGCAAGTCTATAACTGAAATGTTAGAGGGAATAAATAAATATTATTCTACACCTGAAATTAAGTTTGAAGCAAGTGATGATGTTAAATTTAAGATTATAGAGAAAATTAAAGAATATTGTATTGATAAAGGATACAAAATAAATGATATAGATGGCGTTAGAGCAGAATTTGATAATGGATGGGCATTAGTTAGAGCATCAAACACAGGACCTAATATTACAGCTAGATTTGAAGGTAAGACAGAAGAAGACATGGAAAAAATAAAAGATGAATTTATTGGATTAATAAAATAAAGGATATAAAATGGATTTTTCAGTTAATTATTATAATAATGAATATAACAAAAAATATTTGTTTGATAAGGATATTTATTTAAAATATCCTGGATTTTCCGCAAGTATAGAGGAAATGGTTACAATGCCAAGGCTAAAAAATAAAATATTACTTCATGGCATTGTACCATCATCAGGTTCGATATTTGATGAACATTTATGTGACAATATGGATGAGTGGGTAAAGTTATTTAAAGAACATAATAATAGATGGGTTTCTTTACATTTTTATTATAGTGATAGGCTTTGTCATGAAAATGAAATTGAGAATGTATGTGAAAGAAATATACTAAAAATTAGAAAAGAACTACCTACTATACCTATTATAATAGAAAACGTTCCATATTCATATAAAGATATAGATTGGTTTTTGTATCCTGAAAAAATAAGTGAATATTGTAATAAATATGATTTAGGAATGATTTTAGATATTGCTCACATGTGTGTAGCATGTAAAAATTTAGATATGGATGTAACTGATTATATTTCTAAACTTCCTTTAGATAAAATAATTGAGATACATATTTCTGGATATTATGATGATGGTGTTAAATATGAAGATGCTCATTTAGAATGTTTTGACACAATTTATAATCTGTATTACATGATTTTAAAAATAGCTAAAAATGTAAAAATGACTACATTAGAATATCCTGTTTATAATAATATTCCTGTAGTTATTAAATATTTAAAAGATAATGATTATGATAATATATATAATATACAAAAGAAACAAATTAATAAATTAAAAGAAATATATAATAAATGTTTAAATGAAAATAAAACAAAAGGAGAGTAACAATGAATTTTATAAATAAATGCAAAGAAATATACCAATATAGACATATGCTAAAAACATTAGTAAAACAAGATATAAATGGGAGATATAAAGGATCCTTTTTAGGGTTTTTATGGACCTTGCTTAATCCACTACTTATGCTTTTGGTATATTCTTTAGTATTCCAATTTGTATTTAGAACAGGAATAGAACATTATTCTATTTATTTATTTATATGTTTGATGCCATGGAATACTTTTGCAAATACAATTGCAATAGGTACAGTGTGTGTATCAAATAATGGTAGTATATTAAAGAAAGTGTATTTTCCAAGAGAAATTTTACCGTTGGCTGTTGTTATAAGTAATACAATACAATATTTTTTTAGTGCGGTTATAATCTTTATAGCATTACTTGTATCTGGTGTTGGAGTGTCGTGGTGTGCATTATTCTTGCCTTTAATTGTTTTAATACAGGCAATATTTAGCTTTGGAGTTATAATGTTACTTTCTGCAGCAAATGTGTATGTAAGAGATGTACAATATATAATGAATCCAGTTATGATGATATGGATGTATGCATGTCCAATACTATATAGCATTTCAATGGTTCCAGAGAGATTTTTGAAAATATATAAGCTAAATCCTATGACACTTATTATGATGGAATATCAAAATATTTTATATAATAAAACATTGCCAAATTTTAGAAATTTAGGAATTATTTTTTTAGGTTCTTTAGTTTTACTTGTAATAGGGTATTTAGTGTTTAATAAGTTACAAAGACGTTTTGCAGAGGAGGTCTAATAGTGGCAAAAAAAAATAAAAAAGACGATATAGCAATATCTGTAAAAAATGTTACAAAAGAATTTACAGTTTATGAAGATAAAGCATATTTTTTAAAAGAAAGGCTTGCTAATTTAAAAAGAAATAAAAAGTCTAAACATGTTGTGTTAAAGGATATTTCATGTGATATACATAGAGGCGAAACAGTTGCACTTATAGGGGTAAATGGCTCAGGAAAATCAACTTTACTTAAACTTATGAATAAGATAATTTATCCGGAAAAAGGAACAATTACTGTAAATGGTAAGCTTTCAAGTATGATCGAACTTGGAGCAGGGTTTAATACTGATTTTACAGGTAGAGAAAACATATATTTTAATGCATCTATGTATGGACTTGGAAAAAAAGATGTTGATCCAATTATAGATAAAATTATTGATTTCTCTGAACTTGGTGATTTTATAGATGTACCAGTTAGAACTTATTCATCTGGTATGTATATGAGACTTGCATTTTCAATTGCAGTAAATGTACAAGCAGAAATTTTACTTATTGATGAAATTCTTGCTGTTGGTGATGCACATTTCCAAGATAAATGTTTAAAGAAGATGAAAGAATTAAAAAAAGAAGGAAAAACAATGGTGTTTGTATCTCATTCAATGCCTACAGTTAAAGAGTTTTGCGATAGAGCTCTTTGGATATATGAAGGGCAACTTAGAATGGATGGGAATGTTGAAGAGGTAGCAAAGGAATATATGAAAGCGCAAGGATAATAAGAAAGGATAAAAAATATGGTAGATAAATTTTTAAAAAATTCTACGGTTTTTAAATATTTTGATAAAAATTTTAAAATGCTTGAAAATAATATAAATCAAAATAATTCTAAATTGGAAGAAAAAATTGAAATTTTAATAGATGAAAATAGAAATTTATTTAATAAATGTATTGATTTGCAAAATCAGATTAAGGTAATTGTTGAAGAAAACAATTCAATAAATAATAGAATGTTTAGTGAAATTAAAAATGTAAATACAGAACTTTTACCTTACAATATTCCTACTGATAAACAAAAAATACTTGTTATGGGATTTTTTGGAGCTCCTAATACAGGCGATGAACTTATGTTGCAATCAATAATTGATAAGCTAGATTTAAATAATCTAGAGGTTAGTGTTATGATTGCTGATAATCAAGATTTTGTTTTAAACAGTAATAAAAATTTAAACTATATACATTATCCTAGAACACATACAGATTTGAATATTTTAACTAATTATTTTGATAAAATTATTTTTGCAGGTGGAGCATTAATAGATGATACACAATTTGGAAATAAACAAACTCAATATACAAGTCTATATAATTTACTTATTTCTTTTGGAGAAAGTATTATAAAAAAAGGTAAAAAATTATATCTTATTGGACTTAGTACTGCTAATACATTTACAAATAATGACTACTTAGAAAAATTATTAAACTTTATAGCAAAGAATGCTGAATATTTTTCACTAAGGGATACAAATAGTATTCAAACCTTAAAAAAATATAATATAGATACTGATAAAATAAAAGTAATAGATGATTTAGTTTTTTCAATGCCTAATAATATTAATTGTGATGAAATCCATGACGATGAATTTTCTATAGGAATAGTATTTGTAAATTATGTTGATTTGAAAGTTTTATTAAAAATGATTAGTGATGTAGAAAATTTTTTAAAAAATTCCATATCATGTAAAAAGAAAATAAAATTGATACCTTTTTATGATTTTTGCCATGCTGACATTAACAAGTATAACGAGATTGTAAATAATTATTGTGGTGATATTAAAATAGAAATAGTAGAATATGAGTCTGATTATATTAAGATTTCAAATATTTTATGTAGTTGTAATATGTTGATAGGAATGAGATATCATTTATCTTTGATTGGCTTAAAGCTGGGTATTCCTACTTTACATATTGTTTATGATGTACATAGTCATTATATAAACAAAATGAATTACTTGTTGAAGATGTTTGATGCTGAAGAGTATAAAGTGTCTTTAAAAGGCTACATTGAGAATGAATCGGATATTATTTTTAAGAAATTAAAAGAATTATATAAAAATAGAGAGTCTATTTCAAATAATACAAAAGAAATATCAGAAAAAATTAGGAGTAAATCACAAAACGAATGTAATGAAATAATAAAGCTAATTGAAAATACGTAAATAAGGGGGAATTTAACAATGTATACAGACTTATTAAAATGTAGTATTTTAAAAGTCAAAAATAATAATATAACTGTTGAAAAGAATGGAAAAGGTATTGTTGTAAGAAATGATACTAATAAGCCTGGGTTATTAGTGTTTTGTCATTTGTTTAAAAACAATTTAGAATGTACAACCATTGATTTTAAAGGAAAAATATTAAAAGGAAAGCAGTGTAGTTTAAATTTAGTTAATAGGAAAATAGAAGTTATCGAAA
>OHAQ01001976.1_pt1 | contig 15327 bp, 8 predicted proteins | sample 1577111 | NCBI WGS metagenome assembly OHAQ01 (sample SAMEA3541549, study PRJEB24748) | human gut metagenome | biome: human gut; feature: human-associated habitat; material: faeces | place: China | collected 2012 | reverse complement strand
AAGATAAAGTACCAAAAAGAGAGAATATCTTAATTGAGTCTGGACATTTAAATACTGTATTTGGAAGTGGACAGATTAAGTACCGTACACCATACGCCAGGCGGTGGTATTATATGCCAGCAAATTTTAATCAAGGATCTGGAAATGGGAAAAGTACTGTAGGTAGGGGAAATTATTGGTTCTACCGAATGGTGGCGGAATATAAAAATCAGATTTTGTCAGGTGCACAAAAAAGAGTAAACGGAGGTTAATATGACTGTTTCACAATATATTGTAAAATTGCTTAGCAATTATGATGGTTTATCAATTGATATGAACCATGTAGCAGACGGCTCCGATCAGTATGGTCTTTTTAAATCACCATCAAGAGATTTAAAGGAAATGACAGACGGAAGTTGCGAGATTACAGAATATTATAATTTTATCGCACGCCAGTCAACCGGATCAAGATCAGAGAGGAAAGAATCTGATGAATGGTTGGAAGATTTAACATATTGGGCGGATGATTTCTCTTACACATATGCATTTCCAGCACTTGATAAAAATAGAACAGTGACCAGATTTTCCATTACTGGAAATCCATATCCGATGGAAGCCAGTGACAAAGATACATTATATCAGATGGCGTTGTCCATCACTTATTTACGAGAAAGAGAGGTATCATAAGGGCAGAATTAACAAGATTAAAAAAACATAGAACTATTCCATTTTTGAACACTGCCGAGACATCGGTATTAACACCTTCGTGGGCGAGAATTGGAAAATCCACAGTATTTGACTTGGTTTTGAACGCACAGACCGAGGATAACGATTTTATTGAGGATGAAATCCCAACAACAGATATTAAATACTACAAACCATCACTTGCGCAGGAGTTACAGGCAAACAAGGGAGATGCGGCATTTGATTATCTGTATGATATGTTTTTCAACTTGCCGACTGGTGAGGACGTGAAAAAAGATCTGCTTATTGTATTTGATGGAAACATTGGATCAGAAGGAACACCTAAATTCAGGGCATGGAAAACAAAAGCAACTTTAACGCTGGATCATTTTGATTCCGTTGCAGAGAAGATTTATTTTAGTTTTTCAATTAACCACATTGATCGAGGTACTGTTACGGTTAGCGATGGAGTACCGACATATACCGCGGATAGCGCGACTTAGGAGGATTTATGGATTATACAGTAATTATTAACAGTAGAAGCTATGATTTACCGAAAAAGACAGTTTCGGTTATGAATAAGCTGGATGAAGTTTTGAAAGTGGACAATCTTAACATCAAGGCAAGACAGAAATTTGAAAAATTGCATGAATTTGTAAAAGATATTCTGGGTGAGGCGAATGCAAAAGAGATTTTGGAATCGGATAATCTGGATGAAATCGATCTGTCGGATTTATCCATCACGGTACTGAAAATCAATGATGCTTATAATAAGCCTTTAAATGATTATAAGATGGAGAAAATGAGAGCAACTTTAAATTCGGCGCAGATTGATAAAATTAATAATCTGGTAAACAGCGCAACAGCAATGGCTAATCTTCCGGGTGCAGCCAATGCTTGATCTTACAAGAAAATCACTACCAAACACCGTCAGAGTGGGCGGTAGTGATTTTTCTATATATACAGATTATCGTGTCTGGATGCGATTTGAAATCGAAGTTACAAAGCTTAAGCGTGGAGAAAATATCGATGTTTCGTATTTATTTAAAAATGAAATGCCGGCACATTGTAATTTGAATGAATTATTTATTTTTTCAAGACCGGAAACACCATTACCAAGAGATATTTATCATCGAAACATAATCACATTGGATTATGAGCTTGATAGTGATCTCATATACAGTGCAGTTTTAATGTCGTTTCCGCAAGAAAATCATCACAAGAAGTGAATAAAAATGCCGAACAGAATGCTATCATAGGCATAATTGCCAATCTTTTATATAAAGTTATCATAATCTCCAAAATTAATCAATTAGAATTTAGAAAGTTATATTTGCTCCAAATACAAGTGAAATAGCCGAAGGATAAGCTCCCCAGTCAATACCAGGAGTTAATCCATTATTAGGATATGTATTAACCTCTGGATCATATCCAGAATATTTAGTCCAAGTGTAAAGATTATAACCTGTTGCATAAAAACGTACATTAGAAAGCTTAATCTTACTTGTCAGGCTTTTCGGCAAAGTATATCCTAATGATATATTATTTATCTTAAGGAATGAACCATCTTCTACATATCCGGAATGGAAGAATAAATTAGAGCTGCCTTCAACAGAAGCATAGTCATGTCCTTTATTCAATGAAGCCAATTGTACCGGATCATTAAAGATATATTCCCCCTTATCATTCATAACCGTGAAACGACGCATAGCTTCATCTTTTAATGTATTTCTCCAACGGTTATTAAATTTAGTATAATACATTTTATTGGCACTATAAATCTTATTACCTATTGAAAAATTCAAGAATACACTTAAGTCAAAACCTTTCCAAGTGAAAGTATTGGTTAATCCACCATATAATTTTGGATTAGCATTACCAATCACAGTTCTATCCTCCTCTGTAATTTCATTATTTTTATCTACATCCTCAAATTTCCAATATCCTGGTTTTGGATAATAGTTTTTATCATAAGGAATTCCGTCTTTAATAACATATTTCTGTTGTTGTGCATCATAATTAAAATCATCTACTGTATAAATGCCTTTTAAACGATAACCATACATTTGCCCTAAGGATTGCCCCACTCGAATAATATAGTCACTCTTATTAAATTCGGAAGTCTGTGCCCAATTTGATACGATTTCCATATAATCTGTATTATATAATGCTTTCACCTTATTTTTATTATGTGAAAGATTCAGACTGGTACTCCAAGAAAAATCTTTTGTTTGTATATTATGTGTGGTAATAGCTACTTCGATACCTTTATTATTTGTTTTCCCAGCATTAATCATCATTGTTTTATATCCTGAAAGTAATGGCACAGGTGCATCAAGCAATAAATCTTTTGTTTCAATATTATAAATATCTACACTGAGTTGAATTCGCTGGTTCAAAAAGCCCACATCAACACCTAAATTAGCCGTCACATTAGTTTCCCACTGCAAATCAGGATTATGTAATTGTTTACTAACAAAACCTGCAACAGTACTTTCTCCATTATAAGGAATCCATACAGATCCCATCTTAGATAAACTTAAATAATTATTTATTTTATTATTACCAGCAGTACCATAACTTAATCTTAATTTCAAATTAGAAAACACTCCTAACTCTTTAATAAAGTCTTCCTCGGAAGCTCTCCATGCGAAAGAGGCTGCCGGAAATATACCCCATTTATGATTAGCTCCAAACTTACTGGAACCATCCGCACGTACTGATGCTGCAAATAAATATTTTTCCTTAAAGTTATAATTAGCACGCATAAAATAGGACAACATCTTATCACTTTCCAATAAAGTCACTACTTTATCCGGGCTTGCTCCTAAAGACATATCAGCTAATCCAAAATTAACTTTATCAAACTTTCTGGCGCCAGCCTTCAAGTAATCGGTTTTATACTGTATAAACTCCTGTCCACCAACCAATGTCAAATGATGCTCCTTATTGAATGTTTTATCCCAAGTTATTACATTATTGTACATAAAGTTTTGTTGCTCTTCAATCTCCTTCCAACCATAAGGAGCACCTGCATTCTTTGCTTGCTTAGATCTTTCTGAATAAAAAACATCCGTATTGATTGTACGCTTACGGATACCTACAGTACCACGATATGATAAATCTTTGGTAAACTTAATCTGTACATCTCCGTTAATAGACAAAATACGATTTCGTTTATCTCTTTGTTCACTTTCAATAGTAGCCATCGGACTCTGCATTTGGCTTGCACCTTCCAACAATAATACAGGATCATCATCATCTATTAATAATTGCTCATCACTACCATTTTTGCCAATAGTTGGTCTATATTGGATCACATGTTGCATGCGGCTATAGGCTCCTCCCTCTTGAAGAGTACCCAACCCTTCAGTCTTTTCATCAATATAGCTAACATTTGTTGAGAAATTCATCCACGAAGTTGCTTCTTGATTGAGTTTCAAACGGAAATTATCTCTTTTCAAGCCGCTTCCATACCAAATGCCTTTATCATCATTACGAGTATAAGTAAGCATATATTGAGAAGTTTTGTTACCACCACTAATCGTAAATTTATGTTGCTGAGTTATAGCAGGACGATGGTCAAAAACTTCTTTCTGCCAGTCAATTCCCTTACGATTACCATATAATCCATCAAATTCATCCCATGTACCATAAGTAGGAATTGTATAATCACGCATTACATCTGGTTCATTAATAGCCCGTTCGTAATCTAATTTTACAAAATCCTCAACACCAAGTAATTCATACTTTTTATTAACTTTCTTGAAGCCAACATACATATCATAGCTTATGTTGAACTTATCTGTTTTTCCCCCCTTTGTAGTAACCAAAATAACACCATTAGCACCTCTAGCTCCATAAATGGCAGTAGAAGAAGCATCTTTCAAGATATCAATTGATTCAATATCGCTAGATTCGATGCCCTTTAAGCCATCTTCACAAGGAAAACCATCAATAATATAAAGAGGTTCATTACTTTGAGTAATAGAAGTACCACCACGTACTTTTATCGAAACATCGGCGTCTGGCGAACCTTGAGAACGAATAACCTGCACACCTGCAACCTTACCACTTAATGCTTGAGTAACATCCGAAATAGGAACAGCAGCTAATTCCTTTGAATTTACAGAAGAGACAGAACCTGTTAAATCTTTTTTCTTAACAGTTGCATAGCCAATTGTAACAACCTCATCTAACATAACCGCATCTGCTTCCAATGTTACATTGACCACATTACGTCCATTTACTTTTACTTCTTTAGACGTCATACCTACATAAGAGAAGACTAATACATCTTTAGATACATCATTTACTTTCAAAGAATAGTGACCATCTACATTGGTGACTGTTCCAACACCGGGAGTTCCTTTAAGAGTGACACTACCACCAATAACTTCATATCCTTCACTGTCAATTACTTTACCAGTAACCACTATACTTTGCGCATACATGGACATACTGACAAAAGCGAGGATAACCATAATTACTCCTTTAATTTTGTACATAATAAAAAAAATCTAAGGTTTAACAATCAGAATAAATCTTCAAAAGCAAACATACAACATGCTCTTAAAAAAATTCAAAAACATTGTTTTACATTTCTACACTTTTTTACAAATCGAATACTAATATTGTCTACCAAATAATACTTTTGTGTAGAACACACGTTATACAAAGGTGGTAAGAGGCTTATACTATTTCTTTCCGTACTCAGTAGGAAGACATCCGATATATTTTTTAAAGCGGGCAGCAAAATAGGAAGGAGTATTATATCCTACCATAAAACTAATTTCAGAAATAGTATACTTCCCTTCTTTCAACAATTGACAAGCACGATTAAAGCGTATTCTATGAATAAAATCAATAGCTGATTTACCTGTTATTGCCTTTAATTTCAAATGAAGATTAGAACGGCTCATATTCATTTCACTAGCAAATTGCTCTGTGGAGAATTCTACATTACTCATATTCTTTTCAACTATAGCAATGGCCTTCTTCAACACCTCCTCATCCATTGCATTAGTCGTTATTTTTTCAGGCTCCACCTCTATCGTATTGGAATAACGTTCAAAAATACGATAACGCGTACGTAACATATTTAAGATTTTAGCAACTAACACCTCCATTGAAAAAGGCTTGGGAATATAATCATCTGCTCCTACCTGCAATCCTTTTAATTGATACTTAATATCTACTTTAGCTGATAATAGATATACAGGAATATGGCAGGTTCTTAAATTCTGCTTTACCAATTTACAAAGTTTAACTCCATCCATTACAGGCATCATCACATCTGAAAGTATCAAATCTACATCATTATCTTTCAATAAATCTAATGCTTTTTGCCCATTCTCAGCTTCTATTAAATTAAATTGAGAAGACAAACCATTTGACAAATACTGGCGTAATTCCTCATTATCTTCCACTATAAGAATTGTCCCATGTTTACTCCCTTCTTTCTTGTCAGTGGCTTCCTCCACAATTTCTATATCATCAACATATACATCATGTGCATTTGTTGAATAGACACGTTGTTCGTCTGATTCTCCACTACTTCCCAATAATTCTTCAGTACTATATGCTGATTTATCTTGAGGAATATAAATAGAAAATGTAGAACCTTTCCCCACCTCGCTTACCAACGTAATTTGTCCATGATGTAATTCAACCAAACGTTGCACTAAAGATAGTCCTATGCCACTTCCTTCATGTCCATTTTCTATTTGATAAAAACGTTCAAATATCTTTTGTTGTTTATCCTCAGGAATACCAACCCCAGTGTCCGTAATTTGCAAAATGACGTTCTTATTCTCCTTATAAAGTTTAACAGAGACACTCTCACCTTCTCCTGTATATTTAAATGCATTCGACAACAAATTATTGACAATCAAATCTAAATAAGTGCCATCAAACAATACATCCTCATCTTGCAGTTCTGAATAGAAATTATAATCGATATCTTTACGTTTTGCTAAGTTCTCATAATTCAAAAAATTATTCAGAACCCTCCTATATGCATTGCCATATACTGGTTTTAATTCAAAAATACCTAATTCAGCCCGTCGAAAATCCATCAATTGATTTACCAAATGTAGCAGTCTCTTTGTATTTCTTTGGATATACAACAATTTCTCGCGCTCCCAATGTCCCGAAATACTACTAAGTAATTCTTGTAACGGAGCGACTATTAAAGTTAGCGGAGTACGTAATTCATGTGAAATATTAACATAAAAACGAATCTTCATTTGATTTATCTCTTCCCTTTTTTCTTTATCCAATCTCTCCATACGAATCTCTGTTTGCATACTTTTACGTAACCAAAAGAAACGAAATATCACAAAAACCAGTAAAATAAGAGACAAAGCAAATATTGAAAGAGCCCACCAAGTACAATACCAGACCGGAAGTACCTTAATATGAAGAACTGCCATGTCTTTACTCCACTTCCCATCATTATTTGCCGCTTTTAAAAGAAATCTATAATTTCCTGCCGGCAAATTAGAATATGATACCGGACTTATATCACCTTGTTTATACCATTCCTCATTATATCCTTCTAATTTATAAGCAAAGGTATTATGCTTCCCTGCTATAAAATTAGAAACGACAAATGATATAGAAAAAGAGTTTTGAGAAGATTTCAGTATGATATGGTCTACACTCTCTATATTCTCTTTAAGTATTCCTGTGTCGTCATTTGGAAGTACCTCTTTATTAAAGACGAATAACTTGTTAATTATCGGTTTAGGAGTGTAAGGATTATCTATTAACGTTTCCGGGCGAAATGAGGTTATCCCATTTATCCCGCCAAATAGCATATTCCCCTTACTAATACGGCAATAAGATCTTGCATTGAATTGATTACTTTGCAAACCATCCACTATCGTAAAATTACGTAATTTCCGATTATCCGGATTAAAGCAACTCAGACCTTGATTAGTACTCACCCATAAACGTCCATAACTATCTTCCAGAATTCCATAGATAACATTACTCGGCAAACCGTTATCCGTTGTATATTGCAACGGCTCTTGATCCCCTTCTCGCAAAGCAAAAAGTCCGTTGCAGGTACCAATCCATATATAACTTGATGCAGATTCATAAATACAATTCACAAAGGACTGCTCCAATACCGTAGGAATATGGAAATCAGTGTTGGTCAATAAAGACTTATCAATCTGGTTATATACAGATAATCCCATTTCTCCACCTGCCCAAATGCGCCTTTTAGAATCTCGAAATAATAAGCGATTATATTTTTGTATGGGACGTCCTTTTACATCTTTGTCTATAACAGTAAAACATTTTTGAGCAATATCAAAATAGATGAAATGCTCCAATGAAGCTATCCACAGCCCTTCTCCCTCATCCGATATAATTGAATAAATATTATTACTTGGTAAGTTACTATTCTGCTGGTTATAAAACTCTTTTTTTTCCGTTTTACGGTTCAATATCATCATTCCGCCGGCATGAGCACCTACATATACTTTATCGGTAGACTCATCCACATATACAGTTTTGATATCTTTAAAAGGAACCCCTTCCGATGTATCCGGATTGAATAAATAGTTTTTATAAGACTTTGTTATATTATCATAGAAATTCAAGCCGCCATCGCTCGTGCCAATCCACAAATTATTCATTTTGTCTTCTACAATACAACTAACCACATTATCGCTTAACGAATTATAGAAAGGAATATGCTTTATCTGCTGGAAACGATTACATAACGAATGATAATAACTCAAACCACCCCAATATGTACCCAGCCACATACCACCTTGCGAATCTCTGAATATACAACGCACCGAGTTCTGAGATAAAGTTCCGACTTGAGTTATAGAACTCTCCATCGAGGAAAAACAATCTTTTCCTTCCTTATATATATTTAATCCGCTATAAGTACCTACCCATAAACGATTCTCCTGATCCAATGCCAACGAACGCACATAATTTGAATTTAAACCGGACGTCTTATCCTCATAGCGATAATTCTTTAGTTTCTTGGCTTTTATATCATACATATATAAACCACTGCCTTCGGTCGCTATCCATATTCTATTAAACATCTGGCATAAAATTCCGTGTATCCGCGCTTTTGTCGGTAACTCCACCAGCTTCTTCAATGTTCCATCCTGCAAAGAATAGGTATATACTCCACTCTCTGTACCGATATAAACACAGTCCCCCTGCCTGACTAATGTAGAAGGGTTCAGCAGATGCAAAGCCGTAGACAGAGTATCACTCATGAAATGTCCGCCTTTCACATCAAAAAGCAAGATACCTCCCGCCGTTCCAATCATCAGCCAGTCTTTATGTAAAGGCACAATATTCATGACAGCCACATTTTGCCCCTCTTTCTTATAATAAAAATTAGAGAACTCATTCTGACGACGGTTATAAAGTGATAAGCCGTCCCGTGTTCCTATCCAGATACGATTATCGTCATCAATAACAACGCAACGGGTAATATCATTCGCTATGCTCTTGGGATTCTTATATTGATGACGATAGACCGTAAAATTATAACCGTCGTATTTATTAAGACCATCATAGGTGGCAAACCATAAATTACCTTCTTTATCCTGATTAATTCCCAATATTGTACTATGCGACAGTCCATCTTCCAAACCTATATGCATGAAACGCATTCCATCGATTTCATCGGCAAACCCGATGCCGGTAAATAACATTCCACATAGCGTTAGTAAAAGTCGAAGCATCTTCATATATTATATTATTAATACAAAACAAAGAAACAAAAATATATTAATTATATATGATTTTAACTATTATTTTTTTACTTGGGCTTTCAGGGAATACTTGCAGAGGAATAAAAGAAAAACCCGGTACAGGATTAAATATACGCCCGTCCGCATCAGTCGGAGCCACTTTCAAATAACCATTTACACAGGAAATTTCCAAGATCCCGTTCTCTTTTCGGATACGCATATTCTTAGAATCAACCTCAGTAACATCTAAAAGTGAAGTAATTACCGGCAAAACCATATATGCGGAATAAGGACAATGATCCATCTTTATGGTTACTCCCTGTTTAGAATAAACATAATCCATACTCACCGGCATCGAACCTTGGATAGGAGTTTGTTGGTCAATATCTACCAAGTGCGTATTAACATGGAAATTATGCGTATCTTTTTCTTTAGTATACGTAATATCCGTATCCAAGTCGTCCAGATTACTGTAAATCGTTCCGTATTGCACCATTTCAACCCGCGGCGTTCCGCTCATTATATACTTCCGGCTGTTGCTCTGCATATTGGGTGCTTCTATCAAAGCATACCGGTTGGTCGTAGCGGCAAATACCGGACCGGCCTGTTCGTGCCATAACAGAGAAACGGCGCCTCCCATGGGATGAGTTCCTTTTACTTTATATTCCGCATCGAAACCGGTACATGTAGAACGCCACGGACCTTCTGCAACCAGCCACGTACGAATATCCCGGAAGTACTTCACCCCATAAGCATTATCGCGCGGCAATGCCTTGTATTGTTGCGTCTTGACGGGTGGAAGCTCAAGAAAAGCCGTCAGCGCCTTGGCATGTCCGAAGGTATGATGAATACAAGCCGGAATGCCAGAGGCCCGATAATCGCGTCCGGCATGAAGCAAACCGTCATCCGTCGATTTTTTCAGTAATTGTATATTGCGGCGAATAGCCTCCAGGTACTCCGGATGATGCGCGGCCATGGCATAATAACCGCCCATAAAGCCGTCGCTTGTACGTCCGCCCCAATATGTCCACTTAAAACTGCGCGTGCCCCAACTGTTGTCCCATGCACCGTCGGGCAACATAAATTCCAGGTGGGTATTCATGGAGCGTTCCACGATGGAGAGCAACTCCCGGTCGTTCACCATAAGCGCATAATAAGCCAGATTAGGCAAGGATTCCTCTACATTATATCCCAAGTCCACCGGGAGACAGCCGTTCTTGGTAGGTGTCCATATTTTAGGCCCTTCGCCGTATAAAAAGAAATCGTTCGCCGTAAAGAACTTCTTCAAGTCCGAAGCAACAATCCGGGCTTCCTCCTTGAAGTCCGGGCGGTCGAACATCTCTCCGAGAGCCTGCAAGGCATACGTCGCCGAAGCGGAATAGTTCACATTGTTCAGGCGCTTCATACTCCCCTGCATACGGCGGCTGTACATCTGCGGATTCTTCATCATGAATTCGCCGGCTTCCAACAACTGCTCTTTCCAATGGTTACGCGTAGAGTCATCCAGCAGATGCCCGTGGTAATGCACTGCCTCATACAGAGCAATAGCGGCGAATACGGTAGTCCCGCTCCAATCGGATACGTGTACATCGTTCATCCAGGAGCCGTCCGGACGGTGCACGTTCTCCATCCATTTCATCAGTTTCTTGGCGGCAAGCAGATATTTGTCATTGCCGGTTTTGTCTGCCAGATACATCAGAGGAAGAACCGTGTCTCCTATCCGTCCGTGAATGCGGGCACAGGCGGGACACAGAATACCGCCGTCGAGCGACGGATGCAGCCCTTCGCATTGGTAGGCCAGCAGAGCATCCACCCACTCCACCAGCAGTTTCTCCGCATCATTGCGCAAGGAGTTGTCTGAATAAACGGGATTTCCGGCACATACACGTCCCGAGAAAGAAAGTACAAACGCAATCACTATAAAAACGATGTTTCTCATACCATTATACACTATTAGATTTATTTTTCAAAAGTAAGACATTCCGGTAATATAGCGTCCTTATTTTCTCCAATACACCGCAACATACGTTTACCGGTTCTGCAATTTTGTTGAATCTTCATCAATTTTGTTGAAAACCTGCATGCCAAAACAATATTAGCAGCTTTTTAAACACATCAGGCATGCTTATCAGAACAAATGCCCTACCTTAGCAACCACTACTGAAAAACCGATATAACATGTAAAACTAACATTTAATATAGCATGAAAAACTTATCTCTACTCATGTGTACCGCTTTCTGCGGACTGCATACCGCCCAAGCGGATGCGGCAGACAACAAGAAAAACGAAAGGCCCAATATTCTCTGGCTCACCTTCGAAGATACCAGTGCTTACGAATTCGGCTGCTACGGCAACAAGGATGTGCACACCCCCAATGCAGACAGTCTGGCTGCCCGCGGCATACAATTCATGAACGCATGGTCGGTGGCCCCGCAAAGTTCGGCCGCACGCTCATCGCTCATTACGGGTTGCTACTCCTCGACCTACGGAATGGATGTCCATCCGGTTCCATACGACACCCCGGCAAACATCTTCTTCCCGCAATGGCTGCGTGAAGCCGGATATTACTGCACCAACAACAGCAAGACACACTACAACTCCACCACGGACAACAAAAGCTGCTGGGACGAATGTACGAGAGAAGCCTCTTACAACAGCCCGAAGCGCGGTAAAAACCAGCCTTTCTTTGCCGTATACAATACGGTGACCTCGCACATGGGACGTATCCGCACCTTCCATACCGACGGACGGCGAGATTACACCCAAGAGGGCATTTATCCGGAACTGCTCACCCTACCTGCCTACGTGCCCGACCTGCCCGAAGTACGCTCCGACTATGCCGGCCACCTGGAAGCCGTGCAGGATGTGGACACATGGTTGGGGTTCTTCCTGAAAGACCTGAAAGAAAAAGGACTGGACGACAACACGATTATCTTCTTCTTCAGCGACCACGGCGGTTGCGTTCCACGCGGCAAAGGCTATTTGTATGAAAGCGGTCTGGAAGTGCCCCTAATAGCCTACTTCCCGCCCAAGTGGCAACACCTGGCGGGAGAAAAAGCATCCGGCAAAGATTATTCTTTGGTCAACTTCACAGACTTGGGACCTACCGTACTTAGTCTTGCAGGCGTAAAACCGCCCAAACACATGCAGGGAAAGGCATTGTTCGGGAAGTACGCGTCCGATGAAAAGCGTGAAATCCAGTTCGCACTGGCGGCCAACCAACTGCACCACTTCATGCCGGTACGTGCCGCAACCGACGGACGTTTCAAATACATCCGCAGCTACATACCCTACCGTCAGTTTGCCCTGCGCAATTACTACCAATGGGGCATGCCGTCCAACAAAGCATGGGACAAGCTGGTTTTAGGCGGACACAACACCAACCCCAACTGGGCGCAGACGTTCAATGCCCATCCTGCCGAAATGCTGTTCGACCTTGAAAAAGACCCCGGTGAACTGCACAACCTGTCCGACTCTCCCGAATACGCAAAAGTGCTGGTAAAGATGCGTACAGCCCTTTCCGACCATATCCGCGCCACCAAAGACCTGGGTTTCTTCATACCCACCTCTCGCGAGAATGTGGTATTGTATGATAAAGTACGTAAAGAGAAATACCCCTTGAACGAGCTGTACAACCTCGTAGAGCTGGCAGGTACAGCCCATGCAGACGATGCTCCCATATTCGAGAAAGCACTGTCCAGCCAATATCCCGAAATGCGCTATTGGGCGTCCGTCGGTTTGGCACAACTCGGAGCCAAAGGAGAATTGAAAACCTGTCCCGCACCTCTGCTTGCCTTGCTCAAGGATGCCGACCCCTACATAGCCTGCGAAGCCGCCTATGCCGCCGCTTATCTGGGAGAAACCGCCAAAGGCATCGAACGCCTGAATAATCCGGCAAAAGAAGCCGATAGAAAAATCGGTTATTCCCTGCTGGAATGCCTCTCTCTAGATAAAGCCATGCAGCCCGCCATCCGCGTGCATCTGGCAGACCTGAAAGACAAAGCCGAAACACTTCCACGCAAAGCAAACGAAGATGCCGGCCTCATGGCACGCGGCATTCTGGTCAATCTCGGTGAGATGGATATAAAGAACCTGCACGGTCCGGAGTCCTATAAAGCAGGCTTGAAACTGAATCACGGACGCAGACCCATGGTTCCGCTGCCAAACTGATGAAAATTGGATGTAGCTGAAAAGAGACCGGTAGTAAGTATCTTTGTTTTAACACAATCCCGCCTTATGCCTGCGCCTTGAATTTGCGGAGCTGCCACACCAGCATCGTGCCCGCTATCAGACTGGCCAGCAAGTCGGAAATCGGCATACTGTACCAAACGCCTGCCACGCCGAAAAAACGGGGCAGAATTATCAGACAAGGCAGCAACACCATCATCTGGCGAGTAAGGGAAAGAAATATTGCCTTACTCGCCATTCCTATACTCTGGAAGAAGTTGGCGGTAACCATTTGAAAGCCTATAATGGGGAAAAACATCACCACAATGCGCAGGCCCTTTGCCGAAAGGGCAATCAGTTCGGCATCCGAAGTAAAGATACTCACTACCCAGTCGGAGAAGAGCATACCTACAATAAAGCCGAAAGTAGTGACGCAGGTTGCATAGATTATCGTCAGTTTCAGAGTCTTGATGACACGGGCATGCTGTCCGGCTCCGAAGTTATAGCCCGCAATGGGCTGCATTCCCTGGTTCAGTCCCATTACAATCATTACGATGATAAATACCAGCCGGTTGACAATGCCGAAAGCGCCGATAGCCAAATCGCCGCCATACTTTTTCAATCCCTGATTGATAAGGATTACGATGAAGCATGCCGCCATATTCATCAGGAACGGCGACATGCCGATAGCCAGTGAATCGAAGACTATCTTACGCTTCAAACGGAAAATACCGCGGTGAAAATGCAGCAGTTCGTCTTTATTGCTGAATATCCTGAGCTGCCATATCAATGATATGACCTGCGCCACAATCGTGGCAATGGCCGCCCCGCGAATGCCCCAGCCGAAACCGTAGATGAACACCGGGTCGAGTATCGTGTTGATAATCACCGTGGCAATGGTGGCATACATCGCTTTCTGCGGATGCCCTGAAGAACGCAGCACCGCATTTAACCCCAGATAAAGATGCGTAACGGCATTGCCGAGAAGGATAATCTGCATATAATCGCGCGCATACCCCACAGTCTCGTCACTGCCGCCGAAGAAGTAAAGAATAGGGTCGAGGAATGCCATTACAACCACCGTAAAAGCCACACCCAGTAGAATATTCAGCACAAATACATTGCCCAGTACCCGCTGCGCCGTGTCATAGTCCTTCTGCCCGAGCTTGACGGAAATCAACGTAGCCGCTCCCACACCTACCAGCGAACCGAAAGCCGCTGCAAGGTTCATCAAGGGGAAAGTCAACGCCAGTCCCGAAATAGCCATTGTGCCCACACCGTGACCAATGAAGATACTGTCCACCATATTATATAAGGAAGATGCCGTCATGGCGATGATTGCCGGAACGGCGTACTGCATCAGTAATTTACCTATATTCTCCGTGCCCAACGCTGTGGGTGTTTTTTGTCCTGCCATACTTTTTACCTGTTTTTTTCGAGGGCGCAAAGGTACTCAAAATTCGTCAGGTGAGCAAGTATCGCGCCCCGTCTTAAGGAAGAACCGCACTCTCTCCTACCGGAAGCGTATCAGAGACAGGGAAGAAATCGTATCAAGCCCGACCCAAGGCTCCTTCTCCCGAGAACTTACCCGGCAATTATCCCACAACCTGCCACAGAGCACACGGAGCATACGGCGAATAAATTCCCCTAAAGGTTCGCTATCTGAAAAATGTTTCGTATTTTTGTCCCCAAATTGAGTGAATTATAGCGAAATGAACGTATTAGAACTAAGTGAACAAGAAATCATTCGTCGCAACA
>OHAQ01001963.1_pt1 | contig 15416 bp, 18 predicted proteins | sample 1577111 | NCBI WGS metagenome assembly OHAQ01 (sample SAMEA3541549, study PRJEB24748) | human gut metagenome | biome: human gut; feature: human-associated habitat; material: faeces | place: China | collected 2012 | reverse complement strand
CTGGCGGCGGCTGTACTGGCTGCCGGCGGAGCGGGCGGACTGGTGCCGTCATGCCCGAGCTGTTCCTCAAGATGAACGAGCTGATTGAGAAGGGCGACATCCCCGCTGCCCGCGAGATCCAGTACAAGGCGGACCGCATCATCTACAAGATGTGCGAGGCCCACGGCAACCTGTACGCGGTCATGAAGGAGATTCTGCGCCGCATGTACGGTCTGGAGCTGGGCGGCGTGCGTGCCCCGCTGCCGGGCCTGATCCCCGAGGATGAGCCCATCGTGGCCGAGGCGCAGAAGATGATCGAGGACGCCGTCGCGGCACTGTAAGAGGTGTGAAATGATCGTAGATTCGTTTGATTACATTGCCTGCTACAAGGGTCTGCACCCGAATCTGGACAAGGCCATCGACTGGCTGAACAGCCACACGCTGGATGCGCTGGAAAACGGCAAGACCATCATTGACGGCGAGAACGTCTTTGTCAACGTGATGGACGCCGACCTGCGCGATGCCGACGGCGCTGCGTTCGAGTACCACCGCCGCTATGCCGACCTGCAGATCGACCTGACCGGCAGCGAGCATCTGGGCTGGGCGTCCGAGGGCACGGAGCAGGGCGAGTTTGACGAGAAAAACGACTTCGGTCTGCGGACCGGCCCCGAGCACTGCGGCATGACGCTGGGCGGGGGACGCTTTGCCGTGTTCTTCCCCGGTGAGCTGCACAAGCCCAGCTGCAAGACCCCCGGCTGCGACCACGTAAGAAAAGCCGTGGTCAAGATTTTGATGAAATAATTTGCATTCCCCAAGCCTTCCCCCTTGGGGGAAGGTGGCCCCGCAGGGCCGGATGAGGGGTAAGCTATCGGTGGTTGCCCATAAACGGGTTGCCGCCGTAAGCTCCGCCCTCATCAGTCACCTTCGGTGACAGCTTCCCCCCGAGGGGGAAGCCTTTTTGCGTTCCATTTGCAGGGGCCGATGACGAGCATCGACCCCCTGCGACCTCACAAAAAAAGGAGTCTTTCTCATGACCCACGAACAAATCTTCAACCAGATCCAAGGCGGCCTTATCGTCTCCTGCCAGGCGCTGGAGCATGAGCCGCTGTATACAAAAGAGGGCGGCGTCATGCCGCTGATGGCCAAGGCGGCGGCACAGTCCGGCGCTGTCGGCATCCGCGCCAATACGGTGCGCGACATCACCCAGATCAAGCAGGTCGTGGACCTGCCGGTCATCGGCATCATCAAAAAGGACTACCCCGGCACGCCGATGTACATCACCGTCACGATGCAGGAGGTTGACGAGCTCGTCGCCTGCGGCGTGGACATTCTGGCCGTGCAGGGCACCGGTGCCCTTCGCCCGGACTAGCCTTCGAGGATGATGGCGCCGGTCAGCTCCTGGAAGCGGCGGAAGGTATCGCGGGGCAGGGGAGCGGAGCCCGAGATGCAGAGCTTGATACAGGTCAGGTCGTACTGGCCCAGGGTCTTTTGCTGCAGCAGCGAGCTGTAGACCGCGGGCGCACCGGGGAAGACCGTGGGGCGGTGCTTGCCGATGAGGTGCAGCACGTCCTGGGGCACATAGCGGGGCAGGGGCAGCACCGTGGCGGCCAGGGCGGCCGGGATGGTCAGGCCCGTGGTCAGACCGTAGACATGGAAGAAGGGCAGCAGGCCCACGAAGCGGTGTTCCGTCTCGGGGGTCTCCTGGATGATGCTCAGGATCTGGCGGCAGTTGGTGCCCAGATTGCTGTGGGTCAGGGCCACGCCCTTGGGGATGCCGGTGGTGCCGCCGGTATATTGCAGCAGCGCGGGCGTGTTCTGCGGGTCGGCGATGGGTTCGCTCAGGGGCTGGGCGCCCCTGCTGAAGTCCTTCCAGGCGATGACCTTGTCATCATAGGGGATGGGGACGGCCTTCTGGCGGCCCTTGGTGAAACGGTAGATGAGGTTCAGCGGGAAGGAAAGGGCGTCGGCGATGCCGGTGACCACATAGGTCTTGACGGGCAGACGGTCACGCAACGGCGCCACGCGGGGCCAGAGCATGTCCAGCAGGACAAGGCATTCGGCACCGGCGTCATTGAGGTTCTGGAGCAGCTCCCGTTCCATGTAGAGGGGGTTGACCATCACGGCCACGGCCCCGCATTTGACCACGCCCCAGAAGGCGATCATGGTCTGGGGCAGGTTGGGCAGCATGACGGCCACGCGCTGGCCCGGCCGGATGCCCGCGCGGCGCAGGGCCCCGGCAAAGCGTTCCGCGGCCTCATGCAGGGCCTTGTAGCTCAGGCGGGTGTTCTGGAAGATCAGGGCCGGGCGCTTGGGATAGCGTGCGGCGGCCTCATCCAGCAGGCTGTACAGGGGCTGGTCGAAAACAGTGACGGTACGGGGAACGGACGGTTCGTAATGGGAGAACCAGGGACGGTGCAGCTCGGGGGTCATGCCATTTCCTTGGTGTTGCGCGAGTGAGGGGGAAGCTGGAACGCCGTGGCCACGGCATAGGCCTTGATGCCTTCACAGGCACCGGTAAAGCCCAGCTTTTCTTCCGTGGTGGCCTTGATGTTGACCGAGTCCGTACCCAGGCCCAGCAGGCGGGCCACGTTCTTGCGGATCTCTTCACGATGGGGAGCCAGTTTGGGGGTCTGGGCCACGACGGTCAGATCCACGTGGCAGAGGGTCAGACCGGCATCCCGGAAGCGTTCCAGCACGTCGTCCAGAAGGACAGCAGAGGAAATATTGTCGAAACGGGCGTCGGCATCAGGGAAAAGACGGCCGATGTCGCCCAGGGCCGCGCAGCCCAGCAGGGCATCCATCAGGGCATGGAGCAGGACGTCGCCGTCGGAATGGGCGATGACCTCGGGAGCATTGGGGATGATGATGCCGCCCAGCTTCATGGGGCGGCCGCTGCCGTAGCGGTGGACGTCATAGCCCATGCCCACGCGCGGCACCGGCATGACGGGGGAGCGTTCTTCCAGCAAGGCAAGGTCCTCGGGATGGGTGATCTTGATATTGGCGGCTTCGCCCGGCACCACCAGTACGGGGTGCCCGTGGGCTTCCATCAGGGCTGCATCGTCCGTGGCCGCGCGTCCGGCGGCGCTTTCCTGCCGGGCGGCATCGTGGGCGGCCAGGAGGGGAGGCAGGGCAAAGCCCTGGGGGGTCTGCACGGCACGCAGCCGGGCACGGGGCGGCGTGTCCGTCACAAGATCGTCGCAGACGACCTTTATGGTATCCGTGACGGCAAGGCCCGGGATGACGGCCACGGCACCTGCGGCGAGCGCATCGCACATACGGTGGACGAGGGCCGCGCTCATGAAGGGGCGCGCACTGTCGTGCACCAGCACATGCGTGGCTTCCTTGGGCAGGGCGGCCAGCCCGTGGCGCACGGAGTCCTGCCGTTCCGCCCCGCCGGCCACGGCCAGCCAGGGGATACCGGGATCCTCGTCGCGGGCCAGCTGGGCCAGGCGCTGTTTTTCTTCTTCCAGGCAATCCTGGGGGAAGACAAAAACAAGGCCCGCCACGGCCCCGGAACGGGCCAGAGTGCGGGCTGAATGCCAGTAAAGGGGAACCCCTTTCCAGAGCAGGAACTGTTTGGAGTGGCCGCCTGTAGCGGCGGACAGGCGCTTGCCCTGTCCTGCGGCCAGAACGAGGGCCCAGGGACGGACGGGAATTCGTGTCATGCTGTACTCGCAAAAAAACAGGCAGGAGTCGAACGATAAGCCGGGTTCTGTTCGCGCCGGGGCGCGCGATCGCCATTCCTCTAGAAGAGCAGTTGCCTGCCCTCTCAAGCAGCCTACCCGGAAGGTATGGCCGGGCCAGCCTCCTTCCCTATTTGGCCTTGCTCCAGACGGGGTATGCCGAGCATGCCGTGTCACCACGGCATCTGGTGGTCTCTTACTCCACCGTTTCACCCTTTCCCGGCCGGTACGGGGCCGGGCGGTTTGCTTTCTGTGGCGCTGTCCGAAGGTCGCCCTTCCTGGACGTTATCCAGCGTCCTGCCCTGTGGAGCCCGGACTTTCCTCTCCGGGCCAATGCCCGCAGCGGCGATCTGTCCGGCTCCTGCCTGTTGATTTTTAGTCCACCAGAGTCTTGGGTTTGGCCGGAGCGGCCTGCAGTTCCATATCCGGGAAGTGCTCGTTCCAGAAGATCAGGCGCTGGCAGTTGGGGCAGCTCAGGATCTGCTGGCCGCGCTGCAGTTCGATGAAGGACTGCGGCGGGATGGCGATGTGGCAGCCGGAGCAGATGCCTTCGCGCACACCGACGATGACGGGATGCTCAAGACGCTTGCGGATGAATTCGTACCGCACGAAGACGGGCTGGGGGATGACGCCGGCGGCATGCTGGCGCTTTTCTTCCAGTTCGGCCAGCTTGGCCTGGGCCAGCTGGATCTTTTCTTCCAGGCCGTCGCGGCGCACTTCCAGTTCGGCCTGGAGGGCACCATGGGTCAGGTCCAGCTCGGCCAGGGCTTCGTTCTGGCGCTGCACCTCTTCCATGAGGGTCATCTTTTCTTCCTCACGGGAGCGGTTGATCTTTTCCATGCTGTCCATTTCGCGCATCATGGCATGGTATTCGCGCGTGTTTTCCACCTGCATGAGCTTGTTCTTGCTCTTCTTGATGCGGGCGGAGTCGTCGTCGATCTCCATGGCGAGGCGCTTCTGCTGTTCCTGCAGGTGGGTCAGCTTTTCCACGATGCGTTCGCGCTGGGCGTTGCTGGCATCGAATTTGGCCTGCAGCTCGTCCAGCTGGCGGGGAGCGGATTCCAGTTCCTGACGCACGGCAAAGATGGCGTCGTCCACTTTCTGCAGCTCGACAAGCTGGCGGATCTGGTCAAGGTAGACAGCGGTGCTCATGAGGTTCCTCCTAAAGAACGCGGGGATGGACAGGCTGGAAAGGGGAGGCCGAAGGCACGAAGACGACTTCGAGCATCGGGCAGGCGTGCTGCAGGTGGATGGCGGCACGCCGCATCATTTCTTCTTCCAGGCTGTGATGGCCCACGTCGAAAAGACAAAGTTGCGTATCCAGCGCCGTATGGTATTTGACGTCGCCGGTGATGAAAATGTCGGCACCTGCGGCGCGGGCCTCCTCCAGCAGGGAGGATCCCGAACCGGTGCAGTAGGCCACCCGCCGGATACTTTCCGGGCAGGGGCCGCTGACGGTGGCGGTGCTCAGGTCGATGTGCGCGGCCAGCATGCCGGCCAGCTGCTGCAGGTCCACGGGCTCGGCCAGATCGCCGGCCAGGCCGAAGCCGTGCGGCAGATCCCCCGTGCCGGGGCCGGTGGGTTCCAGCACGGCCAGATTGTCCAGATGCAGCTCGCGGGCCAGCCAGGACACCGGGCCGTCGCTGTTGACGTCCAGCGAGGTATGCGCGGCGTAAAGCGGCACATCGTTGGTCAGCAGCAGGCGCAGGACTTCGTGGTAATGGTCGATGCGGTTGGGCAGCGAAGGCTTGAGCGCCAGCGGATGATGGCTGAGGATGCACTGCGCACCGAGCTCGAGCGCGGCCGAGACGGAAGCCGGGCTCGGATCGAGGCAGACAGCCAGACGCGTGGCGTCGGTCCTGTGCGCGGCCACCTGCAGGCCCGAAACGTCCCAGGACGCGGCACCCTGCAGGGGGGCCATCTGTTCTATGATGCTAATGATCTCTGCTATATGCATATCGATCCCTCACAGTAAAAAAGCACTTCCCTGAAACCAGAAAAGTGCTTTCAAAAGCAAAGGGCGGCAGGCTCGCTGCAAATGATCGACACCTGTGTCTGCGACCACTGGGGCCGTAACCAGCAAAATGGTTCAAAGAATTTAGCTGGCCCTGAGCCCGCTGTCAAGCGGGAAGTCCCCTCCCTTCCTTATATTAAAGGGCGCGCAGGTAGCGCACGGCGTTGGAGAACAGCTGGGTGGCCGGGGGCACGTCGATGGAGCCGCGGGTCCAGGTGGGATAGTTGGTCACATGGTGGAACGCTTCGGGGTGGGGCATGAGGCCCAGCACGCGCCCGCTGGGATCCGTCAGGCCGGCGATGGCCAGGCTGGAACCGTTGGGGTTGAGCGGATATTCCATGGTCGCCTTGCCGGTCTCGGGATCGGCATACTGCAGGGCGATGAGGTTTTCATCGGCCAGGCGCTGCAGAGTGGCGTCGTCACGGGCGATGAGCTTGCCTTCGCCGTGGCGCACGGGCATGGCCATCATGGGCAGATCCTTGGTGAAGACGCAGGGGCTCTTGGGGTTGGGCAGCAGGTGCACCCAGCGGTCTTCGTAACGGGCGGAGTCGTTGTGGCTCAGAGAGACCTGGCGCTCGAAACGGTTGTTGTCCAGGGCGGGCAGCACGCCCAGCTTGACTAGAAGCTGGAAGCCGTTACAGATGCCCAGGATCAGTTTGCCGTCGTTGATGAATTCGGTCAGGGACTGGAGCAGGGGGGTGCCCGTGCTGTCCTTCAGATAGCGCCAGCGCATGCTGGCAGCCTGGGCGGCACCCAGGTCGTCACCATCCAGGAACCCGCCGGGGAACACGAGAAAATGGTAATCGCTCAGGCGGACTTTGGCGGCCACGATGTCGGAAAAGTGCACGACGTCAGCGCGGTCGGCACCCGCGAGACGGGCGGCGTGGGCGGTTTCGAGATGGGAATTGGTGCCATAGCCGGTGATGACGAGAGTATTGACTGTGCCCATGCGGCAGAAGCCTCCTTGCAAGCGGTAGCCACAAAGGGCCACTATAGAAATGGAAAAAGAGACTACCTGCAAAGTTTATAATAGTCAATGCTGGTAAAATGATTCGGATTGGTGTAAAACCTCCCGATTGCGCGAGGGCGGTTCGCCCGGGCGCAGCACATGCGGTCCGGACCACGGTCCGCTGTATGTCATCAAAAGGTAGGAGTTCATGAAAACCAAGTTCATTTTTGTTACGGGCGGTGTGTTGTCTTCCCTGGGCAAGGGCCTTGCCGCGGCTTCGCTGGGCGCCCTGTTGCAGACCCGGGGACTTTCCGTCACCATCCAAAAGCTGGATCCGTATATCAATGTTGACCCCGGCACCATGAATCCCTTCCAGCACGGCGAAGTGTTCGTGACCGATGACGGGGCCGAGACCGACCTGGACCTGGGCCACTACGAGCGTTACCTCAACGTGCCCATGTCGCGCAAGAACAATACCACTTCCGGTGCCATCTACAACCACGTGATCGCCAAGGAACGCCGGGGCGATTACCTGGGCGGCACCGTGCAGGTGATCCCCCACATCACCGACGAGATCAAGCGCACCGTGCTTTCCCTGGCCGAAGGCGACAACGCCCCTGACGTGGCCATCATCGAGATCGGCGGCACCGTGGGCGACATCGAAGGCCTGCCCTTCCTGGAAGCCATCCGCCAGCTCAAGTCCGAGCTGGGCCGCGACAACTGCCTGAACATCCATCTGACGCTGGTGCCCTACCTCAAGGCCGCCGGTGAGCACAAGACCAAGCCCACCCAGCACAGCGTCAAGGAACTGCTTTCCATCGGCATCCAGCCCGACATCATCCTCTGCCGCTGCGAGCACAGCATCCCCGAAGAGATGCGCCGCAAGATCGCCCTGTTCTGCAACGTGGATCAGGATGCCGTGTTCTCCTCCGTGGACGTGGGCAACATCTATGAAGTGCCCCTGCGTTTCTACGAGGAAGGCTTCGATCAGAAAGTGGCCATCATGCTGCGCCTGCCCGCACGCAACGCCCACCTGGAAGACTGGAAAAAGCTGGTTTACGACTGTGCCAACCCCCAGGGCAGCGTGACCATCGCCATCGTGGGCAAGTATGTGGACCTGAAGGAAGCCTACAAGAGCCTGCATGAAGCCCTGATCCACGGCGGCGTGGCCAACCGCGTTTCCGTGAACCTGCGCTACGTGAATTCCGAGAACGTGGACGACAGCAACGTGGCCGCCACCTTTGCCGGCTGCGACGGCATCCTGGTGCCCGGCGGCTTCGGTTACCGCGGCGTGGAAGGCAAGATCGCCGCCATCCGTTATGCCCGTGAGAACCGCATCCCCTTCTTCGGCATCTGTCTGGGCATGCAGTGCGCGGTCATCGAGTTCACCCGTCACGTGGCCGGTCTGGAAGACGCCAACTCCGAAGAATTCGATCCCCTGAGCGCCCACAAGGTCATCTACCTGATGACCGAATGGTTCGACTTCCGCACCAAGAACCTGGAAAAGCGCGACGCCGAGAGCGACAAGGGCGGCACCATGCGCCTGGGCGCCTACCCCTGCAAGATCATCCCCGATACCCGTGCCTTTGAAGCGTACGGCAAGGAACTGGTGGAAGAACGCCACCGTCACCGCTACGAGTTCAACAACGCCTTCAAGGATCTTCTGGAAGAAAAGGGCATGGTCTTCAGCGGCACCGCCCCCGACGGCTCCCTGATGGAGATCGTGGAACTGCCCGACCATCCCTGGTTCCTGGGCTGCCAGTTCCATCCCGAGTTCAAGTCCCGTCCCATGGCGGCGCATCCCCTGTTCCGCGAATTCATCAAGGCCGCCAAGAACAACCACAAGAAATAGGGCTTTTGTGCAAGAAAAGCCGTTCAGGACGCTCCGCTGGCGCGGGGCGTCCTTTTTTTATGCAATGACTTGAAATATTCCCTTTTTTGTGCTCCCGGGCCAGCCTCCCTTGCCTATTGGTGCAGCATGTGGCATGGTATTTGAAACGTAGAAAATTTTTACTGACAGGATAGCACCCCATGGCATTGGAACTTCGTCAACAACTCAAATTGTCGCAGCAGCTGGTCATGACCCCCCAGCTGCAGCAGGCCATCAAGCTGTTGCAGCTTTCTCGTGTCGAACTTCTGGAGACCGTCCAGCAGGAATTGCTGGAGAACCCCTTCCTGGAAGAGGCCCCGGCCAATGAGCCCGTGGCTCCGCAGGATCAGGAGGAGCCGCGGCACGAGAAGCCCCAGGACGAAGTCTATGACGAAGACCTTTCCCGCAATGCCGACTGGGAGGAATATCTTGGCGAATTCGCCAGCACGCCGCGCACCTCGCAGGGGCGGGAACTGGAGATCGCGGAAGAGATCTCTCCCCTGGAGGCCCGTTACTCGGCCAAGCCCACGCTGGAAGGCCATCTGCTCTGGCAGCTGCATCTTTCTACCCTGACGGACGAGCAGAAGGAGATCGGCGAGATCATCATCGGCAATCTGGGCTCGTCGGGCTATCTGCGGGCCAGCGTGGAAGAGATCGCCGAGATGGCGTCCACCACGCCGGAGGCCGTGCAGACCGTGCTGGAGCGCGTACAGCTTTTCGACCCGGTGGGCGTGGCGGCCCGGGATGCCCGCGAATGTCTGCTGGTGCAGCTGAAGAGCCTGCGCTACGACCGTGACCCCATCCTGCTGGAACTGGTGCAGTCGCATCTGGAAGATCTGGAAGCCCACCGCTACAAGCCCCTGCTGCGCAAGTTCAAGCTGGATATGGAAGGCCTGCGCGAGTACCTGGACATCATCCAGTCCCTGGAGCCCCTGCCCGGTGCCAGCTTCGACGGCAGCGAGCCCACCTATGTAAGCCCTGACGTCTTCGTGTACAGCGTCGGTGACGAGTTCGTCATCCTGCTCAATGAAGATGGTTTGCCGCATCTGCAGCTCTCCAGCATGTTGCGTGATGGCGTTCCCTCCTGTAATGAAAAAGAGAAGGACTACGTTTCGGAAAAGGTGCGTTCCGCATCCTGGCTCATCCGCAGTCTGTACCAGCGGCAGCGCACGCTGTATAAAGTGGTGGAGAGCATCGTCAAACATCAGCAGCCCTTTTTCCGTGACGGCGTCACCAAGCTCGCGCCGCTCATCCTCAAGGATATCGCCGACGATATCGGGATGCATGAATCCACGGTCAGCCGCATCACCACCAACAAGTATGTGGCGACGCCGCACGGCATCTTCGAACTGAAATTTTTCTTCAACAGCGGGCTTGAACTGGACGATGGAAGTCAGGTAGGCTCAGAGAGCGTCAAGGCTCTGATCAAAAAGTTCATCGCTGGCGAAGATCCCAAATCGCCCCTGAGCGACGAGCGGCTCGGCGAGCTGCTCAAGGAACAGTTGAAGGTCAATATCGCACGGCGCACGGTGGCCAAGTACCGCACGGCGCTGAACATCCCCTCATCCTCAAAGCGCAAGGAACATTTCTGATTCCTGCACCACGGGAGGTTCTATGAACATTGCTTTCACTTTCAAGAACTTCGAGGCCTCCGATCATCTGAAGAAGTATGCCCGTCGCCGCATGGAGAAGATGGGACGCTTTTTTGGCAAGGCTTCCGGACTGGAAGTCGGTGTTGTGCTTACTGTGGACAAGTTCCGGCATCGCTGTGAAGTGACCATCGCCGGCGAGGGGCTGCACCTGAGTGCTTCCGAGCAGTCTTCCGACATGTACGCCGCCATCGACCTTGTGGTGGACAAGGTCGAGGCCCAGATCAAGAAGCACGTCTCGCGCGTCAAGGAACAGCGCCGTCAGGCCCGCAACGCCAGCGTGGACGTCTTTACCTACAACCTGGAAGCCGATCCCGATGAAGAACCCGCCGTGGTGGGCACCGAGCGCTTTGCGCCCAAGCCCCTGCATCTGGACGAAGCCCTGATGCAGCTGGAATCCATCGGCAGTGAGTTCCTGGTCTTCATCAATGCCGAGACCGACCGCGTCAATGTGGTGTACCGCCGTCGCATCGGCGGCTATGCCGTCATCGACCCCGTCCTGTAAAGACTTCGGGGCCCCCGCAAGGGGGCCCTTTCGAGATTGCCATGAGCCAGACACCAGCCGAGGGCGCGGCAGCGCCCGTCCAGGTCTGTATAGTCACCGGCCTTTCGGGGGCCGGTAAAAGTACGGCGCTGCGGGTCTTTGAAGACCTGCGCTATTTCACTGTGGACGGGTTGCCTGCCGGGCTGGCCGTCGAGATGGTGGAGATGATGCGGCGCGGATCCATGGAACGCTTCCGGGGCATGGCCCTGGGCATGGACATGCGCCAGCAGGACTTTCTGGAAGAGCTCAACGTGGCCCTTGCCCAGCTTTCCGAGCACGGGGTCCGGCCCATACTGCTTTTTCTGGAAGCCGGAGCGCAGGAGCTCATGCGCCGTTATGCCACCACCCGCCGGCCCCATCCGCTGGAGCGTGAGGGCATGGGCCTTGAGGATGCCCTGCACGAGGAACGCACGCGTCTGGCCCCCGTGCGCGAGATGGCGGATCTGGTCATAGATACCAGCCGTTTTTCCATCCATGACCTGCGCCGCGCCATCCAGAAGCGCTGGAGCAGGACGTCGGGCAAGCTGCGGGCCATCCGGGTCAACGTCATCTCGTTCGGCTTCAAGTACGGCGTCCCGCGCGAGGCGGATTTCGTCTTTGACCTGCGCTTTTTGCCCAATCCCTATTTTGTAGAAAAATTGCGTCCCCTCAGCGGCAAGGACAAGGCTGTCCGTGACTATGTCTTTGCCTCCGAGGCCGCGCAGGAATTCGAGAAGAAGCTTTTTGACCTGGTGCGCTTCATGCTGCCGCAGATGGAAGCGGAAGGCCGCTACCGGGTCGCCATCGCCGTGGGCTGTACCGGTGGCCGCCACCGTTCCGTCGCCACGGCCGAGGCCCTGTTCCAGATGCTGCGCCAGGCGGATTATCCGGCCAGTATCGAGCACAGGCACCTTGAACTTGGCTAGGAAAGCTGGCACTCTTGGCCTTACGTGCTGCATTTTGCAGAAATTTCAGTTCCAGCGCGAGGTATGTCATGTCGGAACAGCAATCTTCCACCCAGGTCGGCATCATCGTTGTCGCCCATGCCGACTATGGCTCTGCCATGCTGCGCACGGCGGAGTTCATCCTTGGTACCCTGAGCGACTGCACCTCCATCAGCGTGGACATCGCCCAGGAAGTGCCCGAGACCGTGCGCCGTCTGGATGATGCCGCCCAGCGGCTGGACAAGGGCGCCGGGGTCATCATCCTCACCGACATGTTCGGCGGCACCCCCACCAATCTGGCCCTCTCCCTGCTGGGGAGCCATAATGTGGAAGTCGTCACCGGCGTCAACCTGCCCATGCTGCTCAAGGTCTTCACCTGTCGCGAAAAGCCCCTGGCCGAGCTGGCCAAGCTGGCCGGAGAGGCCGGAACCAAGGGCATCGTCGTGGCCGGCAGCATGCTGCGTTCCCGGAACAAAGAAAAAACAGGCGATTGATCCGTATGCTCTGGTTCAGAGTGGACAACCGTCTGGTGCACGGGCAGGTCATCGAAGGCTGGCTGCCCTATGTGGCCGCCCGGCACCTGATAGTTGCCAATGACGCCATGTCGGCGGACCTTCTGCAGCAGCAGATCGTCTCCTTGGCCGTGCCGGAGCAGGTGGCCATCCACTTCGTACCGGTGGACGCCCTGCTTGAGACCCTGGCCTGCTGTGGCGAGAGCAGCCTCGTCCTCTTTGCCGACTGTCAGGATGCCCGCAGGGCCCTGGAGAGCGGCGTCGACATCCGGGCCCTCAATATCGGCAATCTGCACTACGCACCGGGCAAGATCCAGGTCTTTCCGCATGTGGCCCTTTCCGAACAGGACAGGGAGGACTTGCGGGCCATGCTGCAACAGCAGGTAGAGCTGGATTTCCGCTGTGTGCCTTCCGACAAAATCCGGGATGCTTATGAGCAGCTTCTCTGATGCCCTCTGGCTGGGCGTGCAATACGCTTTTTTTTTGTCCTCGCGGGGGTAGCCCGTTCCTCCTTTGTCTTCAGGCTGGCTGACAGGCCCCTGTTCTGGGCCCTGTTGCTGGGCGGCCTTTCCGGCCAGTGGCAGCCCGCGCTCTCGCTGGGGATCGTGGTGGAGCTGCTCTGGCTCGATGTCATCGCCCTGGGCAGTGTGGTCCCGCCTTTCGGGACCCTGGCCTTCCTGCTGCTTTTCCCCCTGTCCATCATCCCGGGCTGGTCTGAGGCCCATCAGTTCCTGGCCCCTCTGATGTTCGCGGTATTCGCGGCTTACGGCGCCAGCTATGCGGAGCGCTACCAGCGGGTGGCCCTCAATCCGTTGGTGGATCTGGTCACGGCGTGGTTCTCTTCCGGTCGCGGCTGTACGCCGGGGCAGGCCGTGGCGCTGGGGGCCGTGGTGCGCGCTGCCTGGCAGTTCTCGCTCTACATGCTGTGCTATGTGGCCTTGTGGCTGGCCTGTGATCTGCTGGGAGAGGCGATATTCCTTTTTGAAGGGCAGATGGGCTGGCCCGTACTGTTTGCTGCCAGCATGGTGGGCGGCATCCTTTCTTTGCGCACCCGCCGGGCGTATGCCTGTCTTACGGGGATGTTCGTGGCTGTCTGCGGCTTTTTGGCCGCGACCAGACTGGACATGTTCTAGGAGCTGCCGGGCGCTTCCGGGGAACAGATCCTTCATCACCTTGCCATAAAAAAGCTGCGTCCTGCACGGCATTGCCATGCGGACGCAGCTTTTTTCGGTCGCCATCCGTGGTGGCGGACAGTGCCGGAGGGAGACGGTTTCGCCGTCATCCCTGTTGAAAAGCCTGCATCCAGGCCAGCACGGGCAAGAGCAGGGCCAGCAGGGCGGACAGCCATTGCGGCAGACCCGGCCAGCGCCGTCTGGTACGCAGAGCCTCCCAGAAACCGAGGGCCATGCCGGCCACCAGGCCGCAGATGTGGGCCAGATAGTCCACGTTCCCTTCGCCCATGCCCCACATGGCCAGAATGCCTACGCCGGCCGCCAGCGGCAGGTAGCGCTTGCTTTCATGATGCAGGACCATATACCCGGCCAGGGCCCCGATGGCCGCGAAGACAGCCGTGGAAAAGCCCAGGCTGAGGACGAATTCCCGTCGCAGCGCCACGGTGAGCAGATTGCCGAGCCCGCCGCCCAGCACGGTCAGCAGCAGGGCCCGTCCCGGACCTGTCAGCCGGGCCAGCAGGGGCAGCATGATGCCGCCCAGCAGGACATTGCCGCCCAGGTGGGCGGCGTCGGCATGCAGGGTCAGGGCCGTGAACAGGCGTTGCCATTCTCCGTAGATGCGCAGGCGGACGTTGTCCAGCGCTCCGGCCTGTTCCCAGCCCATTGGGAGGGGCAGCCCGTCGGGCAGCGGCCACCAGCCGCTGCGCAGGCCGTGCCAGAGGACGAGCAGGAGCAGGGGCAGGGCAGCCAGCCAGCAGCGGGCATGGAGCGCGGGCGGCAGGCCGCGGGGCGCCGGAGGGCGCTGCTTTTCCGCATGGAAGTGCTGCAACTCCTGCCGGGCCAGACCTTCCAGCAGGGCAGGTACATAGATGTATTCTTTTTGGCGGAAGCGCCAGAGCTGATGGGGCAGACCGCAGGCGCTGAGCACGAGGATCATTTCCTGGCGCTGGCTGTAGGAGGTGATGCCCTCGGGGCCGGTGAGGGAACGCCAGTGGAACGGCAGGGGACGCGGGCGGCGCTGGGCGTGCCAGTACCCCGCAAAAGGGGCAGGCAGACGCAGAAGGCGGGGCTTCATAGCAAAAAAGCCCCGATTGCAGTGGCAACCGGGGCTTTGCGGACAAAAAACAAGTTAGTCCTGCTTGGCGCGGGCGGCGGGCTTGGTCACCACACCGGAGCGCAGGCAACGGGTGCACACGGTCAGGGTGCGCACGGTGCCGTCAGCGAACTGATGACGCACGCGCTGCAGGTTGGGGTTGAAGCGGCGCTTGGTCTTGATGTTGGAATGGCTGACAAGATTGCCGACCTGGGGCTTTTTGCCGCAGAAATCGCATTCTTTGCTCATGATGTCCTCCGTATATGCAGAAAACTGTGTGTATCGTTTATGCGGCAAAGCCGGGTAACAGCGGCCGCGCATTGCGCAGGCAATGAGCCATGCATCCAGCATGGCCGCGCAAGCAGTTCCTTTACCCAAGCTTTGCCAAAAAGGCAAGCCTTTTTCCGGGAAAAGCCCAAATTTCTTTGCTGCGGGCTATTTTTCGGGCGTCAGGCATGGGCAGAGCATCTGGCGCCGGGGCAGGGCGGCCCCTTCCGGAGGGCGACATCCTGCCTGTCCGGCTTCCCTATGCGACAGCAGGCGGGCATGGACGCGGCAGCCGATGGCGTAGGGGGGCAGCCACTGCCGCCACTGTGGTGTCGCGGCGTCGATGGCAAGCCGTGCCAGATCCGGGCAGGCGGTGCAGGAAGCACAGGGGGCATCCGGCAGTTCCAGAACGCAGCAGGCATCCGGGGATTGCTCCAGCGTGGCCATGAGGCTGACGATGCGGTGGCGCAGATCCAGCTCGGCATCCATGGCCGTGGCGCAGGCCTCGGCATCATAGCCCAGTTCTTCATAAGCCATCCAGATCACTTCGCCGTTCATGCGCCCGTACAGGGGATGGCTGTTCCGCAGACGCTTTTTTTCAGCATCGGGCAGCATGGCGCTGTCCACCAGGGGAAGGGTGTCGTCCATGGTCCTCCAAAGGCAAAAAAAGTGACCCACCGGCAAAGCCGGTGGTTCTTCATATGCGCCTGTAAGGCTCTTTTACCAGCCGCGCCCTAACAGGCGCATGGCGGTCTGACATT
>OHAQ01001932.1_pt1 | contig 15582 bp, 8 predicted proteins | sample 1577111 | NCBI WGS metagenome assembly OHAQ01 (sample SAMEA3541549, study PRJEB24748) | human gut metagenome | biome: human gut; feature: human-associated habitat; material: faeces | place: China | collected 2012 | reverse complement strand
TGCTCGTGTCGTCCGCCTTGCCCTGTCCTGCGATGTCGAGCGCAGTGCCGTGGTCGACCGAGGTCCTGATGTAGGGAAGCCCGAGCGTCACGTTGACGCCCTCGGCGAAGCCCACGTGCTTGAGGACGGGAAGTCCCTGATCATGGTACATGCAGAGCACGGCGTCGTAGCGGTCCCAGTGGCCGGGCACGAAGGCCGTGTCGGCAGGCACGGGACCGTCGGCGTGAATGCCGCGGCTGCGCGCTCTTTCCAGAGCGGGCGTGATCGTGTTGATTTCCTCGTGGCCCATGTGGCCGTTTTCACCTGCGTGCGGGTTGAGGCCCGTGACGAGGATGCGGGGCTCGGCCAGACCGTAGTCGCGTGCGAGCGCCGTGTTGAGCGTGTCGAGCACCTCGTCGAGCAGCTCGCCCGTGATGGCCTCGGAAAGCCTGGCGATCGGCAGGTGAGTGGTGGCGAGGGCCACCTTCATCGCGTCCGTGCGGGCGTTCGACGTGAGCATCATGACGACGCGCCTGACGCCGCAGAGATCCTGGAAGAACTCGGTGTGGCCTGTGAAGGGCACACCGGACTCGATGATGATGCTTTTCTGAACGGGCGCCGTGACGACGGCGCTCCATTCGCCTGCGGCGGCGCCTTCATGAGCTGCGCGCAGGATGTCGAGCACGTAGGCCGAGTTGCGGGTGTCAAGCCTGCCGGGTTCGGCAGGCGCCCGAAGCTGCACGTGACGGATGGAGACGTGCGCGGGCAGGGGCCAGGCGATGCCGAGGCGGCGGGCCTCGGCTTCAAGCAGCGTGCGGTCGCCGATCAGGAGGATCGGGTCGGACACGGCGGCTGCGGCCTTGAGCGAGACTTCCGGTCCAATGCCGGCGGGCTCGCCGGTCGTGACGGCAACGGACCGGAGTTCAGTCATGGTTCGCCTCAGTAGTGGCTGTCACGGATTTCAACGTAGGCGCGGTCGCGGAGCTCGCGCTGCCAGTTGTAGACGGCCTCGCCGAGCTTCTTCTCGCGAAGCTGCTGTCGGGCGGCGATGCGCATGCGCTGCGGATTGCCGTTCTTTTCCATGCGGCGCTCGATCACCTGGATGAGGTGGTAGCCGAACTGGGACTTGATCGGTTCGGAGACCTCGTTGGGCTTGAGCGAGTTCATGGCCTTTTCGAATTCGGGCACGGTGTCGCCGGGCTGGAGCCAGCCGAGGTCGCCGCCGCGGGTCGCGCTGTTGTCGACCGAGTGCAGGCGAGCCATCGTGGCGAAGTCGGACTCGCCCGCGTCGATGCGGCGCTTGATGTCGTTGAGGCGGTGGATCACCTCGCCTTCGGGCGTGATGTCGCTCACGAGCATCAGGATGTGGCGGGCGTGGGTCTGTTCGACCGGGCCGCCGGCGAGCTTGAACTGAACGCCGTCACGGGTGTCGGAGACGCGCATGACGTCCCAGGAGTCCTTGCCCTTGATGATGTAGACGCCTTTCCTGGGGGATTCCTTGAGCACGTCGGCCATGACGTTGGGCAGCGACTGCAGGTTGCGCCAGCCGATGTCACCGCCCTGCAGCGCGTCGGAGGCGCGCGAGTAGGTGGCGGCGAGCATGGCGAAGTCCTCGCCTGCGCGGGCGCGCTCGGCGATCTCCTCGGCATGCTTCTTGAGCTTTTCGGTGTTGTCGGGATGGTCGATCGGGATCAGGATGTGCTGGATGTGGAATTCCGTCGTGTTGCCCGTCGTGAAGCCGGCCTGCTCGGCGAGGTAGGCGTCGATTTCACTTTCGGGAATCTGGATCTTGGCGTCGACCTCGCGTTCGCGCAGGCGCTGCGTCGTGATTTCGTCGCGGATCTCCTCGCGGAAGGAGGAGAAGGAGACGCCGTCGGCCATCAGACGCTGACGGAGCTGGTCGACCGACAGGTTGTTCTGACGGGCGATCTGCTCGATGGAGGCGTTGACCATCTGGTCGTCGATGCGGATGCCGGTTTCGCGGGCGCGCTGCTTGATGGCGCGTTCGAAGATCAGGCGTTCAAGCACCTGGGCGCGGAGCTGCTCCATCGGCGGGAGCTGGATGTTCTGGCGGCGCAGGTTGATGGCGACGACGTGCGTGCGCTCCTGAAGCTCGCGGTCCGTGATGACGTCGTTGTTGACGACCGCCACGATGCGGTCGAGTTCGACGTTGCCGGCCTGCGGCTGGACGACGGGAGCCGCCTGCGCAGATTCGGTAACGGCCTGCTCGGCGGCGAAGGCGGTGCTGAGGGCGGCCATGCTCATCGTCAGCACGGCAATGGTCTTGAGCTTATTCATAGTAATCGTACTGTCCAATCTTGTCGGGAACACGGGTGGTGGTCTGATAACCCTTGATGTTCCTCTGGAGTTCAGAAAGCGGGCTTGTGCCAATACTACCCAAGCCGTTGAGCTCGAGTTGTAAGAAGAAGTTGGTCTCGTCGTTGTTGGACGTCGTCGTGTAGCGCTGTGCGGCAAAACGAAGCGTCCAGCAGTCGTGCAGGTACTCGACGCCGCCGATCATCTCGATGGGCTTGTCCTGCAGGAGCGAGTAGTTGTAGCGGAAGAGGCCGAACAGACGGTTCGTGATCGGCCACTGGACCGCCAGGTCGATCTGCTTGATGTAGTCGTTCTGATAGTCCGTGTAGTCGCGCTCGGACGAGTAGTTGTAGCGGTAGTAGAGGCCGACGAGGGACATCGGGCGCGGCTGCCACCTGACGCCTGCCTTGGCCTTCACCCAGCGGCTCATCGCCGAGGAGTACTGGCCGCTCACGTCCGACGTGATCGAGCGCGTCAGACGCGCGCCCACGCTCGCGAGCAGGTCGCTGCGAACGTCGGTGCGAAGCGGGCTTTCGCGCATCTGGGTGTCGCCCGGTGTGTAGAAGTTGACGCGCTGGTCCGAGAAGTAGTTGCGCTGGCCCACGCTGGCCTTGAAGAGCTCGAGGCCGCTCGTCTTGTCGATGTAGCGGGTGGTGAGCACGCTCGTCAGCTGGTTGGCCTCGCTCACGCGGTCGTAGCCGGAGAAGATGTTCTCCGAGAAGAGCGTTGCAAAGTTCAGGTCGGCGATCGTCGTGTCGAAGACGGGCAGGTCATCCTGATTGCGGTACGGCACGTACGCGTAGTAGACGCGCGGCTCGAGCGTCTGGTACGCCTCGCGGTTGAACCAGACGGCGTCGCGGTCGAAGACGAGGCCGGCGTCAAGGCTGAACATCGGCGTCGTGCGGTGCGGATCCTTGTTGGTGAAGCGGCCCCCGTCGCGGTCCAGGTTCTCGAGCTGGTACCAGGTGCCGAGGAAGGTGCCTTTGGGCACGACGAACCAGCCCGCGCCGCGCATCGGATAGGAGACCGTCTGCTCGAAGACGAAGCGGTCGCCCGTCGTGAACGTCGGATGCTCGAACCTCGTCGCCTCGATGGTCGTGCCGACCTCGAAGCCGTAGAAGTCGCCGTTGTAGCCGTTGAAGGTGATCTGGGGCACGCGTTCGTACGGCTTGTAGTAGTCGATGTGGTCGAAGGTGAGCGCCTGGTTCTTCTTGACGTTGATCGACGTGTTCCAGTACGTCTCGTCGTAGCGAAGGGCGTATTCCTGCGGCAGGACGGTTTCGGAGGACTCTCGGACGTTGCTCGAGAAGTCGCTGATGAAGTCATCGTCGGAGACGCGGTTGTAGTCGACGAAGGCGCTCAGCTTGTCGCGGCGCCAGCTCATGTCGACGTGCAGGCTCGAACGGCTGTCGTCCATCTCCTTGTCGTCGGGCATCAGCGCGTAGTCGACTGTCGTCTCGAAGTTGTTGTAGAGGAACCTGGCCTCGGTGTCGAGCATGACGCCGCGCTTGGTCATCAGACGGGGCGTCAGCGTAAGGTCGTAGTTGGGCGCGATGTTGAAGTAGTACGGGACCGCGAGGTCGAGGCCGCGGGTCGAGCTCATGCCGAAGGTCGGCACGAGGAAGCCGGAGCGGCGCTCACGGCTCACGGGGAAGGAGAACCACGGGGAGCCGAAGACGGGCACGCCCATGAAGTGCAGCGAGGCGTTCGTGCCCGTTGCCGTCTGGTCGTACTCGTCGATCTCGAGCTCGTTCATCTTGATGAACCAGGCTTCGTCGTCGCGCTTGCAGGTCGTGACCTTGGCGTCGTCAAAGACTGTCGATTCACCCGAGATGAAGCGGATGTTCTTTGCGCAGCCGCGGATGTTGCGCGGCGCATATTCGTATTCGGCGTCCGACATGTCGCCCGTGCGCGGCGAGATCTTGAAGCGCATGGACGGACCCGAGAAGGAGGCGCCCTGGCGCGAGATGCGCGCGTTGCCAACGGCCTCGACTTCGTCGGTTTCCTGCGTGTAGGTGATTCGGTCGCCCTTGAGGACGGTGCCGGCGCGGCGGATCTCCGCGTTGCCGTAAAGGTGGAGCTGGTCTTCGGGGTTGCCTTCGATGCGGTCGGCGGACACGAAGCTCGCGGCGTCCGAGTCGGGCGTTGCGCGGGACGGATCGAGCGTCGTCACGGATTCGAGGGACACCACGCTGCCTGTCTGAGCGGCCGGCGCAATGGAGGTGTAGGCCATGGCGGCCAGCGCGATGCTTACGCTGATCGCGGTCTGTCGGGGACGCGGGAATGACATGAAAAAACGGTGAGAGTGACAGCCTGTGGGCAGGCCTATAAAATGACGTCAAGACAATTGAAGGATTATAAAGCCCCGTCATTCCCGAGGGGCGCCGCGCAGTCCATAAAATCCCTGCGGGCTTCAGATCCTTCGGCACTAGAGGACGACGAAAACATGACGAACAGCGCGGCCGCCTCCGCCTTTTGGCAGTGGCTCCAGAGCATTTCCCCGAAATATCAGCTCGATCTGACGACGGTAAGCCGTGCAGGCGCGGACGCTGGCTTCAGGTCCTATCACCGCATTGCCGCCGCCGACGGCCGCAGCTTCATCGCCATGAATGCCGAGGGCGAGACGCCCGAGAGCTTCGCTTCCTTCATCAAGGTCGACGGCCTGCTGAGGAACGAGGCGGGCCTCAACGCCCCCGAAATCTTCGAAGCCGACACGGACCATCGCTTCATGCTGCTCTCCGACCTCGGCAGGGAGACCTATCTTGACGTCCTCAACGAGGACAACGCCCGCGAACTCATGGACCGTGCCACCACGGCGCTCGTCGCGTGGCAGAAGATCTCCCGCCCGAACGTGCTTCCCGCCTACAGCCGCGAGGTCCTGCAGCGCGAGCTCGAGCTCTTCCCGACCTGGTACGTGGGCCGCCACCGCGGCGTCGAGTGGACCGAGGAGCAGCAGAAGTGGTGGAGGATGACCACCGAGGCCATTCTCGACACCAACTGCCGCGAGGCCCTCGTCTTCGTGCACCGCGACTTCATGCCGCGCAACCTGATGGTCTCCGATCCGATGCCCGGCATCCTCGACTTCCAGGACGCGCTCTACGGTCCGCTCAGCTACGACATCGCCTCGCTCCTGCGCGATGCCTTCATCTCCTGGGACGAGAGCTTCGTGCTCGACACCACGATCCGCTATTGGGAGAAGGCCCGCAAGGCGGGCATCCCCGTGCCCGCCGACTTCGGCAACTTCTACCGCGACGTCGAGTTCATGGGCGTGCAGCGCCATCTGAAGGTGCTCGGCATCTTCGCCCGCCTCAACTACCGCGACGGCAAGCCCAAGTACCTTGAGGACACGCCGCGCTTCATCCAGTACGTGCGCAAGACGGCCCGCCGCTACATCCAACTCTCGCCGCTCACGCACCTCATCGACGACCTCGAGGGCTCCGAAACGTCCTTCGGCTACACCTTCTGACGGTCATGCGCGCTCTGATCCTCGCGGCGGGGGAAGGCCGCCGCATGCAGCCCGTCACGCTCACGACGCCCAAGCCCCTCGTCGAGGTGGCGGGGACGCCCATGGCCGTTCGCCAGATTCTTGCACTCAGGAAGGCGGGCGTCGAGGAGATCGTCCTCAACGTCGCGCATCTCGGCGACAGGATCGTGGAGACGCTTGGAGACGGCTCCGCCTGGGGCGTGCGCCTGCGCTATTCAGTCGAGGGCCGCACGTAACGAAACAGAAACCGGCTGACGGGCAAAATCACCTTTATCAGCCGGTTTCTGTTTCCTCTTTTATGCAAACAATACGAAGTTATTTCTGCTTTGTTTGATTTTTTATTCGTTTACTGGAATTCTGACAGAAACTGTCGTTCCATATCCTTCCTGGCTTTCTATTCGGACACCATAATTCTCTCCATAAGCCAGACGAACCCTGTTTGCAACATTTCTCAGTCCATATCCTTCCTCTGAGCGCCGCAGAGAACTTCGCAGTTTAATCAGTTTTTCCGCCTCGATTCCACATCCATCATCTGTCACCTGGAATACCACATCCCTTTCTTCTTTTTGAATTCTGACCGCAATGTGGAGAACTTCTTCCTCTTTTCTCGCATGGTGAATGGCATTTTCAACCAGCGGCTGCAGAAGAAGTTTAATGGTTCGATATGTCAGTACTTCTCTTGCAATCTCATACTCCACCTGTACGCTGTCCCGAAAACGCATCTGCTGGATTTTCAGATAGCTCTGCAGCAGTTCCACTTCTTCCTGGATGGAAAGCACCTGTTTTCCCTTATTCAGGGAAATCCGGTAGAAGCTGGACAAATTTTTGACCGCCTGCATCGTCTGTTTTCCACCTTCCCGCATCGCCAGTGCTGAAATAACCGCAAGTGCATTGTAAAGAAAGTGCGGATTGATCTGTTCCTGCAGCAAATTCAGTTCGCTCGTCTGAATCCGGATTTTCTTTTCGTAATTTTCCCGAATTAGCTCCTGAATCTGATCACTGAGCTGATTAAACGCCAGCCCGATCTGTCCGATCTCATCTTCTCCCATATTTTCCAGACGGTAATCAAATTCTCCCTGTCCCATCCGTTTTGCTGCATACACCACTTTCTGCACCCGCGTGGAAAGCCATCTTGTGTAACAGATAATGCAGAGAAATACCATAGCCGCGCTGCAGAGGATCAGGAACATCATCCTTCTTGAAACAGCTTTTGCGTCTTTTAAAACCGTCTCCTTATCCGAAATCACAAGAATTTTTGTTCCGAAAACTCCGCTCTGGATATTTCCGATTTTTGAAATGCCGTCACGCTCAAACTCAATCTGCGCTTTCTGCTCCAGATCCTCTTCTGGCATTCTGGTCCGGATCGGAAGGCCTGCCATTTCCGGTTCGGAAGCAGCCAGAATATATCCTTTTTGATCCACCAGATAAATTTCATCGGTGGAATTTATTGTTTCGAGGAGGGGCTGTATCTGCTGATTTTCAATCTGTAACGACAGTACGCTCTTCATCCCGCCCTGTGGATAAAAATTCATCAGACGATTCATATGAAATGCTTTTCCGTCTCCAGATGTCCCACAGAATACCGTTTCCCCTATCGCATCAAATGTCAGCACACGTTCCCTCCGATCTAGATCCTGCATGGAATAAAAATAATAATTATCCTGCGGAAGCGTTTCATTGTTGCTGTAAAAACAGATTTTGTAAATTCCTGCATTCATCAGACAGATTTCGCTGAGCTTCTTATCAATATAGTAAAACATATCTTCATAAGAATCGTTGCTGTAATCCTGAAACAAATATCCGCTCAGCATCTGATCCACATACAGCACCTCCAGAATTGTTTCGTAAGGCTCGACCATCGTAGAAAAATTTTTTTCAATTCGTTCTGCTTCCTGTTCTGCACTCTGATATGCTTCAGTAAGAAGCACATTCCTTGTTTTTCCATAACTGTACCAGGTAACACACAGCATTGGAATCAGTGCCAGTACCAGATAGCCGATCACCAGTTTAAACTGAAAACTCCGATTTTTATACCATTTTACGATATTCATTTGGTGTCACTCCAAATCTTTTCTGAAAAACAACGCCAAAGTAAGAAACATTTTCATATCCAACCGCCAGACTCACTTCCCGTACTTTATTTTTCTTATTCTTTAACAGTTCCGCCGCCCTCTGCAGACGCATTTCCGTATTGTATTCCAAAATCGTTTTTCCTGTTGCCTCTTTAAACAGGCTCCTCAGATAATTCGGAGACAAACCGACCTCCGCGGCCAGCTTTTCGATATCTGCGCTTTCCGAGCAGTGCTCCTGAAGATATGTTTTTACCTGATAAACGGCATAGTAATTTGGATTTTGATTCTGTTCTTCAAAAAATGCCAACATCCGTTCCAGATACTGCTTCATCTTTTCCCGCATCTGATAACTGTTGTTTGCTTCAAAAATTTCATTTTCTCTCAAAATTTTTTCTGCTTCCATCCAGTTTTCCAGCAGTTCATCGCTCAAAACAAGACGGTTCCATAGATACATATAGAGATTGTAAACTTCTCCCGCAAATGTTTTCGGCGCAAGCCCCTTTAGCTGTTGAAAATAATCTTTCATGGTCTGCAGCGTTTCCTGCTTTTTCCCGCTGCTGACCAGACGACAGATTTCTTCTCTCCGCTCCTTCTGTTCCCGGAAATGATATGCTTTTTCCTCTTCCGTTTCTTTTTCATCTGCACAGAAAAGTTCCGGTGGATCCATATGAAATGCCGGAACACAACAGTTCCGAAGTTTTTCCGCCTTTTCGTACAGGCAGTCAGCTGTCCATGCTCCACTGCACCATCCAACGGCTCTCGGTGCGTCTTCTTTCAAATCATTCCAGATCTGAAATGCCGTATCTTTCACCGACAGATACCCCGCCAGCAGCAGAATGCTGATCCGTTCCGTTTTGCTGATGTAACGGATGCCCTTGTATTTTTCCTGAATTTGGCTACAGATGTTTTCTTCCGTTTTTCCATAAACCGCTATGATTCCAAACCTGCACTCTTCCAGTTCTTCTCCAAATACACCACGGAAATTTTTCCGTAAAAGCTCTGTTTCCTGTTTTTCCCGCAAAGCCATTTCCAGCAACTGCTTCGCCGCCGTTTTCCGCGACCAGTCTGCTATCTCACTTTTCTCCAGTTCACTTCTCACTTTTTTCAGACATGCTTCTACTTCTTCAATCGTAAATGGCTTTAAAAGGTAATCCACGGCATTCACCTGAAAAGCGGAATGGATATAGGAAAAATCATCATATCCTGTCAGAAAAACAATTTTGCATGGATACCCCCGGCGTACGATCGTCTCTGCCAGTTCAATTCCACTCATTCCTGGCATCTGAATATCCGTAATCACAATATCTGCCATATTTTCTTCCAGGCACTCCAGTGCCCTTCTGCCATTGCGCGCGGTAAATACTCTGGAAATCCCGTTCTTTTTCCAGTCAATATAATCCCGCAATGTCTCCAGTTCAATTTCTTCATCTTCTACAAGAAGAACGCGATACATTTTCTCCCTCCTGTTTCCAGTTGCTCCTGCAGTTTTCTTCTCCTGCTGCTTTTCATTTCTGTCTTTTTACTGCAGAAGTTCAATCATATACGCCTCATACGGCTGTAACTTCCACACTTCTTTTGTGAGACTTTCTGTATCATTATGAATCAGAACCGTTCCTTTTGTCAAATCATATCGGGCTTTCATCTCTGCCGCGGTATCCCGGAAATTGCAGAGCACAATCAGCTTTTTCTCTCCCATATTTCTCTCATAAGCAAAAATATCCGGATTTTCTTCCTCAATCAGACGGAAATCCCCATAAACAAGAGTGTCATTTTTCCTACGCAACGCAATTAGTTTTTGATAGAAATAGAAGAGGGAATCCGGATTTTTTCTGCTGTTTTCCACATTGATCTCCTCGTAATTCTGATTTTCCGCCATCCACGGTGTTCCCGCTGTAAATCCGGCGTGTTTTTCCGCATTCCACTGCATTGGCGTCCGCGCATGGTCCCGGCTGTTCCGTGCAAGATAGGTACGAATTTTTTCTTCCTCCCAGCCTTCTTTTTTACGGTCTTCGGCAAAATTTACAGACTCGATATCCTGATAGTCCTCGATCCGAAGCCCTGACACATTTGTCATACCGATTTCTTCCCCCTGGTAAATATAAGGAGTTCCTTTCATCCCATGGAGAAGGACAGCCAACATTTTTGCTGATTTTTCCCGATACGGTTCCCTGTCATTTCCAAAGCGCGATACGACACGCGGAAAATCATGGTTTCCCCAGAACAGACTGTTCCATCCTTTTTCTTCCAGTCCCGTCTGCCATTTTTCAAAGATCTGCTTCAGTTGCGGCAGCGTATACGGTTTCGGATCCCAGTTTCCACTTCGGATGCCGTCGATTCCCATCAGTTCAAACTGAAAAATCATACTGAGTTCCTGGCTTTCCGGATCAGAATACTGCTGTGCCATTTCTACCGTAGCACCTCCGGTTTCCCCCACTGTCAGGATCTGTTCTGATTTTCCATACGTATTCTGATTCATTTCCATTAAGTATGTATGAATCTGCTCCGAATGAGTATCATTTCCTCCATGTCCATCTTTTACAATATTGTCAATTGCATCCAGCCGGAAACCACGGATCCCTTTATCCATCCAGAACTGGATCATCCGGTACAGCTCTTTCCGAAGCGACGGATTTTTCCAGTTCAGATCCGGCTGCATTACACTGAAACTGTGATAATAATATTCCTGAACCTCCGGCACCCATTCCCAGGTGCTTCCTCCAAAGAATGCTCCGCCGCCTTCTGGCGGCTGCTCCTTCGTTCCTTCCTTCCAGATGTAAAAATCATGGTATTTACTGTTTCGATCCTTTCTGGCTTCCAGGAACCATGGGTGCAGATGGGAACTATGATTTAAAACAAGATCCATCATGACCACAATTTCCCGCTTTTCACAGGCTGCGATCAGTTCTTCCAGCTCTTCCATTGTGCCCGCTTCTTCCATTACTTTATAATAGTCACTGACATCATATCCATTGTCGTAATTAGGAGAATCGTTAAAAGGCGAAAGCCAGATGGCTCCAACACCAAGCTCCTGCAGATAGTCCAGCTTCTGCAGAATCCCTCCAAAATCGCCGATGCCGTCTCCGTTGCTGTCACAGAAGCTTCTGGTGTAAATCTGATATACGGTTAAGCTATGCCACCACTCTCTTTTCATTTTCTGTCCTCTCTTTCTTTTTTCCTATAAGAGCAGTATAATGATATTATCTTATATTTTCTAACCTGATTTTCGTATTTAATGAAAGGATTTTGACTTTTATGAAAAAAGAACGTTCAAAAGAGCTCTTTTCTCCTGAATCTTGTTCCCCTGTTCTTTCTGGCGGAATCCGGGATTTTACCGTGCATGGAACCGAACCTGTTCCGCTCCATATCTATCATCAGGATTATGCGCATGGCGGGCTCTCTGTTCCTTTTCACTGGCATAAAGAATTAGAATGGATCTGGGTTGAAAAAGGTACTCTCACTCTGACACTGAAAACTGAAACCCGGACAATTTCCGAAGGTACTTTTCTTTTCATCAACAGTCACGAACTGCATCAGCTCTGCAGCATTGGAACTACCCCTTCGGTTCACCATGCCCTTGTATTTCTTCCAGAAATTCTCTCATGTGCCTATCTGGATTCCTGTGAAGCAGACTGGATTCGTCCGCTGCTCTCTCATCAACTGCTTCTTCCGGCTTTTCCATTGGAAGAGCTTTCTGCTGCTGAAGCCTCCTCTCAGACACAGAAAACATTTGTACTGACATTATCTGAGCTTTTCCAGGAAATCCTGTATGCATACGATACCAAACCCATCGGCTGGTTTCTTCTGATCAAAAGTGACATGTATCGGATTCTTGCACTTCTGGCGCAATACCAGCTTTTTCTTCATCCGGAACCCCTCTGCACTCGTAAAAAAGAAAGATCTGATCAGTGTAAAAAACTCTTACGTTATATTCAGGATAACTATGATTCTAAAATCCGTCTTTCAGATCTTGCTGCTATACTCAATATGAATCCACAATATTTTTGTCGTTTCTTCAAAACGCACTTTCACACAACGCCTATTTCCTATATCAACCAGTACCGCGTAACCCAAGCCGCAGATCTTCTTACCGGCAGCTCGCTTTCTATCTTGGAAATTGCTCTGCATACCGGATTTGAAAGCCCCAGCTATTTTGCCAGCATTTTCCGCCGGACTTTTGGTATGTCACCGGAAGAATATCGAAAAGCCATGCCCTGACCCGGCAAATTTTTCTGTTCCCTTTTTATATCTACGCAAAGATAAATCACTTTCTTACACAGCGAAACATCAAATTTTTTCCTTCTGAATGCACGGCAACACAAATCTCAAAAATTTTTGATTTTTTTTCAAAAAACACTTGCCAAACTCGTTTTCTTATGATAATATACTACTTGTCGCTGAGCAAAAATCACGGCAGACAAATCAAAAACTTCGGCTCCGTGGTCAAGCGGTTAAGACATCGCCCTTTCACGGCGGTAACACGGGTTCGATTCCCGTTGGAGTCATTTAATTAAATATGGCGCAGTAGCCAAGTGGTAAGGCAATGGTCTGCAACACCAGTATCCACCGGTTCAAATCCGGTCGACGCCTCTATTTTCCCGGAAACAGATGGTTTCCGGGATTTTTCTTTTTCAAAATTATTTCAAAAAAGCTGCCGGTTCTGTTTGCTTCGGCAGCTTTTTTGAAAATATCATTTTTTTAATTTTCTTTTTCTTTCACATAGTCTTCATACACATACGCCGTTTTTCCCTCATACGAAATCTTGTACCATCCGTTCTCTTTTCCGAGCATTTCCACTTCTTCCCCTGTCGTCAGAGCTCCGATAACCTGGCTTGTGCTGACGTTGGGTTCTGTACGTACATTGACCGGTGAGATACAGGTGACGGTTTTCTTACCCTTCTGCTTTTTCACGCCATCCGAATTATTTTCTGCTTCCAGCGCTCTTTTCTGCTCCTGGCAGGCCGTCTGAAATGTTTCTGTCAGCAGCTCATTGTCCGGGAACTGCAGAGACTCCAGTATTTCCGGCACGATTTGCTGTGTATCGTTGCTGCCGCTTCCTTTTTTCCATATGATCTGATACCCTTCATTCTCCGTTTTCACCCCGCAGAAAAATGCAATCGGAATCTGCAGAGAATTTTTTACCTGGAAACGATAAAAGGAACTCTCGTTATCTTTTCCTTCGTTAGCTGTTTTCACCATAAAATCGCTGATGCTGTTTTCCCCTGTTATTTCATTCGGATAGAGCAAATTTTCAGCGCTCTCTTCGTCCTCCGGAAAATCCATAAGTATCACTTTTGCCATTCCTTCCCGATACGATATCTCAAGACTTTCTCCATCTTCCGATATGAAACTGCATTGGATTTTTTCATCTCTCATTACATTCCAGCCTTCTGGAAGTGTGATTATAATATTCTGGTATGTAGAAAGAAACTCTTTTTCACCATCTTCTGACTCATCCTGGACACTGGGTGCTCTTTCGGAGACAGCCGATGGATTCTCCTTTTCCACCTGCTGATTTCCACATCCCATTACCACAATAGTTGTCATCAGAAGAACAGCTAAACAGTTTTTTCTGTTTCTCATGTACAATTTCCTTTCTTGACAGTTCCGTCTTTATTTTCTGTCAGAAAATTTCTTTTGCTTATTGTATCACAACTATTTTTGCACTGTAAAGAGTACGTTCCTTCCCTCCTGCTTTGATTTTCTTTATGCAAAAAAAATCTCCAACCAGATTGAGGTTCCCTCCCCCTCAAATCCAGTTGAAGATTTTTCTTATCTTTTTTATTTTACTTCTGTAAATTCGACCCGGATACTCTCATACTCTCCCAGCACCTGATGCAGGGTCAGCCCCGCACGGTTCCAGGTACGGCCAAGGCGAACTTCCTGGTCCAGGCTACAGCGGTACAGCTTATCCTCTGCAAGACCGCACACTTTCGTGTGAACCGGAAGCATATTTCCTTCTGCGTCAGTCTTTACGATCGTAAGCAGTGCGCGGCTCTGATCCTCTGCCACGAACTCCCATGCCATGAAATCCTGTTTTTTCAGTCCGGTCAGACGGTAATACAGGCCTTCGTGTGTGAGCTCGTAATATTCATGCATCGCAGCAACCTGCTCTTTTACCATCTCTTTCTCTTCATCCGAAATCTTATTCAGATCCATCTCATAGCCGAAGCTTCCTGCCAGCGCCACATCGCCTCTTGTCCGGAACGGTGTCACACGGCCGGTCTGATGGTTCGGGCATACCGAAACGTGGGAACCAACGGTACTGATCGGATAGAAGAACGAGCTTCCGTACTGGATGGAAAGACGGTTGATCGCATCGGTATTATCGCTGCACCAGATCTGCGGGGAATAATACATCATACCGGCATCATATCTTCCGCCTCCTCCGCTGCAGCCCTCGAGCAGCAGATTCGGGCATGCGGCAAGGAATCTTTCCATCAAATCGTAAACACCGAGCACATAGCGGTGATACAGCTCTCCGTTCCGGCTCTGTGCTGCCACATGGCTGTAAACATCGCAGACGCTGCGGTTCATATCCCATTTGACATAATCAATCTTTGCATCATGAACGATGGTTGTCAGACGCTCCAGCAGATACTCACGCACATCCTCACGCGTCATATCAAGTACAAGCTGATTTCTGCTGTGGTTCGGCACACGGCCAGGAATTGCAAATGCCCAATCCGGATGTGCACGGTAAAGATCACTGTCCTCGGAAATCATCTCCGGCTCAAACCAGAGACCGAATTTCATGCCCATCTTGTGAATTTTTTCTGCAAGCTGCGCCATGGAGCCGTTCATCTTTTTCTCGTTGACGAACCAGTCACCGAGACCACTGTTATCATCCTCTCGTTTTCCAAACCAGCCATCGTCAAGCACCAGCATCTCAATGCCAAGCTTTTGCGCCTGCTCTGCAATTTTCAGAATTTTTTCTTCGTTGAAATCAAAATAGGTTGCTTCCCAGTTGTTGATCAGAATCGGTCGTTTGGCATGCTTGTATGCGCCGCGGCAGATATGCTCGCGGATGATCTCATGATACTGCTGTGACAGTTTGGTAAGACCGGTTCCGGAATAGCTTAAGATTGCCTGCGGGGTATCGAACGCCTCTCCTTTTTCCAGATGGAAGCAGAAATTGGTCGGATGAATGCCCATCTGAAAACGGGTCTGATTTTTCTGATCCTTCTGTGCTGCCGCAACAAAGTTTCCGCTGTAAACGAGGCATGCGCCGATGCAGGAACCGTGTGTCTCACCCGCACCCTCCTCGCAGAGGATCACAGCCGGATTGTAATGATGGCTCGATGTACCACGGGTGCTGCCGATCTCGACTTTTGCATGCTGCACCGGAATCCGCTCCGCCGTACGCTCCATCGCATGACGACCCGAGAAATAGATCATCTCATAATTTTCATACATCAGATCCATGCTGAAAGACAGCATTTTTTCCAGCTCAATCGCCGTTTCTCCGTGATTTTCGAGTCTTGCCGCTCTCGTAATCACATTTTCCTTTTCAAATACACCGTAAAACAGCTTCAGAACAATATCGGAAGCCTTCTCCGTCATTGTAATAACAAGAGTCTCACCTTTTTCTTCCTCTGTATCGTACAACGCCGGCATTCCGGGAATAGCATAGGAATAATCCAGAATTTCGAACGAATCGAAACGAAAATCTGCTGCAAAGCTGCCGTCCGCGTGGCGGATCTCAATCATATCATCACGGAAATCACCGACACC
>OHAQ01001912.1_pt1 | contig 15671 bp, 13 predicted proteins | sample 1577111 | NCBI WGS metagenome assembly OHAQ01 (sample SAMEA3541549, study PRJEB24748) | human gut metagenome | biome: human gut; feature: human-associated habitat; material: faeces | place: China | collected 2012 | reverse complement strand
CAGTTCGTTTGCCATGAGTTTAGTATCCTGCATGAAGCGTCAGGGAAAGATAGACGAGGCAATAGATTCATATACGATGGCACTGAACATTACTCCTTATGCAACTGCCATTCTGCTGAACCGTGCCACACTTTATATGGAAAAGAATCTGACGGAAAAAGCCTATCTGGACTATTGCAATGTAATCGATCTCTTGCCGAACGATAAGGAGGCTCGTCTGTTTCGTGCTTATATCTATATGAAACGGCGACAGTATAAGGAAGCACGCATCGACTATAATGTGATACTGGGACTAGATGCGAAACATAAGGCTGCCCGTCTGGGACTGGCTATGCTGGATCAGAAAGAAGGACGGTATATCGCGGCACGCGATGGTATGAACCTGCTTATCGAAGACTATCCGAAAGATGCTTCCCTATATAAGATGAGAGCTAATCTGGAACTGGAGCAGAACTTGCCCGATGCTGCCTTGCTCGATTTGGAAGAAGCCTTGAAACTGGATGCCCGTGATGCTGATACGCATGTGATGATGGGAGATATTTATTTACAGATGGAGAAGAAGCACGAGGCACGTGAGGCTTATGAGAAGGCTGTTTCGCTATGTCAATTTAAGGTTTCTGATCATCTGCATATCATCCGGATTCTGAAGAATGAAAGAAAAACTTTTAGACTTCAAGACCGTTCGAATAAGTAATCGTATCAAACGCTGCAAAAATCCATCCCGCCCATCCGTAAAACAATATCCTAAACCATTTATGGCATTGACAACATGATAATTTCCAGATAAACGTGCTGCCAATGAACCTAATAAAGTTATTTTCAAATTAACATTATGAATAATATCCGGTTTATACATCTTGAAATACTTATAAAGAAGAAATAAACACTTCATTTCTTGCAATACAGTTCCTTTTCCTCTTACAAAAGGAATATGCAAACAATGTATACCCAATTGTTCAAGTTCTTCCCTGCGACCAGTATTGGCAGCAAGAAGAAATACTTCATCACCATTTTCAACTCCATGCAGAGCCAATGGCAAGCGGTGAGACATAAATCCCCAATCAACGCTTGCTACATAAAAGATTTTTCTGCAACGGGAATACTTATCACAATCTGCCATCAACATGACTTTTATCTAACAATCCTTTTACATCAAATACAACCGAATCCTTTGCTTTCCACATGTCAATATTTACTTTTTCAAACTCTTGATGGGCAACTGCCAGTACAATTGCATCATATTTAAACTGTGGCAATGTATTAATAAGATCAATATTATATTCTCGCCTTACGGTTTCCGGACTTGCCCACGGGTCGTAAACTGTAATATTGAGATTGTACTCTTTTAAAGCATTATAGATATCTACCACTTTAGTATTGCGCACATCCGGACAATTTTCTTTAAAGGTAAAGCCCAATATCAGAATCTCTGAATTCAATACCTGTATACCCTTTTTCAACATCAGTCTCACCAATTGGTTTGCCACGTACTCACCCATACCATCATTCATACGACGGCCTGCAAGTATAATTTCTGGATTATAACCATAGCGTTGTGCACACTGAGCCAAATAGTAAGGGTCTACTCCAATACAATGTCCGCCTACAAGCCCCGGTTTGAATGGTAAAAAATTCCATTTAGTAGAAGCAGCTTCCAGCACATCCTGAGTATCAATCCCCATAAGAGTGAAAATTTTAGAAAGCTCATTCACAAATGCAATATTGATATCACGTTGAGAATTCTCAATCACTTTTGCAGCTTCAGCCACTTTGATAGTCGGTGCCAAATGGGTACCTGCTGCAATGACAGAAGCATACACTTCATTTACTTTCTTGGCTATCATAGGGGTGGAACCAGAAGTTACTTTCCTGATCTTTTCTACCGTATGTTGTTTATCTCCCGGGTTAATACGTTCAGGAGAATATCCCGCAAAAAAATCTACATTATATTTCAAACCAGAAACTTTTTCTACTACAGGAATACATTCATCTTCCGTCACTCCTGGATAAACCGTAGATTCATAAACCACAATGTCTCCTTTGGAAATTACTTTTCCTACTGTTGTACTGGCTCCATACAAAGGGGTTAAATCTGGATTATGATTCTCATCAACCGGAGTAGGAACAGCTACCACATAAAAATTACAATGGCGGATATCGTTTACATTGGCCGTACATCTAAAACCATTCTTTATGGCCGATTGTAATAATTCATCCGATACTTCAAGCGTAGCATCATGTCCTGCCATCAAAGCATCTACACGGGATTGATTCATATCAAACCCAATTGTCTCATATTTAGTAGAGAATAAACGGGCCAGAGGAAGCCCTACGTAACCGAGACCGATTACGGCAATTTTAATTTCACACATATTATATTGATTATAAAAGACAGAGTCGTATAGTTAAGATCAAGAAGTTGGCAAAAATTACAATTAAATATGATTCCAATACCATCTGACAGCCTCCTTCAATCCTTCATACATATTATATTCAGGGACATATCCCAAAAGTGTCCGTGCCTTATCGATACTGGCTAAAGAATGAGGAATATCTCCCAAACGGTTTGGTCCATGTTGAATCTCCACATTAGCTATTGCAGGGTCAAATTCACTTAAAAGATCTTTCAAATACCCAGTCAATAGGTTTAAAGTAGTACGTTCTCCATAAGCCGTATTATACACCTGATTAACTGCATCCGGATTCGTGGTAGCCATAGCCAACATATTCATTTGAATTACATTATCAATATAAGTAAAGTCACGGCTATATTCACCATCCCCATTGATAATTGGACTTTCATGAGCCATCAGTTTCTTTACAAACAAGGGAATTACTGCTGCATATGCTCCGAAAGGATCTTGCCGACGCCCAAAAACATTAAAATAGCGTAAACCAATGGTTTCCATGCCATATGTTCTGGAGAACACATCAGCATAAAGTTCATTCACATACTTCGTAACTGCGTAAGGTGACAGGGGCTTCCCAATCACATCTTCCACCTTTGGCAAAGATTTACTATCACCATAAGTTGACGAACTAGCAGCATACATAAAACGTTTTACTCCTGCATCCCTCGCAGCAACCAACATATTCAGAAAGCCACTAATGTTTACCTCATTGGTCATTACCGGATCTTTAATAGAGCGAGGAACAGATCCCAATGCAGCTTCATGAAACACATAATCAACTCCTTCCACAGCTTTCTTGCAATCCGTAAGATTACGAATATCTCCTACTTGCAACCTAAAAGCTTGAGGATATTGATTTAATAGAGGGAGCAGATTCTCTATCTTTCCTGTAGAAAAGTTGTCCAAGCAAACTACATGATATTCATGGGCAAGCAGGTATTCGCAAAGGTTGGAGCCTATAAAACCTGCACCACCGGTTACTAATATTCTCATACTAATTTTATTGATTTTATTTATTGAACTATTTCTGAAAGACGAACATATTTTACAATTATCCTTTATGAGTTTCTGAGTAAATGTCGATTTATGAGTTTACTTAAATAAATTCTATCCAGTAATTGTATGCTTAAAACTTAATCTTTACCTATTTTATCATATATGGTATTAACAACTATTTCTGTTGCATGACCATATTCTGCCACATATTTTTGCCTAAACTGATTGAGTTTAGTTACTATATCTTCTTTCTCGTAATCCTTTATATATTCTAATAGAGTATTTTCGTCAAGTTCACCACCTGGTATCTCCTTTCTAATATCAAAATACAAACTACGACTTTTGACATACTCTTCATAATCATAAGCAAAACAGAACATAGGCTTATCTTGAACCGCATATTCGAAGAATATTCCAGAATAATCAGAAACAAGAATATCTGATGCTATCATTAAATCCACATTATCCGGATAATTACTTACATCGCAGATAAAACCTGTAGAGGAATTGATGCTGGTAGCATTAGAAACTACAGGATGTGCTCTAAACAAGACTACATATTTTTCTCCAAGCACTGACTCCCATTTAGAAAAGTCAATAGGACATTTCATTGCTCCAAAATTCTTATCCCGATAAGTAGGTGCATACAAAATCACTATTTTATCTTTAGTTATGCCAAGAGATCCTCTTATTTCATCTCTTCTTGTTTCGTCATAAGTGCATAACCTATCATTCTTAGGATATCCTGATACAATTATTTGATCATCTTTTAAACCAAACATAGACTCCTGCATCTTTTTTTCCAATTCGCTCTGTGCGCAGCTGCAATCATATTTATAAGCACTAGGAACAGCCAAAGAATTTTCTTTTTTATCATCAATTCCAGAGGCTTTTGGTAGCGTTGTATGAGTTGTATGCAGATAATAAGTATTTTTACCCTTAAAATTTAAGCCTCTTTCTATCATAACATTAGTTACCCAACATCTAGCTTTTAATGCAGTCAAGTAAAAATCCAAAGTATCTATTTTTACTTTATTTTTCACATCCGCATGTTTTTCTATTTGCCTAAAAGCCCAAACCAGCTTGTAATCTTTAAAACGACTATCTTCTAACATTGCCTCATATATACATCGCGGGCTATCATTAAAATATCTTCCTCCATAAGACAAAAATAATATTAGCTTATCATCAGTTTCCACAAAATGTCTCAAACTATTTATAGCAAAGGAAAACGTATAATAGTAAATTCTATAAATTAACTTATTATTTTTCACCAAAGAAACTAAGTTCATTGCACGGGTTATTTATAATTTATATACATTAGAACCAATAATATATTGCTCCTGTACCTGAGCCATCCGAAGATTTTCGTTCTTGGAAATTTTCAAAAAGTAATTGCCGTTTGATAAAATTGCCACCACAAAATCTTTTATCTCATATCTCAATCCTTCATTTATAAATGGATAGAAATATTTTTTATTCTGATTCTGATCTTCATAACGAACTTCAAAATAATCAGTCCTCCACCAAGGTGCAGGCACGTATACATATCCTTTAGTACCAGCAATTGTCATAGAACCTTCAGTCTTCACTCCCAAACCAACCTGAAATGAAGCAACAGCATGATTAAAACGAAATACTGCTTTAGTAAATATATCAACACCATTCTTCATCTTTGAGTAAAAGTTGATACTACAATAGTCAGTACCTAAGAACTTAAAAATAGGAAGCAATGGGAAACAAGCATTCTCACTCATGCTACCACCAATATATTTACTATCAAGCTTCTCCGAAGCCTCATCCGTTAAAGTGGTAACAGAAGCATTCACCTCTACTATATCACCAATAACACGAGACTTAAGCAAAGAAAAAAGATGACAAAAAGCCGGTGTATATGCAGTTTTTAAGGCTACCATCAGAACCAAACTCTTCTCCTCTGCAATTTTATATAATTCTTCCGCTTGCGTTCTCTTGAACACAAAAGGTGTTTCACAAAGAACATGCTTTCCTGCCAACAAGGCAGACTTTGTGTATTCATAGTGCGTGTAATGTGGAGATGCGATATAGACTGCATTACAATTAGCATAGAGTTCGTCCAAATCATGCGCAAATATCGGTATATCATATTTTTCACAGAAAGCCATATTCTCTCCTAAATCAGGATTATAGGTTGCTGAAATAATGACGCTATTTACATTACCAGACTCTGGCACAAAACGAGATGCAATGCTACCTGTACCAATGATACCAATATTGACTGTGGCGCGTTCCTTTCGAAGTTGTGTTGAAGAAATGCCTTGCGTACGTGGAAGGTAAATCACTTCACAAAACTCGTTCAGATAATCAAAGTATCCTTTCCAGTCAGATCCAATAGCAAAGACGTCTACTCCATATTTTTGAATATCGTCAACTTTCTGACCGCGATATTCCTCTATGAGAATTTGGTCTGCAAGTCCTGTAGCCCTAACAGCCTCAATACGTTCCATCACATTGTTACAGGTATTCATCTTACCCCTTTCTAAGTCAAAATTGTCTGTGGTGACACCTACAATAAGATAATCGCCCAAGTCTTTCGCTCGTTTTAGCAAATTATAATGCCCTTGATGAAATAGGTCATAAGTTCCGTATGTTATAACTTTTTTCATTTTTATGCTTCCATTTTGACCTTGAGACAATCACTCATTTTCTCATATAGCATAGAAAATAAAAGTGTTGTCGCAACATAAATTATTAGTATCAGAATCAAAGAATGACCTTCTAAGAGTCTCCTTACAATAGCTCTCGCCATAGGATGAATTACAAATATAAAAGCTGAGTATTTACCAATCCATATAAATATGACCTTGAACATATTGTTTGCAGCAATGACTTTCGTAAGAGAAAAGTAAAGTAGTATTGCAAAAAAAGGAGCAAAAAGCCCAAAAATAAAATTTAGCTGTGAGGCTATAATAAAAACAACAAAAACAAAGATTCCCAGTATATTTAACAAAAAATTGTCAGCAATTGTAGGAATGAATCCAACTTTTTGGTGATTGCGATAATAAACTATTCCAAGAGCAAAAAGCGGAAACCAACCAATAAAGTCATGTCTTAGATACGATAACATTGCCTGTTCTTCAGTATCTACCCAAAAAGTTACTAATTGAATTACTATACAAATTATCCCTAAAAAACAATATTTTTCGTCTTTAAATTGCGGCACAAAACGAATAGAATTGCAAATTGCCATGTAAGACCAAAGTACCAGTATATACCCGGGTTCAATGGTATGACGTTATACCTAAAAAAGAAATTTGATTTCCCATATTGTCCGCTGATAATGTAAATAACCTCTGAAAATACAAATGACTTCTTTCTATTGAAAACGTCATTTCATTACAATGTATAAAAAGACCATTCATATAGTTATGGAGTGTAATCAGCAAGATGCAACACCTTTCATTATCATACTTTTATCTTTGCTTAAATTCATAATTTAGATGTATTTTTTTTCTTTAAGGTCAACAAACACCGCAATTAATGCATCATAATCTTCAGTGGTAAGTGCGCCGATATGACCAACACGGAAGATCGTGTCTTTCATGCTACCACCATTAGGACAAACCCACATTCCATACTCATCCTTAATTTTAAGAAAAATTTCATATGCAGATCGAGTGATAGGATGAAGAGGAGTTACTGCATTCGAAAGACTTTCTGAAACTATCTCAAAAGGAAGATTGTTGTCCACTAGTTTGTTACGGAAATAATTTGCAAGGCCTGCAGTACGTGTCACCTCACCTTCAACACCACCATTTTCTTCTATCTCCTTTAAACGTGCATTGATTTGACGAAGAATACCAACCGCACAAGTCCAAGGAGTCTGACCTCTCTCCCCATTCTTAAGAGCAATTTTCAGATCAAGATACCGGCAAATGCACTTGGTGCTATTTACACATTTTATTGCACGAGAAGAAAGAACCATAACAGCAATACCAGGAGGGCAAGCTAAGGCTTTCTGTGAACCTGTAATCATAATATCAACTCCAAGTTCCTCCATATTGAAAGGATCTGCAAGGAAACTACTGATACAATCTACAATCAGAAACAATGCATTGCGTTTACAGAACTCACTAATGAGATTGATATCGTAAAGTACGCCAGTAGACGTCTCATGATTATTCACAAGAAATGCTGTATAACCTTTTCCCTCAAATGGAACTAAATATTCAGCTTTTAATGCCTTACCATGTTCTAATTTTATTTCTTTGAAAGGAATGTCATGCAGTTCAAGCAAGTCCACAAAACGTTCCCCAAAGCTTCCTCCATTAACAACTATGACTTTATCATTCTTATTAAGAGTATTTATGATAGCTGCTTCCATACCACCTGAGCCAGAGCAAGTCATGAAAACAGCACGGGAATCATCACTAGCCTTTGCAAACTTCTTCACCAGAGCTTCGTTTTCCAACATTAGTTCAGAAAACTCCATCGTTCTGAAATAAGGAACCTGCTCAGCACCTATTGCTCGTACAGCCTCACTTGACTGTACTGGGCCTACTGTAAAATTAATCATATCTCAAATACATATTATAGCCTAAATGCATTTCATGAAAATATCAAACGCCCCTGTTTATTCCATATTAATACATTTCAACAATCAAAACTCAATTTGCAACCCTACCCCCTGTTATTATCGAAGTAAATGTCGGTAAATGTCTCTTCAATAAATAATAAAGAAATAATCCTATAAGAATCGTTATCGCTGGGCAAAGCAGATACAAAGCCAATGCCATTCCATCAGTATGAGGTTGTACCTGTTTAAAAAAAAACTTAAAAACAAAAACTAAAGGCATAGCATGGTATGCATAAATAAAGAAGCTACTATCCGATAAAAAAGAGTTTATATGCCACTTTCTATTTTCTAAAAAATGGGATGACAAGGTAATAACCAATACAATACCAATCAGAATGCCAATGCCATGAATATAAGTACACCATGTCTCCCCTCTAAAACAGAGCTCAACTACAGCTATTACAAAATAAAGTATCGTAGAGACAGGTAAAAAAGGCTTCATCACTACTACAAAATTTTTCCCATGAATACTAAGATAAGCGCCAACGGAAAAAAAGAAAAAAGCCGTAATACTAAAACCTACTACACCAGACGAACAGCCTAGTAACCAAAGTATTCCTAAAATAAACACTACATACTGACGTAGTTTCTTCACCCCCCAATAGACTAAAGGCGAAAAGAGGATTACCACCATTAAATCGCGAATAAACCAAAGCTGAAAACAGATTGGATCTGTACCAAAGTTCGCATCAATAGGAAGAACTATTATATTTTTATTTATATTCCAAAAAGCCCACAACCAGTCGCTAACATCATAATCACAAATCAATTTGCTCTTTCCAGATATTAATCCCGGCAGGAAAGTTTGCGAAAGAAAAAAAAGTAGAATCACTAATAAATTCCAAAAAATATAAGGAACAAGAATAGTCCTTGCACGCTTTTTGAGTTTCTGGAAATAAGTTTGTCTTGTAAAACAGGTTACCTTGTAAAAAAAGAGAAAGCCAGATATAAAAAAGAAAAGAGGCACAGCAATTCTTGGTAATATATCAGAAAATAAACGAGAGACAATCGTATAAATTGGAAAGCTTCTTTCCGTCATCAAGTCCACCCCATTAATTATCATACTGTTAAAGCGTGAATGTATCAGTACTACACCCACAATAAGCGGAAAACGGAGAAAACGAATCGTTTTGGATTGCAAATCTTCATTTGTCATCACAAGTAAATATATTAAAACTATTGTAAATATAAAAAAATATTCGTTTTTGCATCTCTTCCATCAGAGAAAAGACACAATATATCTAGCAGGTAATTGCAGCAAAAAATAGATGTAGTATTTCATTTAATCAAAACTCATATCTTGTTCAAAATCAATTTTAATTCAATAAAAAACAACTAAGATTATCTACTTTTTCCTACTCGTATCGGATAATTTCCTGTATTGGGAATGTCAATTCTGACATAATTTCTAAATAATTTATCTACAAGAAAAACCAGTATCAGCATTGCTGTGATTTGTAATATTGTAGATGATATTTGAACAGTCAAGAGTTTGATTGTAATATATATCCACAAAATCTTATAATGCGTTTTTTTTTCCTTATTGATTCTCTTAAACATCTTCAAAAACATCATAATACCTAAAACGAGTCCTAAAATCGATAATGAATCATATAAATCTGAAAATATAGAACAAGTAGTTGCCCATCCTGCACTTTCAAATTCAACATAATCTTGACCAACTAAAGAGAGTGTTAGATAATTTACAAATGGATATGGTTTTTCAAACCATAAAATTCTTGGAATAAAAAATGTCAACAAATAGGTAACTCCATCATAGGGATTTATCGATATATCCCGGCCAATTCTATCACAATAAAATTGGTATACAAGAGTATATTGCCGAGAAAAATCAACATTGAAATAATCCAAAAACGATGTTACATTTTCCTTGAATAATAAACCATACAGAAAACACAAAGGCAACAAAATTGCACCAGCAACAACAAGGTATTGCACCATTTTTTTGCCACTGATATACTTCGTTGTTCCAAGTACACATATTATCATAATCATAGTTTCCGCTATAATATAGCGTTTTCCTACAATCCAAAAGAAACAGAATACAATAATTGTCAAGAAAACAATCTTTGTACGAGAGACAAATCGCAGGTTTCCTAAAACAATAAGGTATCCAATAATACCTATCCCAACAACACTTTCATTTAAGTTTACTACTTCGCTGTTAATATATGCATAACCATAACCACCAATCAATACTTCGATACCACTTAATGCAATAGTCAAAACAAAACTGAATACAACAGCTAATGAGCCGAATCTTGTAATACTATGATTAATTTCAATACTAGAATTCTGCATTTTCATATCTTTCTTCGAGGATTTCATTATAAAGTACGAGAATATTGAAACAAATGCTAAATACTCAATATTAGAAACAAAGTCCTTCATTGCATCATTTGCTCTCCAAAACACTTCATATTCATATCCGACAAAAATTATTTGTGAGATAACCGGAACTACATAAAATAGAAAGAATAACAGGTATATAAAGTATTGTATGCAAAGGTTACCATTTTTCAAATGCTTTAAAGATTGAGCACAATATGCTGAACATTGAATAACAGTACATAACGCCAATAGTGGGTAAACGAATATAAATAGTACATTCATAATAAAAAATTATTCATGCCCAACGAAACACCTTGAAAATTGTTTTATCCGGAGTTATGAAATAGTAGGTTGTTACATAAGCAATAATACAAATCCCTATGCCTATAAAATTCATTGCAAACGAAAACGAAGTAAGATTGAATAAGATACCAAATGTTGCCATAACAGATGTAGCAATAAGTTGAGGATATGATGTCTTAAGTATTTCATAGAAAGAAATCTTACACAAACGACTACCATAAATGACTTGAAGTAGTGGCTGAATAACTTTTATACAGCAAAAGGCTATACAGAATGTTAAAAAGCTCATTTTAAAAGAGAATGATAATAAGAATATGATCAATACTAAATACACAAGATTAATCTGGACCAGTCTTTTCGGGTATCCCTTTGCACGAATGGCATCGCTATAAAAATTTCCAAATGCAATAGACAGTGTTGCCGCTAATGCCCAACCACCTACAATTATTGACGCTTCACTCCAATCCTTGCCTAACAGCAGTGCTGTAACAAAATCTCTATAGATGAAGGTTCCTACACCAAGTGGCAGACTAATAATCGATGAATAATTCTGAAAAGTCAAAAATAGTTTTTTAAATTTTGCATAATCATATTGCTCTCTGGAAATTGCAGATTTGTAAACATTTGAATATAGGGCATAGATAGAATTAATAATTTGAGAAATCATGTTCATGCCTACTTTAAATAATCCTAAAGCTGCAATTCCGTATATGGATGCAAGAGTTAAAAGCGCTATATTTGATAATAACCATTCTAAAATAGACTCAAGATATGCCCACCCTGAAAATGAAAAGATACTTTCAAGTCGTGAAATATCATATTCTCGAGCAGGATAAAAACCTGCAAATTTAAAGCACAATATCATTCCAATAAATTCGCCTACCAGACTTCCTACTACTAATGACCAATATCCAAAACCGCAAAACGCCAATGGAATAGTTGTCAGGAAAGGGATAAACTTTGATACAATCTTAATGAAACCTAAACTCTTAAAGTTTAAATCCTTCTTCATTATCGCCATTTCTATGGAAGAAATAGACATTATAGGGATCACAAATGCTGCCACTACAAGGACATTACTATATCCCTCAGCTCCTACAAGTCTTGAAAACAGGTGACGATTGATTAAGATGACAGCGAAGAGTATTGTTGCAATCAATAAGTTTGTCCAGAAACATACATTGAATACGGATTTTTTTTCTTTATCTGAAGAAAACTGATGCTGAATAATGTAAGCATTGAAACCGGCATCAGACAACATATCTGCAAGGGAAGTTATAGCAGTGATAGACGCAACAATTCCAAATACTTCTTGTGACAAGAGTCTTGCAAGTATGATAGTTGTGATTGGTGCTATAATTTTTGCAGCAACTTCGCATATCACAGACCATTTGGTTGCATGTATGACTTGATTTGAATTATTCACTTTTTGTAGTGTATATGGGTATAAGATCTGCTATTGTCTTATTAATATTAAATGGTGAATTTAAAAGCCTATTGACGTACACCGTTCTATCAATACATTGTTCAGTTACAGTTTCTATACGATCAGCCCACTCAACAACATTGTCTTCAATACTTAAGTATTCTGTAATATCTGTGACACCGACTTCTCTTGTTATCTTATCCGACAACAACGAAGGAAGCCCTGTCGCTTGAGCCTCAATAGAAACAATTCCCATACCTTCATACAAACTTGGCAAAATAAAAACATCAGATGCAGAATAATAATCCTCTGTTTTTTTGATGTCAAATAAGAACAGCACTTTATCTTCGAAGCCATATTGCTTACAAAGTTCCTGTATATTATCTTTTAAAGGGCCTGTACCTATCAGAATGAGTCGATAATTACTAGAACGACTACAGAGTTCCTTGAAAATATTTATAATGAAAACATGATTTTTTTGCTCTGCAAACCTTCCGACATTGATAAGTACTTTCTGTCCTCGAAATCCTAATTTCTGTCTTAGAGCCTCCCGTTCATTGTTTTTATAAGTGAATCTTTGAAAATCAATTCCATTATAAAGCACTTTGTATGATACCTGCTTACGAAACAAATACTTACCCGCCAAATCCGAACAGGCCAGACAATGGGTTGCATTTGCTTTTATCATGTGCCTCATAAACCACTGATACATTTTTCTTATGACAGTTTGTTCTCTTCCCTTTAGTGTTTCGTGCGAATGAGCAATGCGAACCTTTATGCCACAAAACTTAGCTACAAACAAAATATAACCGGAGAAATAATATACATGGCTGTGAATGGCAGCATACGGGCCGTTTTCTCTAATGATTCTTCTTAGATTTTTATAATAATTCCATAATGATTTCTTTTCTGAATCAAAAAAGAATATTCTGCCCCCCATTGATATTACCTCATCATCAAAATATCCTTTTTGGTGAATTGGAAAAGCAAAATCAAATTGTATATTTTCCCTATCAATATTACGATAGACATTCATTACAAAATTTTCGACACCACCCTGATTAAAAAAATTAAAAACATGTAAAATCCTAATAGCCTTACTCATTTAATACCTAAATTAATTTTATTTTCGTTTATTGACATCCCATTTTCTTTTTAGAATCTTTAGCCTTTTGAGCAAATCGAACTTAAATTCGCAATAATCAATGAATTCCATATTACCCGCATACGAAAATGTATGAATCCGATCTACTCCTGTTTTCTGATCAACAATAATTTTTTCATTAATAATTACATCAAGTCTAGTTTCTTCAATTTGTCCACCAACTATTCGAAATCTATTCCAAATAATACTTTGGCCATACATTACTCTGGAATCTTGTGAAGATCTTATATAATATTCAGAAGTTGAAATGACAGGACCTACAGGTCTTCCTTCGTTAGCTAGATATTGTTTTGTATGCAGCAAGCTACATAAACCTTGCATTGGGTCTACACTATATAAGTATCCTATGTATTTTCCTTTTTCTTCAGTATATGCATACAAATATATTTGTTTACCTTCCATAATTATTGTCGGATCAGCAAGTTTTATGTTCTCTAACAGGTTGCATTTTTTCCACACATAAGGAAATTTATGACAAATATACAGCTCAAGAGAACCGTTTTCTGCAGACTCTGGAATCATGTAGCATACCCCCTCATAGTTGAAAACAAAAGGATATGACATATGATATTTATTTGAAATTACAACTTTAGGGTTAGTCCAATTTCCAGCTACATATTCCATTACAGCCAATTCACCTATATTCTTTTTTTATTGAATGCTTCACAAAACACAAAAAGTCTCCCTTCATACTCTATTAGAAGTGGGCCGGCAAACCAGTATTTCTTTGTATTAGGTATAGTATGGAAACTTTCACTATACACAAATGGCCAATGGTATGTATTTATCCTATATGCAATCTTCCAGACTGCTTCTTGAAATAGCTTATTATATAGTATTCTGAATTTATTCACAAAGATATTATCTAATATTTTCGAGATCATAAAATTCGTCATAAAATTCCTTCCTGAATTTGTACGTCAAATCACTACTGTATTTCATAGCACGACAGTAATTTTCTCGGGCACACATCAGCGCATAATCTTTATGCTTGATAATACGCTCTATAGCACTTGCTATTTCCTGTACGTTTCGTGCGTGTACCAAGCAATCAGACCCTATTTGTTCCCGCAATGCCGTTTCATAGGTTCCAATAACAGGACATCCCCTACTCATTGCTTCAATTACTGCCCGACCTAATGATTCTACAAGTGTAGGCATTACTAATATATCAATATTATCTATCCAAGATAATACTTCATCGTGTTTGATGCGTCCACAAAATTCAATATTCCTCTTCATACCACATTTTTCTGCATATTTCCTTCGTTTGTCATCTGCTGTTCCACCTCCCAAAAAGCTCACTTTTATATCATATCCCTTATCCTTTAATAATGAAGCAGCTTTAATGAGAGTATCATGACCTCTATAACCTGCTTGAGTTACACCAATTAAACCTAACCTAAAGCATCCTCTCTTATTTGTAATTTTATCAATTCTTTTAGCCAAAACGCTCTCAGATGTGATATATATTACAGCATCGGAACATCCTAATTGTCTCGCTTTACTAGGATAGAGCTCTTGTAAGAAACTTTTAGAAACATAAATTATGTGCTTGGCTAGTCTATGTTCGAGCCGTACTATCAGATTCATGGGAACGGCCATTAATTTGTATGCAAGTCCCTCATGATACCACAACGCTTTAAACAGATCTCCTCCTGACTCAACTACATATTTTTTATTGTACAATATTGCCCACAAACAACCGATTATAGAATGAGGTAATGGCAACTTGAAACTTAGGCAATCTGCATTTTTTACAGCCTTTCTAATTATATTGATTTTATTAAATAATGAAACCTTATTACTATTAATAACTAATTCAACGCCCATCGTTTCATCAAAAACCTCCAGATGCTCCAAATTATAATTTCCTTTATCAATAGTCCAAGCCATCATCTTATAAGGCCCCATTACCGTTGCTAGTAATTTATAAAATCTATTACTACCAGAACCAACAATATATTTTTTTTCATTATCTTTGATAAATAAATCCCCTCTGACAACAAGCATATTTAAAAAGAGTTTATTGTTATATTTAACACAATCAACATGAACGCAAATAATTGTTTACCTTGCTCTTGTGTCATAATCGCAAGGTGCTAGGTTTATAAAAAATCTTTATTCTTCTGATCGAAGATCTACTTTTCAGTCGTCAATATATTCCCACGGATAGGGATTGTCAACCACATTTTGAAACTCTCCGATAGCTTCCTGTTGCTCGGAAGTGAGCGATGCAAAATCCCAGGAAGCAATGATAGCACGACCTTCATCCGCCAAAGGCTCATCAAACACCTCGCCATAACAGGCAGTAAGCAGACGAAGTTTCAGCAACGAAGCAGGAAGAACATCAAGAATATCCCAACAACGATTCAAGACCTCCTGGATATGCTTTTGTTTTTC
>OHAQ01001905.1_pt1 | contig 15709 bp, 23 predicted proteins | sample 1577111 | NCBI WGS metagenome assembly OHAQ01 (sample SAMEA3541549, study PRJEB24748) | human gut metagenome | biome: human gut; feature: human-associated habitat; material: faeces | place: China | collected 2012 | reverse complement strand
GTGCATGAAGGAGCTACACCCGGCGAAAACGGTTGCACATGCACATGGTGCTTCCGATGATCGCCGTCGTCTTGCCAGGCTCGGCAACGAAGTCGATGTCATGCAGCACATCCTCCTCGGCGCCCGGATAACGGAAGTTGACGTGATCGAAGCGGACAACTCCGTTGTGAACCTCCAGCTGCTCCGGATTTTTGACATCCTGAATGGAGGATTCTGTCTGAATGACTTCATCGATACGGCCGGCGGCAACAGCGGCACGCGGCAGCATGATTGACATCATTGTCAGCATCAGGAAAGACATGACGATCATCATGGCGTAGGTAATAAATGCAGTCATTGCACCGACCTGCATCGTGCCGGCATCGATTTTATGTGCACCGACCCATACGATTCCGACGGTCAGCACGTTCATAATCATCATCATACCAGGCATCATAAAGGTCATGACGCGGTTGGTGAACAGGGTTGTTTTGGTCAGTTCCTTATTCGCACCGTTGAAGCGCTCTTCCTCTTTGTCCTCTCTTCCGAACGCACGGATGACAGAGAGTCCGGTCAGGATTTCACGCGATACGAGGTTGATGTTGTCGACCAGTTTCTGCATCAGCTTAAATTTCGGCATCGCAAGGGAGACAAGCAGCATCACGTAGTACCTCTATCTTCGGCGAAACGCCCTCTTGCAGCGGCTGCATGGTGCTGATGTAGCTGTTGCCGAACTGCTCGGGCGCTAGGGGTCTGCCGTTTTCGGGGTCGCGCGGGATAAGCGTTTCGGGTATGTACTGCTTCACGCGCCCCGCTCTGATAGCGTCCCACCACTGCGAGATCACCTCGTCCAGCGCGTCGAAGCAGTCTGATTTGCCGCCGTCGAAAATGCTCTTGCCCCTGTTCGGATATTTCTTCGAGACGTAAAATCTCAGCGGTACAGCCATTATATACCCGCCTGCGAACTCGGCGCGCGGAGGTATGCCCGCAAGCTGCGGCACGCTTTCGAGCGGCACTTCTTTCTCGCCGCTGTAAAGACGGCTCTCGATGTACCCCTTGCCGTAGCGCTCCTCGAGGTGAAATCTCTTAGTGCCAGCGGTGTGTTCGGAATGGAATATCACTTCGCGCAGCACCCCGCGCGAGCAGTTGTATTCGACCTTATCCGCGCCGACGAACTCTACTATCGGCGTATCTGAAACGGCGGGGTCTACCGAGATCTTGAAAGCGCCGTCGCCGTCAACTAAAACAGCCGCAACAGCCTGCCCCGTAAGCTCGGTAAAATCGGTGTGCTCGCAGATATGCGCGAAGTCTGCCGCCGCCCTTTCGCCCGCTACCGTGATGTCGTCCATATCCGCCTTGACGATATACGCCAGCGTATCGGCTATCACGGCGGGCAAGCCGCTGTGTATCTTGCGTATCTTCTCGCGCTCGGGCACGCTGCCCCAAAAGCACGCCGTGCTGAGGTCGAGCTGTCCGAAAAACTGCGAAAGCTCGTAAGCGTCGCCGCGGTACCATATCTGCGCGCGGGCGACCTCTGTATAAAATCCCGTTTTCTCAGCTATACATATGCTGTACTCGGGCGCGGGCTGTATATCCAGCCATGTTCGCAGCATTTTCTTCACCCTGCTTCCCAATTCAAATTTCATTTTTCACACTCCCGATAAGTGATCTGTACGGCAGCCATGCGTATTGGCAGGAGTTTATAAGATGGTCATTGCCGTCTTCGGGGGCTGCCTTGTCCTCCTGCCAGCTGTATATATCCATCTCGGCGATGTAAGCCCTGCAATGTTCCAAAATATAAAAATCACCTGCCGCCAGCCACGCTGACTGCAAGTGTATACGGTCGATTATCTTCGTCCGCTTGAACGCGGGGATAAAGCTGTAAATGCTGCCCGAGAGCCGTCCGAACTTTTGACATTCGAGTATAGTCGCTTGGTCGGCGCTGTCGATATACACATCTTTGGCAAAGCCCCACGCGCGGCGGTTTTTCTCGAGAAACGCCGTGAATATCTTCGGTATGTCAGAGGGCGTGAGGGGCGTTTTTCTGTCGCGGTTATTGTAGACCTCTTCGTCGAGCAGCAGGCATTTTCTGTCCGCCGTAATGCCGACGAACGTGAACGCTATCGTATCAGGCGAGGTCTGCGAATAGGCTGTGTCAAGCCCTGCGGAGAAGCGTGTGAAGCGCATTTTCCGCGCCTGCCCCGCCGTCAAGATACTGCGCTTTTGCAGGTCGAAAACAAGCCCCGTTGCGCGCCCTCTCAGCCCGAGTATCTTGTTCTTATACAGCTTAGTGCCTTTCGGCGCGGCCGCCATTTTCCGCTGAATATCCTCTTCGGTAAGCGAGAGGTTATCGCGAAAAGTGAAAAACCAATAGCGCCATGTCGGCACGGGGTCGCAGGTCAGCTCTTTCATTATCTCAGCGGGCACGTCCGCCGCGTATTTGCGGTACGGTCGCGAGCGGTTGACGAACTCTTTGTACACGGGCAGGCTGGGGTCGTCGGGATTGAGGGTCGCCATCAGATAATCATTACGGGTAGACATCTCGCGGACGAACTCAATATCGGCGGTGTTTATCTCGTCGATGTAAACGCAGCCGAACTGTGCGCCGAGAACCATCTGCCACTTATCCTTATTGTCGTAGCCGAGAATGTATATTATCTTGCCCTCGAACTTGATATGCGGCAGCTTGTAGTCCTTATCGCCGTTGCCGAAGTAGCGCGCGCCCGCGTGCAGGTCGAGAATGCCGTTATCCTGCTGAATGATAGTTTCCTCAGCCTTGCCGGTAGTTTTCGCGGCAATGACGTGCAGCTTTTTACGGCTTGCGGACACCATTCGCATGAACTTCACGCCCGCGCCTACGGTAGTCTTGCCGCTTGCCGTGGTGCCCTCGAGGAAGTCCGCCGAAACGCCGTGCACGCTGCTTATGAAGTCGATATATTTTTGCGAGAGGGGGAAGCTATTCGTCAAGCCCCTCACCGCCTATCTGCGCGAAAACGTCGGCGAGCTTATCGGAAGTCTTGACCTCAGCCTGTATCTTCGCGACGTACTCGCCCGTCATTTTGTTGAGGGTATCAACGGCGCGGATACGGTCGGCAGGGTCGTTGCCGCCGTCCTTAGCGATGTCAGAGAGCAGAGCCTGCCGTTCCTTAGCGGTCATTATGCGCTCGTCCTGCGCCCTCTCGCTCAGCTCGCGGATATACTCGGCAACTCCAACATTCACCAACAGCTCATGTGCGCGGGCGTTAGCGTAATTCTCGCTGTACCCTGCCCGCAGCGCGCTCTGAACGGTGTTGCCGCACTGAGCGTAATATTCTGCAAATCTTTTCTGACGTTCGGTCATACGGCGCACCGTCCTTTCTTTTCGTGCACGCAAAAAGACACCCCGCCCGAAAGCGGAGTGCCTTTACGCAAATTTATAGGAGCTTCAGATGGAAGCAAATGGCGCGGCGCATAAGGTCATGCCCTCGGTCGCCGCACGGGACTTGCGCCCCGTAAATCACATGAAAGGAGATTCATCATAAAGAGCAAGTCAGTGCTGTCCTACTGTCCCCAGTTTAAATTATAACATAGGAAAAACGGACAAAACGGACAACTTTCGAGCTTTCAGCGATTTTTCGGTGAGTTTGCGATGTATCGGCACACGCGCTTGCGCACGCAGTCCTCTGACATTCCGCCGAGCAGTCGCGCTATCTGATGGTACTTCTTGCCCTGCACGAAACGCAGCTCAAACATCTCGCGGGTCTGCGGGTCGGGTATGGCTGATATGTACGCGCGGACGGCGGCTGTACGGCGTTCTAAGGCGGCTTTCTCGCTGTGGAGAGCCGTTACTTCGTCGCTCGGCGGCAAGCCGCTGAGGGTCACGCAATGCTTGCTGAATGGCGGGTCGGCGGCGGACTGTACGCACACACGCGTTTCCAATTCCGCGAGCTGTGCGCTTATTCGGTCGAGCCTGCGCTTGTCCGCGCGGTAGTTTTGCAGGTCGGTCTTGGTCATTTGCCGTCACCGCCTATCAGCCGCAATTTGCCAACGTGAGAGCACCTGAATATGCAGTTGCCGCAGGGTATTCCGTACTCATCGCACACGAAGTAATACTTCTTCGGCAGGTAGAGATTGTAGTTGTTCTTGAACTGCTCCTCGCCCGTTTTGTGCAGAATACCCCTCAGCGTTTTGCCGAAGATAGTTACTTCGACGGTCTTGCCGAGATACTTTTCAAGTTCTGAACGTTTCATCTTCCTCGTCCTCCTTTGCTCGTTCAATCTCTTCCGCCGACGTATCCGCCGCACATAACGCCCACATCACCGCCGCTATCGCCGAGATTGTCGTTGTTATCAGTATTGCCGGCATGCTCCCTCGCTCCTTTCTATGTTCTCCAGCGGGGCGTACACCAGGCTGTGACCGCACTTTACGTCCGTCAGCTCCGCTTGATAGTAAAACCCCCGCTCGCCGCGGCGTATCACCGCGCCGCTCAGTATGTACTCCGCACCTGCGATGTGCAGCTTCGGGTCGGTAAGGCGCACCCGCTTTCCCAGCGCCCGCTTTATGTCGCGCTCGGTCACAGCTCGCTCAGCTCCTCTATCCGCACATATATCCCCGCCTTGTCCGCCCAAAACTTCTCGCAGATCTCGCTCGCGACCAGTGCGTCGTCTGACCAAAAGCCGCAGATGGTCATGCAGTCTTTCAGCAGCTTTTGCAAGTTGTCCGTGTCGGGCTTGGTGGTGCGGTATTCGCCGTCCCTGTGCCTGCCTCCCGGGAACAGCCACTTCACCGTCAGGCGAACTCCCTCGCGGTACGGCTCGTCCGGTCGGTGCTTGCAAAGATTTGCCACAAGCTTCTCTTTCGCCGCCTTGACTTCGGGCGGGTCGTAGAATATCGGCTTGCCGTTTCTCACCGTCACCTTGTGCTCCTGCGCCGTCACGGTCGGCGGTATCATCGGCATAAAAAATTCAGTTGATCTCATCTCATCTCTCCTCTCGTCACTTCGTTCGGGTCGCAGCCGTCTTAATATTTCAGAATAGATTTTCGGGCGGCTGTAAGCCCGAAAATATATATTATGTAATATATAATTTTCCTTCCCTCTGAAAAAGTCGGTATTTTTCCCGACATTTTCTTCCCTAGGGAAACACTTTTCTTCTCGATTTTTTCACTGTAAAAGACCGACTTTTTCTTTCCCTAGGAAAATGTAATTTCATCGACTTTTTCCGTTTTCCTTTAACCCACATTCGCCGTCGTCTACCCAAAAGCCGCCGTGCTCCTTTAGCCGCGAACGCACTGTTTTTTCGGTTACGGCAAGGTACTCCGCCAGCTCAGATATACGGCACTTGCCGCTCTCCTGCACGCCGCTGAAAGCCGTTTCAATGCTCTCCTTGCGCTCCTTGCTGCGCTCCTTTGGAGTACGCTTTTTCTCGAAATTCTTCTGCCACGAGGGGGCGACTTCGTCTACCGCGAGGTCTGCCAGCACGCCCACGGTATCGGCGCGGTGTACGGGGAAATCGAACCACACGTTGAGCGGGGCGAACTTCGGAAACTCGCGCAGAGTGCCCTCTATACGCCATGCAGTGCGGTTCCTTACGGCAAGCCCAGCTCTCTCTATCTCGCCGCACATCAGGCTGTACGAATCGCTGCGCAGGTATTTGTGCGCGATGTCGAGCATAGCCGTGGGAGTAACGAGGTCGTCGGGCGAAAGCACCTCGTCGGCGTTGCGGTAAAAACGCCTTATCCAGCTCTCGCAGATACGGCAAGTTGCGGCGTCCTGCTGCTGAGCCCTCAGCGGCTCGGTAAGGGTAAGCTCGCTCAGGTCGAGCAGAGCGTCGGGGTCGCGGGCAAATACGCCGCTTCCGCTGGCCCTGTCCATACTGCGCTTGCCGCCCTGCGCGCCCTTGCTGTGGTGGTGGCAGTATATCACCGCGCAGCCCAGCTCGACGCATATCTTATCGAACTGGTTGCAGAAATGCGCCATTTGGTCGGCTGAGTTCTCGTCACCTGTGATGACCTTGTATATCGGGTCGATCACTACGGCGATGTACCCGCGCTTTGCGGCACGGCGTATCAGCTTCGGCGCGAGTTTGTCCATAGGCACACTGTGTCCGCGCAGGTTCCAGATGTCTATACTGCCGAGGTTCGCGGGCGGCAGACCCAGCGCCGTGTACACATCTTTAAAGCGGTGCAGGCAGCTCGCGCGGTCAAGCTCCAGATTGACGTACAGTATCTTTCCTTTGGTGCACCGCCAGCCGAACCACTCGCCGCCCTCGGCTATCGCCACGCAAAGCTCTATCAGCGCGTAAGATTTGCCCGCCTTTGAGGGACCCGCTATCAGCATTTTGTGCCCCTGCCGCAGTACGCCGTCTATCAGCGGCGGCGCAAGCTCAGGCAGGTTATCCCACTCGGTGCTGAGGCTTTCGGGGTCTGGCAGGTCGTCGTTGATACTCTCGATGTAGTCGCGCCATTCCTCAAAGCTCTCTTTGCCGAGCGACTTGTCAACGATGAACTGCTTCCTGCCGTTTCGGGTAACGCCCGGCATACGGCTCAGGCGCGAGGGATTGCGGTTGTTCGAGTCGATGGCAAGGCCGTTCTTCTTGCAAACTTTGTAGAGGTAGTCCACGCGCTTGCGGTACTCCTCGTAATTCGGCGCGTCTATCTTGACTATCGCGTGCAGGCTCTTGCCGCCGCTGTACACCAGCAGGGCTATCGGCAGCTCCAGCTCGCGCATTACGGCGTTTTGCCGCTCTATCGGCATACTGTCGCTTTCTACGAGAGCGTAGCGAAAGTCGGTGACGTTCTCGTTTTTTATGCCCTTGCCGTCCAGAGGGTTGAAACGTATCCAAGCGCCCGCTTCCTCTTTGCAGTCGCCGATGACCGCGCCGATGTCGCCGCCGCAGTTATTGAGCAGGGCTATCAGCTCGCCCGCAGTCCTATCCCAGCAGCCGCGGGTAGGCAGGTAGCGGCGCTTGCCCTCTTCGTCGCTCTCATACGTTTCCGTAACGTAGCCGACGTTCTCGCCCACCTCAAAGAGCGTGGAGAGGTATGTTACAAGCTCCTGCACGGGCTGCCAGTCGGCAGGCTCGCGGATAGGTATGCCCTCGCAGGCGCACTCACCGCCCTCGTAACTTATCTCGTCGTTCCAGTCGAAAACGCCGTCGGTATCGGCCGTGAGCAAGCCCCTTTCGCGCGCCATCTGCACTATGCTCCCGCCCGTTACGGGGTTGGCGTTTCCCGCGAAGCTTTCCCACTTGCGCTCACACTCGCCCGCGCGGTAGCGGCTGTCGGCGCGCGACCAGTTATCCCAGTCAGCCGCCGAATAGCCCTCTTCTTTCAGCGCCATGCCGACCGCCAGCCACTCCTGATAATCGCAGTCGGCGGGGGGGATCTTGCTTAAAATTTCAAGTATCTCCATTCATATCTCCTTTCTCAGCCGCTCACGCGGGGACGTATTCGGCTGCGCACACGCCGCGCGGCACTCGCCAGCCGTTAGCCGAAATGCGCGCTATCATGCCGCTCGCCTGCTCGAAGCTCCACTTGCCGACGTGCTGAAAGCCGTAGTTTTCCAGCAGGCGTATTTGCTTCGGGGTCGTAAGCCCTGCGGCGCGGCGTTTTTCTAAGCGGTCGAGGATAAGGCTCGCCTTGCCTGCGTTTTCGATGGCGTCGGGCAGTATGCCGAGTTTTTCGAGCCGTTCGCGCTGCTTATCGGTAGCGGGCGCGCACTCCCAGCCGAACGCGGGAACGTATGAGGACAAGTCCTCAGCCTGTATCGACATTTCGTACTGCAAGGGGTCTACAAGCTTGCGCTTGCGCGTTTTCATGGCTTTCAGCTGCTTTGCGAGGGCTTCCTCGCGCTGCGCCACCACGTCCTCGCTCGCCTGCTTTTCGGCTTCCTCTATATCCACCGCGCAGCCCGCTTCGTCAGCGAGATTTTCGGTCATTTTCTGCGCTACCTCTTCGTTTTGGCATATCAGATGTGCGGGGCGGCAAAGCTCGTGGCGCTCGGTGTGCCACAAGAAATCCAGCAAGAGAAGCTCAGTCTTGCCCTCGCAGAGCCTTGTGCCTCTGCCTACCATTTGACAGTAAAGCCCTCGCACCTTTGTTGGTCTTAGCACGATAACGCAGTCAACTGACGGGCAGTCCCATCCCTCTGTAAGCAGCATACTGTTGCAAAGCACGTTGTACTCGCCCTTATCAAAAGCTTCCAGTATCTCAGCCCTCTCCTCGCTCTCGCCGTTTACCTCAGCCGCCTTAAAGCCGCGCTCGTTGAGTATATCGCGGAACTTCTGCGAGGTCTTGACGAGCGGCAGGAAAACCACCGTCTTGCGCTCGGCGCAGTACTTTTTCATCTCGTCGGCTATCTGATACAGATAGGGGTCTAGCGCCGTGTCAATATCGCTTGCCTTAAAATCGCCCGCCTGCGTCGCCGCGCCCGAGATGTCGAGCGTGAGCGGGATAGTTACCGCCTTTATCGGCGAGAGGTAGCCCTCTTTTATCGCCTGCGGCAAGGTGTATTCGTAAGCCAGGCTCTCAAAGACCGAGCCTAAGTCTTTCATATCGCCGCGGTCGGGCGTAGCGGTAACGCCCAGCACCTTAGCCGCGGGAAAGTGCCGAAGCACGTTTTGGTAGCTTTCGGAGATAGCGTGGTGCGCCTCGTCGATGATGATGGTATCGAAGTAGTTCGCCGAGAAGCCTTTGAGCCGCTTTTCACGCATGAGAGTCTGCACCGAGCCGACCGTTACGCGGTAGAACGAGCCTAAGCAGCTCTGCTCGGCTTTCTCGACCGCGCTTTTCAGCCCCGTGGTCTTGTACAGCTTATCCGCCGCCTGCGCGAGCAGCTCGCCCCTGTGCGCGAGGATAAGCACGCGCTTGCCCTGCCGCACGCACTCTTCCGTCACCGCCGAGAAAACTATCGTCTTGCCCGTGCCGGTCGGCAGCACGAGGAGCGTTTTGTCAACGCTCTCCCACTGCTCCAATACCGCCGCTTTTGCCGCTAATTGATATGGACGCAGGTTCATCTGCCGCCACCTCCGAAGCCGCCGAAGCCGCCGTACTGACCGCCGCCAAAGCTGCCGAAGCCTGCGTTATTCGCGAATCCCTGCGCCGCCTGAGGGGGCTGCTGATAGGTCTGCGCGGGCTGAGTGGTCTGCACATTAGTATACCCATGCTGCTGTGCTGCGGGCTTGACTGTATCAACGTTTTCGTCGTAGGCGTAAAGTTTCTTTATCTTGTTCGATTGACCCGCCGTGCCGTCCTTTTTGGTGTAATTATCTATGTAAACGCGGCATTTTCCGCGCGTGCCCGCGAGCGCGCCCCAGTTCATGCGCAGCGGCTCGCCGTGCTTTTTCAAGCCGACGGCGAGGAAGAGCTGCGAGAGCTTCCACTCAAACTTTTTGCACAAAAAGTAGTTTTCCGTTATCTCGGCGCTGTCCTCTGCGCCCCAAATCGTGAACGTCACCTTAGCCATATTGCAGGGCGGCACTTTCGCCGAGCCTGCGTGACGGGCGCGCTCAAACTTTGCGACCGTGAAGTCGTAATCGCCTTCGGGGAGCAGGGTGTATGAAAAGCCCTCGCCCTCGTCGTTTATCTCGTCTTCCCAGCCGAATTCTTTAAAATCGTCCATTAAAATTCCTCCTTATATCCTCAAAACGGCACGCCGCCGAGGTCCATTTCCTTTATCTTTTCGAGCACCGTCTGCCAGTCAGCAACCAGGCAGCCGCTTATGAAGTCGGGCGGGTAAGCCGCCACCGGCATATCTGCGGGGCAGTAGCCCTCCTGCGCGACCACCTCGCGTATCTCCTCTTCCGTTACGCCGTCGGCTATCATGAGGTCGCGCAGAGCCTGCGGTATATCGGCTGGCGGCTCGGGCAGCGCTGTCGGGTCGGGCTGAGGCATAGGCGCTTGCTGAACTCTCTGCACGGCAGGCTCGGGCTGCTGTACCGTCTGCGGCGGGGTCTGTATTGTCTGAACAGTCTGAACGGTCTGCGCTGTCTGAACCGTCTGAACCGTCTGCCGAGCGGCGAAGAGGTGCGCTATCTGCGAATAGTCGAAAGGCAGCTCGGGCGCTAAGCCGTCGCGGTTTTTAGCGTCCCAGCAGGGGTGATGGCTGGTGTACATCACTCGTTCGCCGCCCTGCGCCTTGAATTTCTTGCCGTCCTTATCCACGGCTACGGCGTAGGTCTTGTAGTTGGCAAAGAGCACCATATCAGCCCATTCCTTAACTTTTGGCGATATGAGCGAGCCTGTTTTCTGACCCAGCTTCATCTCCCAGCGGTCGTAGCTGCCCAGCTCGTCGGGCTGCTCAAACTTCACTATCTTGGCGTGAGCCGTAAGCACCACGTTTATGCCGCTGTCCACCACGTCCTGCAAGAGGTTCAGAAACTTTGCGAACTCCTCGCACTCATAAACATAGCCCTTGCCGTAGCCGAAGTCCTCTATGCCGTTCTTGCCGTGCGCGGCGCACATGCTTGCTATGCAGAGCTGTTCTGCCCAGTCGATAGTATCTATCACTATTGTTTTGCAAAGGCGCATAGCGGCGGCTTCCTGCACCTCGCCTTTCAGCATCTCCCAGCTTGTCGGCTTGGGCATACGGCGCACGTTCATACGCAGCGTGCTGCCCTCGGTGTCGATAAAGAGCGGCTCGGGAAAGCGCGCCGCGAAGCTAGATTTGCCTATGCCCTCAGGACCGTAGACCACTGTTTTCAGCGCGCTGTTCTGCACGCCCGAAGTTATCTCATATGCCATCAGAATTTACCTCCGTTCCAATTAAAGCCTGTTTTCGTCTGCGGTTCGGGAACGAACGATGTGCCGTCCTCGATAATGATGCTGCATTCGCCGCCGGTAGATACCCTTGTCGCTATTGCCTGCAAGCCCTGCTCTTCCAGCCATTTGCCGAAGTCGGCTAGCGTTTCCGCGTCCATCTGTTCCAGCTTGTCGAGCAGCACAAAGCCGCAGTCAGGGTTGAGCCTGCGCACGATAGAGGTCGCTACTACGAGCTGTTCCGCGCCGCTCATGCCGTCCCACTTGCAGCCCTTATACAGCAGCTCGCCTTCCTCAACTGACAGACCCTCAAGGGGCAGGTCGGCACCTTTGAGCAGGTCGGTCTTTGCCTGCCTTGCGTCCGCTATCTGTTCTGTAAGATGCGAATACTGCGAGCGGTAGTCCTCCGCGTCGATCTCGGCGTGTTCGCGGTCGAGGTTGGCGCGTATCTTCGCGTTCAGCTCGTCTATCTCTGCGATGTTGCGTTCCAGCTCCGCCGTGCTCTCGTCCTCCAAGTCCTGCGCTTCGAGGTTGGCGAGCTTGAAGTTATTTTCGGCAGCTTCAAAGCGCATTTTCGCCTGCTCGTAAGCCGACTTTGCAAGCTCCAGCTGCTGCGCGTAATATTCCCGCTGGTCGCGCTTGCGCCGGTTCTCGCCGTTGCGCGCGAGTATCTCCTGCTGCTGTTTTATCAGCTCGCCCGCGCTGACGGGTTCGGCGGGCACGCCTGCGTACACGGGCATTTCCTTAGCGTATTTTTCCTTTTGGTCGGCTATCCTGCCTATCGCCGTGCGGCGGTCGTAAAGCTCTTTTTCGGTGCGTTCCAGCTCGCCGAGCTTATCGCCCACGCCGATAATGCGCAGCAGCGTAGCCGCCTTTTCTTTGCTCGACTGGTTCAGAAACTTCGGCAGGTCGAGGGCGAACTGCTCTACGAAGCTGTTGAGCAGCTGCTGACCGCCTTTCTTACCGGTGCTGTCGGTGACCTTCAGCGAGCCGTTCTTGCCGCCGCGCTCCACCACGATACCGTTATCGAGCGTTAGCTTTAAGTGCGGCTCGGCGAAAGAGCCTTCGCGCTTCGGCTGCGAGGGTCTGTACTTTTCCCCGCCGAGCGCCCACGCTATGCTGTCTAGCACCGAGGTCTTGCCCTGCCTGTTTCTGCCGCCGATAACGGTCAGCCCGTTTTTTGTAGGCTCAAACTGCACCGCCTTTATGCGCTTTACGTTTTCTATCTCAAGGGTGTTTATTTTTACTGACATTCAGATCTCCTCATTTCATCATCTTTATAGCCAAGTCCAGCTTAGCCGCCGCGTAGCCTGCCCAGAAGCCGCCGCCCACGCTCTCCTCACGCACCTCGTCGGAGAGCAGTGCGCGCACCTCTTGACATATCGCCAATAATGTGTTATCATTAGCATGGTTTTTAGTACCCGTATCGCTGTGCGGTACGTTTGCGCTCGTCTCTGTTGCCGCAGGGGCGGGCTCGTTTTTTGTGTTGTTTGCTATGTATTCCGAGAATTTTATGACACAGTTTTTAAATCCTGCTCCTAGTACTATAAATGGGCAGGTTTTGCAATTATTTTTTGTGCAGCAATGTGCTGCCCTTACAATTTCCTCGTCAGTGAATTTCTTATTCATCATCGTTCTCCTTCCACTGGCTTTCAAACTCCTTCTCAAACTCTTTCATTTCCTCTTCGGTCGGTTCGTCCTCAGGTCTGCCTTGGTCAAAACCGAGTGTACAACCGCTTTCAAAGCTACAATCTGCTAGGTCGGCATAACATTCTACATCATCGCCATAATGGCAGTATCCCCAAATGCAATCCTGACAGAACTTTAAAACTGGGTCGATACAACGTGTAGGTAAATCTTTCATGCCTTACTCTCCTTTCGGCTCGGGTTTTGTTACGCGCTGCTTTATCGGTACGCCGAGCACTCTCTGATTTTCCATGTAATTTCGTATCTCCTTTCGCTTGGGGTTCTCCTGCTGACCCTGCTTGACGGTGTATGTCGGGGTCAGCCCCGCCGTCAGCAGGCAGTCCTCCACCTCGTCCACCGAGAGATCGACCGCATCCGCTATCTGCCGCAGCGACTTGCCCTCGGCATTCAGCAGGCGTATTTTCAGCGCTGTTTTAGTCCGCATTTTCCTCGCCCCTCGTTACGTCCATCATGAACGTTATAGCTTCAAGTCCCCCTATTAAACGGACGTACTGCGCGTGCTGGTCTTCGTCCATGCCCTTTTCAAGGGCTTCCGCCAGCGCACGCATAGCAGTGCAGTACAGCCAAAGGTCAAACGGGTTAAGTTCCAAACCGTTAAGTACCTCTTCTTCGCACTTTTCGACGGTGCGCATTATCAGCGGCATAGGGTCGCCGCCGGACGGTTTATTAAACTGACGTGCTATATCTGCGGTCTTGCTCTCAGCTCTGCTTCCGCTTACTTTAAATTTCATTTTGATAACCTCCTTAAAATCAAAAACCAAACATTGCCCAGCGGCTGAACATCGCCGCCGCGTAGATCACAAATGCTACTCCCGCGCCGCCCAGGAACACCGCCAGCCCGATGAACAGCGTGTCCATCTGCTTGACCTTGCGGTCGCTGCGCAGGCGCTCTATGTGGCGCTTGTACACTTCGTCCTTGCGGGCGCTTTCGGCTCGCAGGTCTGCCATTTCGGCTAGGTCGCGTTGGGTCATTTCTGAGCACCTCCCAGCAGTTTTTCCAGCGAACGCAGCTTTTTCAGCCGCCGCTCGTAATCGTCGATGTCGATACCCCACGCTTCGTAAGCTATCTTCGTGTTGACGGCATACGGCAGCCACGACTTTACGCCGCGCTTTGCCATCTCGGTCCTTGCCATCTTCTTTATCTTTATCGTCTGGCTTTCGCCCGTGCCGAACAGCTCGGCGACGTCGGCGTTAGTCAGTTCGCTCTTGGTGTAGTACAGCCTTACGGCCGTTTCAACGTCCGGTGTTCTCATGTGTCATGCCTCCTTCACCGACATTATGTATTCTCCCGCGCGCTTCTCGTCGCGCGCTGTACGTATCGCGGTTATCACCGACTCGGCTTTCACCGACACTATGCGGGGTTCGCCGTAGTCGGTGGTGAACTCTATTAGGTAGGTTTTCTTCATGGGTTCGCCTCCTCCGCCTGCTCCAGTGCCTCGGCTATGCAGAGCGGTTCGTCGTCGTTCCAGTTGACTAGCGGGGATATGGCGGCGGAAACTTCCGACCTAAGAACCTTGACGCTGAAGTATTCGCCATTCCCGCCCCACGCCTCAAGCCCTTTTCCGGGGCGTTCGGTGAACGCATATACCGCGCCGTCGCTGTCCTTTGCGATGTATCTGAACCCCAGCAGGTTGAGCGCCTTGAAGATCTCGACCTGCTTGTCGGTAAGCGTGATCTCCGGGTGAGCGTTCGACCATGCCTGCACACGTCTGATGTGCTCTGGGGAAACGCTGCCCAGTTCACACGACAGCCCAGCATAAGGACAGTCATTGCAATTGCCGATTGTTCTGCACATACGGGTTGCTTCGTGTGCATAGTCCAGTGTGTTGTTACAGTTGTATTTTTTCATAGAGTTTGTGCCTCCTTTTCGTTTTCCTCGACGATCTCATATTCGCCGTTGCAGTACACGATCTTCAAGCCGAGAACATCGGCTATCTTTTCAGCAATTCGCCTGCTGTTCGTTGCTCCACACATGAAAGACTTGATCGTTGATTCCTCAACACCGGCAGCAGCAGATATTTTTCTGTACGTCAAGCTCTTCTGTTTCGCAATCGTTTTGGCATTCTGCCTAAATTTATCGAACATTTTTCATCACCTCCTACAAAAATTCAAATAATTCGAAAAGACGGTTGACAAAGTTGATAAAACGTGTTACTATGTTATCAGAAAAGTTTATATTATTTAAACTTCATTGATACATCAAGATAGTTCCAACGCCACTCGATGTTCACATTTTGATTGATATAATCTCAACCGACAAGTTTATTATAGCTGATATTTCGTCAACTGTCAATAGTTTTAGGTGAGATTTTATCAACTTTGTAGTTTTGCACAAAAAAGAGGTTGAGAATATGTCAGCTATTAACAAAATAATCCGTTTGCTAGAAGATAAAGGCTTTACACAAAAAGATCTAACAGACTATTTAGCCATAGATAAGAGCACTTTTTCTCAGTGGAAAAACGGTAAAAGTCAATCGTACAATAAGTATTTGCCAGAGATAGCTCAGTTTTTAGGCGTTTCCGTTGATTATATAGTACGCGACAGTATATCATTTGATTTTTCTCCTCATGAAGATGACGATTATATGCTGAAATGCCCTATTTGCGATTATGACTGCACACACTTTATAGGCACCAAAAATGTAAAATTCAACACTGGGAAAAGCGACGGTATAGCCCTTGAATTTTTCTGCGAAAGCGGTCACACGTTTTATATGCTCGTTGAATCATACAAAGGAAATACTTACGCCGTCCTCACGGACGAAAGCTGCAATACCATCAAGCAGCTCGATAATAACTATGAAAGCGCCTCCGTTTCGCTCGCTGAGCTTTGTGGCTTCAATGAAAAGAGCAATAAAAAATACCATGCTCTCGACGAACATGGTAAAAAAGCAGTTGACAGTATACTGAATATAGAGTACGAGCGCTGCACCGAATCAGAAAAGAGCAGGCCCGCGATAATAACATTCAAGCGTTTTAATATAAATAAAGCTTCGGCTGGCAGCGGATATGATCTGAGCAATTCGGACGCATGGAAAGAGATAGAGGTAGTAGATACCCCCGAAGCACATGAAGCCGACTTTGCAGTTGAAGTTGACGGTCACAGCATGGAGCCTACTATCAGCGACGGCAGTATCGTTTACATAGCTACCGATACGGATATAGCCGTCGGTGAGATAGGATTGTTCCGTCAGAATGGTTCCGGTTACATAAAGGAAAGGGGTAAAGACCGCCTTATTTCGCACAACCCCGATTATCCCGACATCTTGCCTCAAAACGGTGAAATAGT
>OHAQ01001903.1_pt1 | contig 15737 bp, 15 predicted proteins | sample 1577111 | NCBI WGS metagenome assembly OHAQ01 (sample SAMEA3541549, study PRJEB24748) | human gut metagenome | biome: human gut; feature: human-associated habitat; material: faeces | place: China | collected 2012 | reverse complement strand
CATGCCCATTTCGTCCGTCCACGGCCACGGCACCGGCGACTTGCTGGACGCGTGTCTTAAATACTTCCCCCCGGAGGACGAGACGGAGGATGACGACGACGTGATCCAGGTGGCCATCATCGGCAAGCCCAATGTGGGTAAATCCAGCCTTACCAACCGCATCCTGGGCCAGGAGCGGGTCATCGTCAGCAATGTGGCGGGCACCACCCGGGACGCTATCGACTCCTATTTTGAAAATGAAACCGGCAAGTATAATTTCATCGACACCGCCGGCATGCGCAAAAAGTCCAAAGTGGATGACGCCATCGAGAAATACAGCGTTCTCCGGGCCACCATGGCCATCGAGCGCAGCGACGTGTGCCTGATCCTCATCGACGCCAACGACGGCGTTACCGAGCAGGACACCAAGATCGCGGGCCTGGCCCATGAGGCGGGTAAGGCCTGCATCATCGTGGTGAACAAGTGGGACATGGTGGAAAAGGACGGCAAGACCATGGACCGTATGCGCGAGGACATCCGTCGGGATCTGAGCTACATGACCTACGCTCCCATCCTGTTCATCTCCGCCCTTACGGGCCAGCGGGTAACGCGGCTGTTTGAGCTCATCAATTATGTGAATAACCAGGCCTCCACCCGCATCACCACAGGCATGCTCAACTCCGTTCTGGCCGATGCCCAGACCCGGGTACAGCCTCCCACGGACAAGGGGCGCCGCCTGAAGATCTATTACATGACCCAGGTGGGCATCAAGCCCCCTCACTTCGTCATTTTCTGCAACGACAAGAAGCTCTTCCACTTCTCTTATCAGCGATACCTGGAAAACCAGATCCGCAGCGTATTCGGCCTGGAGGGTACCCCCATTATCCTCTCCATCCGGCAGAAGGGAGACGATGACAATTAAACTGTCCATCTACTTTGTGGCGGGATTGACGCTGCTGGTGTCGTACCTGCTGGGCTGCTTCAACGGCTCGGTGGTCACCTCCCACTTCATCATCCGGGATGATGTACGCAAGCACGGCAGCGGCAATGCCGGGCTTACCAATTTCTACCGCACCTATGGGGCCAAATTTGCCCTCATCGTGATTCTCTGTGACATGGGCAAGACCCTGCTCTCCTGCCTCATAGGCGGGTATCTGATGCTCTGCACCAACGGCAGCTGGACCCTGGGCGTGCTGCTGGGCGGCATCGGCTGCGAGCTGGGGCATATGTTCCCGGCCTACTACGGACTCAAGGGCGGCAAGGGCATTCTCTCCGGCGGAGTGCTGGTGTGGATGCTGGATTGGCGCATGGGTCTTATCGCCTGGGGGCTCTTCGTCCTCCTGTGGCTTCTGACCCGCTATGTGTCCCTGGGGTCTATCGTGGCCACAGCCAGTATGCCGGTGTCGGCGTTCTTTGTCTTTGGCCATGACCCACTGCTGACCGCTCTGTGCGCAGTGGTGGCAGCCCTGGTCATCTTCTGCCACCGGGAGAACATCCGCCGTCTGCTGCACGGCACAGAAAATAAATTCAAGTGGCATGTGAATCCCATCGATACAGGTGAAAATCATTAGCTGCGAGAAAGCAGGATACAGAAAGGAAAGCACTATGAAACACAATCAGGTTCGTCAGGTGGTATTCCCCATCATCACCGCCATGATCTGGGGCTCCTCCTTCGTTGCCCAAAGCGCCAGCACAGAGCACGTGGGCGCGTACACCTTCAACGCCGCCCGTTCCTTCGTGGGCTTTTTGGCCTTGCTGGTAGTGGTACAAATCTTTAAAATGCTGCGCAAGGAGCCCCCGGCGGAGCAGACCGCTGCGGAGAAAAAGGCCGGGCGGAGGGACCTGATTTTAGGCGGCATCTGCTGCGGCATCGCCTTGGCTCTGGCCTGCAACCTGCAGCAGTTAGGTTTGGTGGCCGGTGCCAGCGCCGGCAAGACCAGCTTTATCACTACGCTTTATGTGGTGCTGGTGCCCATCTGTGGCCTGTTTCTCAAGAAAAAAGTCTCACCCACCGTTTGGATCAGTGTCCTGCTGGCCGTGGCCGGCCTTTACTGCCTGTGCATTAAGGAAAATTTCACCATTGCCCCCAGCGACCTGCTGGTGATGCTGTGTGCCTTCGGCTATACGCTGCACATCCTGGTCATCGATTACTTCACCCAAAGGGTGGACGGCGTGAAAATGAGCTGTATCCAGTTCTTGACATGCGCTATCCTTTCGGCTATACTCATGCTGATCTTTGAAAACCCCACCTGGGCGGACATTGTCCCCTGTATGGGCTCAATCCTGTATGTAGGTGTTTTCTCCAGCGGTGTGGCCTACACCCTGCAGATTTTGGCACAAAAGGACTCCAACCCCACCATCGTGGCTCTGCTTTTGAGCCTGGAGAGCGTGTTCGGCGCAGTGTCCGGTGCCATCTTCCTTCATGAAACCATGACCGGCAAGGAGCTGATTGGCTGCGTGCTGATGCTCATTGCCGTGGTGCTGGCGCAGCTGGATCTTCCTCTCAAGAAAAGGGATAATTCTGCTAAGGAGGCATAAGTATATGACAGAAACCATTTTGAAAATCGACGGCATGATGTGCAGCATGTGCGAGAGCCATGTGTGTGATGTAATTCGCAACAAGTTCGCCGTGAAGAAGGTCAGCGCGTCCCATTCCAAGGGTACGGCCACCGTCATTTCCCCGGAGCCTTTGGACGAGGAGGCCCTGCGCAGGGCCATCACCGAAACAGGCTATGAGGTCAAGGCTGTAGAATCCAAGCCCTATGAAAAGCACGGCCTGTTCCATAGATAAAAGCATCAAAAGCCCCCCGCCTCACGGCACTTCCTGATATGCAATTACCCCCTGATGTAGGATAATAACTACATCAGGGGGTGTTTTGTCTATTGTCTGTTTTTACTGGTCCTGTTCATTACGGCAGGGGGAGCTTTTTCTTTTCCGTATCGAAACGCTTTTGAAAGCAAACCTCTTATCCCTCCGGGACCTTGGCCTTCGGCAGGCTCCAACGGAAGTGAGCCGCCAGCAATCGGATGGCCACCACCACCGTGCTGCCCATCAGCAGCGCAGCCGTGTCGTCCCAATACAGGTGGCAAACCACCCACACAGCGGCGCCCGCCAGGGCCGCCAGGGCATAGATATGCTTGCGGAATATGTACGGCACGTTACCCGCCAGGGAATCCCGCACCACACCGCCGCCCACGCCGGTAATGGTTCCCAGCAGGGCCACGGCAAACCAGCTTCCCTCCGGTAGATGGCTATAGGCAATCTGTTCGCCCACCACGGTAAATGCCGCCAGGCCCAGGGAATCTGCCCACAGCAGCAGCCGCTCAAATAGCAGCGTGCTCCTGAGCAGCAGGCCGCGCAGCGGCGGCAAAAACGCCGCTGCGGAGGAAACCAGTGCTACACATACCGTCAGCGGGTCGTCAAATACCTTGGGCGGTGTGATGCCCAGCAGCAAATCCCGCAGCACACCGCCGCCCACGGCGGTAATAAGGCCCAGGATCATAACGCCCAGCAGATCCATCTGCCTCCGAAGCGCCGTCATGGCACCGGACAGGGCAAAGGCCACGGTACCCACCATCTCCATACACAACAGGATCAGTTCGTTCATTAGCATCCTCTCAATGTCTGCCTACAAAGCTCCAATCATCCTCTCCATCGTGGAGCAGATACAGGTCGTCCTTATAGTCCGAATCCAGCGGAGTATCCTTGGGTGCGCTGGCCTTGTACTGTTCCAGCACCCGCCGGGACTTCTCCGGCGGCTGGATCGTGCCTGCGCCGGCAATGCATCCACCCGGACAGGCCATACCCTCCAGCAGATATCCGTCATACTTCCCTGTCCGTGCAATACGCAGCATCTTGCGGCACTCCCGCAGCCCCTCGGCATACACCGTCTTTACCTCCCGGTCGGGGTCCAGCCGGTGAATCACATCCTCCACCGCCTTGGCAACGCCTCCGGAAGCGGCAAAACCCACGCCGAGGGCAGACGCCTCATAATTGGCCGGCACATCAGGGATATCGGTGAAGTCGATGTTCTTGGCCTCCAGCATCCCCCGTAGCTCCTCAAAGGTCAGTACAAAGTCCACATCACTGCGGACGGTGCGGCGGCTGGCCTCCAGCTTTTTGGCGGCGCAGGGTCCAATGAAAGCCACCTTGCAGCCCGGTTCACGTTTTTTCTGCAGTCGAGCCGTAAGCACCATGGGAGTCATGGTCATAGAGATATACGGCGCAGCGCCGGGGAACTCCTTCTTAGCCATCACGGACCACGCCGGGCAGCAGGAGGTAGCCATATAAGGCTGCATCTGCGGTACATGGCGCATGAATTCCTCCGCTTCCTCAATGGCGCACAGGTCTGCGCCTACGGCGACCTCCTCCACAGAATGGAAGCCCAGCATCTTCATGGCTGAAACGATCTGCCCCGGGGTCACGCCATCGCCGAATTGACCCCAAAAGGCCGGAGCGATCACAGCAACGACCTTGTCACCGCTGCGGATGGAATGGATCAGCTGGAACAGCTGCCCTTTATCTACAATAGCGCCAAAGGGGCAGTTCACCAGGCACATGCCACAGCTAACGCACTTATCCTGGTCAATCTCTGCCCGGCCATATTCGTCCTTGCCGATAGCATCCATGCCGCAGGCCTCCTGGCAGGGCCGCTCAAAGCGGATAATGGCCTGGTAAGAGCACGCCGCCTTGCACTTGCCGCATTTAATGCACTTGCTCTGGTCGATCTCAGCCCGGCCATAGCGGAAGCTGATGGCGCCCTTGGGGCAGGAATTGGAGCAGTGGTGCGCCAGGCAGCTCTGGCAGGCGTTTGTCACCTGGTAGTGGGTGTCCGGGCAGGCGTGGCAGGCATATTTGATGATGTTAATCAGCGGCGGCTCGTAATACTTTTCCCGCACTGCGCTTTTGTCCACACCGTCGGACAGAAGTCCCTGCTCCGAAGCGGAACGCAGACTATGGCCCATGGCCAATCGAATCCGCTCTCCCACAATGGCCCGCTCCAGGAAGATGGAGTCCCGTTCGTTCCCCACTTCACCCGGCAGAATCTCATACGGCAGTTTATCGATACGATGGTAGTCGCCGCCTTCGTAGGCGAGCTTTGCCACTTCCGCAAAAACCCGCTTGCGAATATCTGCAATCCCACAGTAAATGTTTCTCATGCGCGTACCTTCCTTGTTCTTTGTATACTTTGCCATATAGCATTATACCATTTTTGTCCATTCTGTGCAAGGGGGTATATGCGAACTTGCTTCGCACGGTTGTAATTATTTATTGTTTCTTGTTGGCATCTCCTCCTTCAGCGCCTCCTCCAGCTTTTGCAGTGCCCGCTTTTCAATGCGGGATACATAGCGCCGCAGCTATTGTAAGGTGCCTCCCGCCTCAGGCTTTGGCGCAGAAGGCTGATCGCGGCTTGCCGCATTTGTGGTTTCTTTCGTTATATGCGGCTGCGCAAAGCGAAGCTGAATGAGGACTTCTCTATTTTCCGTCAACTCGATCCGCTCGATCAGGCTCACCAGCAGCTCCCGGCTGGCGCAGGCTGTGTCCCTGTATCGCTGTGTCAACTCCAGCGCCCTGTCCCTTTGATTGATGGGATATTTCTGCCACTGCTCCAACTCTTGAAGGCGTTCCTCCAGCCGTCCCCGTTGGTCCTTCAACCGGATAAAGATTCGCTGAAAGTCCGTCTCCGGCAGAAGTCCCGAGAGCCGGTCCGTATACATCCGGTCGATATTTTTCGTCAAGCTTTCTATTTTTTCTTGCAGCGCATCCATTTTAGCAGAGCATCTGCTCTGCCTGGATGTCTCCCGAACCGCCTCCTGCGCCATAGGCAATAGCACCTGGCCATCCAAGAAATCTTTGCAAACCTCCCGCATCCTTGAAATCACCGCATCTGTCACTGTCTTTTCCTTGATATAATGTGTGGCGCAGGCGCCGTTCCTGGTAAATCGCTGATAAGTGCGGCAAACGAAGTACAGCACATCCTCCCCCTTGGCGTTAGGCCGGTTCAGCACGGCCAGCGGGTAGCCGCACTCATGGCAGAATATCAAGCCCTTCAGCAGAAAATCATAGGTGCGGCAACGGGTGTGCCTGCGGCTGCTGACCAGCAGCCCCACCTTGCGGAAGGTCTCCTCGTCAATAAGCGGTGCGTGGGTATGGGGCACCACGATCCAGTTTTCCCGATCCTGGTGGAGGCATTTTTTCGATTTATAGCTGATCTTTACCTGCCGCCCCTGCACCATACTGCCGATATAGGTTTCATTGCGCAGCATTTCAGAAATGCGCTCGCCGCTCCATAATCCCTCGTAGGGGCCTTTGCGCCCTGCAACCCGACCACAGTAGACAGACGGCGCAGCCACGCCTTCCTCATTCAAGGCCGCAGCGATCTTTCGGCAGCTAATGCCCTCCAGCGCCATGGAAAAAATCCGCCGCACCGTGGATGCGGCCTCCTCGTCGATGACGATCCGATTCTTCTCCGTGGGGTGCATTTTGTATCCGTAAACCGGCTTCCCCCCGATAAACTGTCCCTTGCGCTGCTTATCCCGTTTGACGGACTTTATTTTTTTTGAAATATCCTTGGCGTACATGTCGTTCATGATAGCCCTGAAGGGTGTAATATCATTGGCGCTGGATTCAACACCCGTGTCAATCCCGTCCAATAGCGAAATGTACCGCACACGATGCTCCGGGAAATATCTCTCCATGTAATGGCCGGTCATAATGTAGTCGCGCCCCAGCCGGGAGAGATCTTTGGTGATGACCATGTTAACCTTTTTGGCCTCGATGTCATCGATCATGCGCCGAAAAGCCGGGCGGTCAAAGTTTGTGCCGCTCCAACCGTCGTCGATATAAGTGTCATAGATCTGCAAATGATGCTCTCTCACAAATTCCTCCAGCAGGGACCGCTGATTGGTCACGCTTTGGGACGGTCCCTCGCTTTCGTCCTCCTTGGACAGCCGGATATACAGCGCTGCGCGGTAACTTGCGGGGCTGCTTATTTCCTGAAGCATACATTCTCCCCCAGGTCAGGTCCCCGCTCTGCCTCATCCGGCTTTTGTGCCTGCCCATATGGCGGCAGCTCCTTTTTCAGATAGACCCGAAAGGATTCCCTGACCAACTCCTCCAGCGTCGGGCCGGTATCCGAGTAGCTGCAATGAACCGGAATACTTTTATTTTTCATATGCCACCTCCCGAATCCTATGGTATGATCGAGAGATTGTCCACTTGCCCAAAAAAGCATCCGCATGGAGTTCCATGCGGATGCTTTCTGCTGCAGCCTGTTGCTGCACTATTTTGTTTAATTGTCGGCCTTATTCTTCCGCTTGCGGCTCACAAACAGGAACACGATCACGGCCAGGCTGGCCACCATCACGATCACCCACAGGGCCGCATTGAAGGAATCACCCGTGGGAGGCGGGGTGGGATCACTGGACTCTACCGGAAGCTCGTCGACCTTGAACTGCCAATCCAAATAACCCACGGAAGCCTGGAAATCATTCTCCATGGTGATGGGCACATTCAGCGTCACGTCCAGGTCGATCTTGCCGCCGGAATAGATGGTACCCAGGCAGACCCAATCGGTCAGCTGCGCGATCTCATGGGCGGGAGCGGCGAACAGCTTTGAGTTTCCGTCCAGCTTCACGGTCAGGTTCATCTGAGACAGGAACTCCTCCGAGCCCTCCACCGCGCCCAAGGCGCGCATATAAACCTTGATCTTGACGTTCTTTTCCACCTTGTTGTCAATGGTGACCTTCTGGGTAATGGAGTCACCGGGCATGACATTCTTGAAATCCGTAAACAGGTCGGTGGGAGAATACTCGCTGCCGGGGGCAAAGATGAACTCCCGGGCGCTGCCGTCATAGGTGACCCGCCCGTCAGCAAAAGCGGTAACGGAGAGTGTCAGCAGCATAACCGCCATCAGAACGATGCAAGACAGCTTTTTCATTGTCTTTTTCATTCTCCCGTCACCTCACTTCCGTTAGCCGGTACGTTCAGGCTGCCGTCTGCATTGATCGAGAAATTCTCGCCCCAGGCTGCCTTCACAGCCGCCTCGGGAACGCTCTGGATGGCAGATGCCACGATTTCTACGGAAAGATGATACCCATCCGGAACAGATGCGTTTTCCTGCAGCTTACATTCCTCAATCAGCACTCCTGTGCTGACCTGGGGATCCACAGGCAGCTTGTAGTAATAGTAGCCGTCAGCGCCTTTAATCCAGTTGGTATTATCCGCAAGTTTAATGCTGTAATCCGTATCTTTCACCGGAACTTTAGCCGATACCGTCTGATTGGCAGCACCATATTCTGTACCGGCCTCTGCGTCCTTCATCCATGTGACATTGATTGCCGCGCGGATAAAGGCGGTGGTATCGCCGGTATTTTTGACAGCCACATTGCTCTTGACATTATTATTGAATGTCTCCGTCACTTCACAGGTGACCTTAGAGGGGGTGAAGGTATTTTCTTTACTGTCCGTGCGGGTGGAGAGGAACGCCACGGTTCCGCCCACAGCCACACCCAGCACCAAAACCAGGGAAACCAGCAAGGTGGCCAGGCGCTTCGGACGGCGCAGCTGCTTATGCTCGCTCTGCAGATACTTTCCATCGTATTGTTCATTCTTCATCATGCTGTTCTCCCTCCCTTACTGGTTTTTAGAATCAAAGTGGTTGACGCTGTAGTTGTCGCCGTCGAGCCACTGGGTTTCTGTGCGGTCGTTCTGATACTGCACCGTCAGGCCGCCAGCGCCCACAGTTACCTTTCTCTCCCCGCCGCTCTGAGGCGTGTACCGCCAGGACCAGCCGCTTTCCTCGGTGATGATATAATCGCCCACCGGGAGATCTGTCACTGTGGTCTTGCCGTTGCCGTGGATCGTAACAGTCAAGTCAACATCCTTTGTATTGGGATCTGCGGGGCTGCCCTTCACATGGAACAGGAAAGTCTGATTTTTGTCAATCTCCTGCCACCCCTGCTTCTCGAGGGTGAGAGTGGTCAGCGTCTGGTCATAGATGAAGATGATCTTATTCTGCTCCGAATTAGCGGTCAGATCCTGCGTGATGCTGAACTGCCGGGGTGCATAGCCGTTGATCGGCACATACTGCTCGGTCACGGTGGAATACTCCGTTGTCTTGGTGACCGGGTCGATCAGGTTGTTCTCATTTACATCCTGATAGTACACAGTGTATTGTACAGAAGTCGCCTCGGTGTAGAAGAAGATGATCTCCTTGTCGATCTGGTTGATGGTCACGCTGGTGCTGGTGTTGGTGGGATAGTACTTATTTTGCATGTCTGCTGGCACCAGATTCAGATCCTTACCCATCTTGGCCTTTTCCGTAACGGTCGTGCCGATCATCACGTAATTGGTGCGGTCGTCTGCCACCTTATCTGTCGTTCCTAGCTTATAGTAATGGACCGTGTAGGTAACTTCTTTCGGCTCGGAGAACTTGGGATACAGGTCATAGTCCTTGGTGATGGGCATGGTAAAGGAGAAGGGCTTTTCGGCCTCTCCATCCTTATAGAACCAGCCGATGAACTGGTAGCCGTTCATCTTGGGGTCCGCAGGCGCAGTGGCCAGAGTGTACTTCACGATGTTCTCCTGCACACCGTTGTAGCCATCATAGGTATAGAGGTCCTTCATGGTTTCGTCCGTATAGGTTTTCACCGTGAACAGACCGTTGACCCACTTGGCGTACAGGGCGATGTCATGGGAGGGCATTACATGCGCAGACAGGTCAAAGGGCTCTCCGGTACACTCCGGGTTCTGGTACCAGCCCACAAAGATGGCCTCGTCCTCCACAGTAGCCGGCTTTTTGGTCGGCACATAGTTGTATTCACCAAGGGGAGCCTGGTATTTTACGCTATTGGTTTGCTCCGGATCATTTTTGGACGCAGAATAGAACTTCAGGTTATAGGTGTTTCTCGTGTAGTAGAACTTAGCGTCTTTACAGCTGTTACCCTCCTTAGCACTTCTACCTCTGTCAATGGTAAAGCCCTCAAATTCGTAATAATCCTCTTTTTCACTTACAGTAAAATACTTGTTCGAAGAATTGAACGTAAGTGAAAATACAAGCTGAGGAACTCCATTCAAATCATCACAATAGTAACGCATTTGATTTGTAAGTCCACCACTTGTGCGATAAAGGTAATAAGTGGCATTCTCAGACGGCATTATTTCAAAATGACTCGTGTACTTCATCGTACCTTGCGAATAACTGGATTCGCTCCACAAAACACCGTTATTGGAGTTTGTCTTGATCTGGTTGTACTTATCGAGGATATTAGCGCCCCATCGCGCAGAGATGTATTCTGTTTTCTTAGTTCCGCCATAATCGTCCCAATCACCCTGGGTGCGGTAATTAAACGTCAACGTAAAGGTAGTCCGGTCGAAGTACACATTCAGCACGGTGCTGCCGTTGGCGTCCACGGTCACGGTCTCGGTTTTTTCCGTGTTCAGGACCCACAGCTTGCTGTCCGGCCGGATTGCACTCATATACTTCGGTGTCGTGTCAATCGTGCAGGTCAGCGTGCCGCAGTTATTGTCGTGCGTATGCTCCGGTTTGCCGCAGGCATAGCAGGCATCGGTATGAGTATGCGTGCAGGGAATGCCATCAGTCTTTATTTCATATTTATAGTAATAGTCGGGATTGTTCGAGGTGCCGTCCGTTGTGCTACCGACCTGTGTTCCTTTCAGCTTGTTAAATTGTGCTTGACTTAGAGAGTAGTATTTCCCATCGTAGCGAAGGTAATAATTATCCTTTGATGCATACCTGGCGTTTTCATCATCATAATAGAGATATCCATCCTGCAATCCAAGTTGTTCAAAGTATGATTCCGGCTCGCTGTCACACCACCAAGCGGTTTCGTTATTCGGATTTACAGCACTTGCATTTGCGCTCAGGCCGTAGCAGGTCAAATCATGGGTATGCGTACAATTCAACCCGCAGGCATCACTATGCGTATGCGCCTCCTTATCGCAGGTCAACTCCCAGCAATCATCGGTATGTACATGGCTGATGAGGGTATTCTCGTCCCAGGTGACCTCGTTGCCCACGTTGCCCCAGGCTTTGGCAGACCCCAAATAGGAGTACTCATTGTCGTTTGCATTCTGGCCCCAAAGTACGATAGTATAGTCGGCCTGGCCCTTTTCGGCCACCCACTGTGCCGTGTAGGTCACATTTTCTGTAATCTCCACATCCCCGTTCAGGGTTTCGGCATCCGTATTAGATACATCTTTCCAGCCCATGAACTTATATCCCACACGGGTGGGAGACGTGATATCCGCTGTATTAAATTTCGTGCCGTACTTGGCATAGATAGGCTCCGGGCCGTTGATACCGCCGTTCACGTCAAAAACAACGGTGTAATACTCCCGGTCGTAGTAAATATCTACCACCGTTGTGCCGTCGGCCGCAATGGTAGTCTGCGGAATGCCCTTGCAGCGGAAGCCGGGCTTATTATCGGCCACCGCTTGGGTATAGGCGTCGATGTCGCCTTCCAGCTCCACGGTTATGGGATCCATGGTATACTGGCTGCCGTCCTCCAGGTTCTGATAGTAGTGCTTCACCGTATACGTTGCCTTGCCGGCCACATAATAGAGCGTAACGGTAATGTCCTCATTCACGGCAGGAAGATCAAAGCCCAAGCTATACTTATTGGACACGGTATTTTTCTCCAGCTTAATCCCATTGCCCAGGCCCACTGCCTGGTCATAAGGAATACTGTAGTTGAACAGATACGGGACCTCTATGGTCTTTTGGAAGGCTGCGCCCTTGGCGATCTGGGCTCTGTAGGGCTGCGCCACCATGGCCGAGTTGGATTTATATACATAGTTCACGGTGACGGTGACGGTATCCCCGTCTGCCGCCTCCGCGATCAGGGCAAGCCCGCCCAGCTGGGCCGAAGAAAAGAGCGTGGCAAGGCAGAGCAGCAGCACAATCACCTTGGTAAGGCCGCTGCGCAGCTTCATTGCCTGGCGCTTCAGATATTGCAGCATTTCTCATTTCCTCCCTTCTCAGGCTTCAGGCCAGCCGGCGGCGTCCAGGGCAGAGGCGCCGTTGTGCGCGGTCTGCGTGGCGTAGGCGTTCACCTGCAGAATGGCACGGCTCTCCTGGTACATATTGCTCATGGTCTCAGCGAAGTGGACCGCAGTGAACAGCGGCTCCGTGGTCTGGCCCGGCTCCAGGGCGGCGTTATAATAGTAATAGCCGTCCTTTTCCGTCCAGCTCTCCGTGTTTAGGTCGCAGGTGACCAGGGAAAGGTCCGCCTCCCCCTCCACGCCCTGGGCCAGCTCAATGGCCTTGTCCAGGGAGACACGCACCCAGGCGGGCTGGCCGCCGGTGTTTTTCACCGTGACGATCTTGGAGACATCGCTGCCGGGCATAACGCCCAGCTGGTCCTCAAAGGGCACGGTCTTTTCACCGTCCGGAGTGAGCATCCGCTCCTCCAAGGCGATTTTCACATCGCCGGTGGTGATGACGTTCCGGGCGGTGCCCTGGGCCGTGAAATAGGCCAGGGTACCGTAGACCGACAGCGCCGCCAGGATCAGCACCACGGACAGCGCCACAAGCTTGGTTTTCAGTCTTCTTTTCTTCATAATTACACTCCTCATTCTCCAGTATTGAGGTCATAGGAGAATATCCGGCGCACTGTGCCGGGTACTCTCCTATGACCTGCGCCCCCGAAGGGGTGCAGGTCAGGTTGGCTTGTGAATCGGCCCATTTTGTCATTCCGAGGAGCGGAGCGACGTGGGAATCCGTAAATCCAACTCCCCTCGGCGGAATGCCAGGGAAGAATGCGCCATGCAGCGTTTAGGAAACGGATTGCCACACCAGTCTGTGGACTGGCTCGCAATGACAGGCCTTTCGGTGGCCAGGGCCTGCGCCCCCGAAGGGGTGCAGGTCAGGTCATGTGGGGTTACAGATATGCGATGGGGTAAATCACCTTACATACCGCAGGTGGTAAACCATGCAGCGATCTCATCAACGGTCATAGCCTGAACAGCCGTGAAGGAAGGCTTGGCGCCCTGAGCCTGAACGGCCTGAGCGGTAACAGTAATGGGCAGAGTGGTCTCATTGCCGGTAAGGCCGGTGGGCATCACGATCTGATCAAACAGAGCATCAGTGGTTTCGTTGATCGCAAGAACCTTGGTGTAGTAGAAATAACCATCGGTGTGCAGCACCCAGTTTTCACCAAGCTTGCCGGCAACATAATCGGTACGATAGGTAATATCGCCCTTAGTGTCGAACTGATTCAGATTCGCAACACTAATGCGGACGAAGCAGGGGTTCTTACCGCTGTTGGTGACAGTGGGATCCTTGGCAAGGGGCTCACCGGGGTATACTTCGGGAGCATCCTCTTTGCCGCTGCCTTCCCAGTTGGGCTCAGTCAGGGTAATGTCAACATTACCAACGGTGAAGGTGTTGTCCTTAGTATCGGTATCCGTGAAATACGCCACGGTGGCGCCGGCGATGGCCATAACCACCAGCACGGCGGCCAGGCACAGGGATACGATCTTCTTCTTAGTCATTTTTCTTCTTTCCTTCCATTTATGTAATTGAATAAACTGGGGAAACAAAGGGGGGTTAGGGGGTTACTTAGTTGTGATGTTGTTCCAAGCCTCAGAAGCGCTAAAGGTCTCAGTAGCGTTCTTATGGAGCTGAGAAGCATACGCAGTGATAGTCAGAGTGGGGTAATTAGCAGTGTTCAGGACATTCATCATTTTCTCATTAACAGTATCCTTGACAGTGACCTGGTCGCCCTTCAGCACGCTGTAAGCGGTGCCGATTTCAGCGGTCGTAACCTTGCGGGAATAGACGCCGTCTGCATCAGGAACCACATCCCAACCATCGGCCATTTTATAGGCCATGAATGTGTCAAAGTTTGCAGACTTCTCCAGCTTCACGAACAGGTAGCACTCCTCGGAGCCAGTCAGAACGGTGACCTTAGGATCCTTGGAAATGGTGTAGCCGGGAACCATCTTGTAGTCTTTACCGGTGGTTTCCTCGAGTTTGATGTCAATGCCGCTGGGAGCGAAGGTGTTTGTCACCACGTCAGACTTTGCGGTCAGCCATGCCAGGGTCCCTCCGATGGCGCAGCAGAACACCAGGACCACTGCCACGATTGAAAGAACTTTCTTCTTCATGTTTTTTCTTTCCTTTCCTGAATTAATTTTGGGGTTTATTTTATTTCAACAGGCGCCGGGGCCCCTCGCCCCCTTTGCCTGTCGGAATCGAAGTCAGGGGGTGTGTCTTATTTCTGCTGCGCAGCAAAGGCAGCCCAAGCGGCGTCAGCATTCTTGAAGCCGTCCGCCTGGATGGCCTCTGCCACGACGTTGATCTGGAAATCCTTCAGCTTGGCAAGCTGATCGCCGGTCACCCACGTGGGAACCTTGATGCTGTCAAACAGGGTGGGCAGCCCTACATTCCCATCGGGAGCAGCAACGGTCCCATTGTAATAGAAGTAGTAGGTCAGAGTGTTGTCAGTACCCTTAACGAAATACTTGCTGTTGGCCAGCATTTCTTCCGTGTCGACCATATTGTCGGGGATGATGCCGTCCCACTTGGCCGCATTGGCTTTCACGAAGTTGACCATGCGAATCAGGGGGAAAGCGTTCTCAACGCCTGTGACTTCGCCCTCGAACTCCGGATCCGTGCAGAGAGCGATGATCTTGTCGGCATTGTTGAAGGTGACCTTCATGCGGACATAGGACGTATTTTCATTCACCTTACGCAAAGGCACGGGCTCGGCGCCGAATTTAGCCTGCGCATAAGCGGCATCGGCACATTCAAATAACTCTTCTTTAGTATAATCGGTCAAAAACAGCGATAAAATCGCCACAGCCCGTTCTTTATAAGTCATACTGCGCATGGACACGATCTCGCCCAGCGAAAGCTCCGGGAATTTCTGCGGTACGAACAAACCGCCATCATCAGCCAGACCACGGGTAATAGCATGTGCTGAACATACCAGGTCAGTTTTGCCGCGGGTACTTACAAATAGCATTGCAGGAACCTCACTTTCATTAACTCGCTACGGAGAAATCATACCACATTTATATTCTTCAAACAAGTATTTTCTATGTATTCAGAAAGTCAGCGGCGCCACCACAGCCCGGGTCGCCAGCTGTAAACCGGCCGGTGCCAGCACGATCTGCATCCCGCGCACCCCGGCGCTGACAGCGATCTCGTCCCAACCGCTGCTGCTGGCGTCCAGATATACCGGGTAATTCTTTTTTGCCCCCAGGGGCGAACAGCCGCCGCGGATATAGCCGGTCGTGGCCAGCAGGTCTTTGACATGAATGAGCTCGATTTTTTTGTCGTGGGCCGCCTTGGCCGCTTTTTTCAGGTCCAGCTCGCAGCAGACCGGGATACAGAACACCGCGTATCCGCCGCGCTCACCCTTCGCCACCAGCGTTTTGAAGATCTGCTCCGGCGGCATGCCGATGCCCTCGGCGGCGTGTATCCCGTTCAGGTCGTTCTCGTCAACCTCATATTCTGCTGCGCGGTAGGGAATTTTCGCCGCGTCGAGCAGGCGCATCACGTTGGTTTTTGTCATTTGGAAGCCCCTCTTTCAGGGCCATTATACCTGATTTCCGCGCATCTGGCAAGGAGCAAAACGCGCGCGCATGATTTGTGAAAATGCGTTTAAACTATCTGTATCTCTCAAAGATCATCTGTAGGGGCCGATGCCTACATTGGCCCGGAAGAATACACCATTTTTACGGTAATCTTCGGCGAATTTGCAACTTCCCAGCGGGCCGATGTGGGCAT
>OHAQ01001899.1_pt1 | contig 15770 bp, 14 predicted proteins | sample 1577111 | NCBI WGS metagenome assembly OHAQ01 (sample SAMEA3541549, study PRJEB24748) | human gut metagenome | biome: human gut; feature: human-associated habitat; material: faeces | place: China | collected 2012 | reverse complement strand
ATCTATTTTAGAATTTTCTACGACTTCACCTTTAACCACGTCCCATGCCCACTTAGTAGCATGTCCCAATGGAGGTTCTCCGGTTTCCGTAGGCAAGAACTTATCTACCTCAGGAAGTTCCAGTGGCAACTTGCTCTCATCAATCATATAAGGCATACCATCCTTGTAATAAACCGGGAACGGTTCACCCCAATAACGCTGACGAGAGAAAATAGCGTCACGCAAACGATAGTTTACTTTTACACGGCCCAACTGATGCTCCTTCACATATTTTTTGGTTGTGGCAATAGCTTCTTTGATAGTCAGTCCGTTCAGGTTCAAGTCACAATACGGAGTAGCTCCTGCTTTCGGAGAATTACATACGATACCTTCTTTAGCATCGAAGCTTTCTTCCGACACATCACATCCTTCTACCAATGGAACGATAGGCAAGTTGAAGTGTTTTGCAAAAGCATAGTCACGACTATCGTGAGCCGGAACAGCCATAATGGCTCCTGTACCATATCCAGCCAATACATAGTCGCTGATCCATACCGGAACAGATTCACCAGTAAACGGATTCACTGCATATGAACCACTGAATACACCGGTAACACGGCGATCGGCGATACGTTCACGTTCGGTACGCTTCTTCGTACGGTCCAGATAAGCTTCCACTTCTGCTTTCTGTGCCTCAGTTGTCAGTACAGGAACCAGTTCACTTTCAGGAGCCAGTACCATGAAAGTAACACCAAACATAGTATCAGCACGAGTAGTAAAGATGGTAAATTCCAAATCGCTGTCTTTTACCTTGAAACGTACCTCTGCACCTTCCGAACGGCCAATCCAGTTACGCTGTGTTTCTTTCAGAGAATCAGTCCAATCTACAGTTTCCAGTCCGTCGAGCAAGCGCTGAGCATATGCTGACACACGCAGACACCACTGACGCATCTTCTTCTGCACCACCGGATAACCACCACGTTCAGATACGCCGTCCACTACTTCATCGTTAGCAAGTACAGTACCCAGTTGCGGACACCAGTTAACCATAGTTTCACCCAAATAAGCGATACGGTAGTTCATCAGCACTTCCTGCTGTTCCTTTTCGCTCTTAGCTTTCCATTCTTCTGCTGTAAAGCTCAGTTCCTCACTACAAGCTACATCCAGTCCTTCTGTTCCTTTCTCCTCGAAATGCTTGATCAGTTCACTGATAGGTTCAGCTTTTCCACAAGTATTGCAATAATAGCTGTTGAACATTTTCTGGAAAGCCCATTGAGTCCAGTGATAATAACCCGGCTCACAAGTACGAACTTCACGGTCCCAGTCGAATGAAAAACCGATTTTATCCAACTGCTGGCGGTAACGGTTAATATTGTTTACGGTAGTGATAGCCGGATGCTGACCGGTCTGAATTGCATATTGTTCAGCAGGCAAACCATAAGCATCGTATCCCATCGGATTCAATACATTATAGCCCTGCAAGCGTTTGTAACGAGCATAAATATCGCTGGCAATGTAGCCCAGCGGGTGACCAACATGAAGTCCTGCTCCCGACGGATAAGGGAACATGTTCAGTACATAGAACTTCTTTTTCGATTCGTCTTCGACAACCTTGTAGGTTTTGTTGTCTACCCACTTTTGCTGCCATTTTTTCTCGATCTCTCTGAAATTATATTCCATAGTGATGTTATATATTTGATTTTTACTATTTCCCACAATACCGTGCAAAGATAGTAAGACTTCGGGAATAAAACCGATTTTTCCGCTAACAAATATCCGACCAATCCGTTATCTTGCAGCCTATTAACTCATACTCCTTCCCTAGTTGACATTCCTGCCGCTTTTTCCCCATTGCTCAACAATTAATTATACTGCATCTTTTCACACTAATACTTATCAGGTTCTTAACGGAATAATCAACTATTACCAACAGGTTGTTAACACCTGTTGAAACAATAACTAAAATTCTATTTATCAGAAATATACACCTGTCACATTCCCCATATAAAACAAGGATTTTAACAGAGATATTCACACTCATTTCACATCCCTGTTTACATACAAATACACTTTTCAACAAGCTTATCAAAAGAGTTTTTCCCAACAGCAGCTATACCCAAAAAGAAAATTCCCCTCTGAGCTTTCCGTTTTTCTGTAAAGCAGAAACAATAACGGAGCCCAGAGGGGAATCGATATCAGATAAATTAAAAAGTTACTTTTCGAAGTCAACCCAGTTAGTCAGACGCATATCACCCTGTTTGATGAAAACCTGATGCATACCCAACGCTGCCGACAAACTGTGGCAAGTCTGTCCCTTGGTAGAAATCTTCAGATAATCCCACAACAGTTGTTTATAGTCTGGATGTGCGCAGTTTTCGATTACAGCCTGTGCACGTTCCATCGGACTCTTTCCACGTAAATCAGCAATACCCTGTTCGGTGATAATCACATTTACAGAGTGTTCACTATGATCGAGGTGAGAAACCATCGGCACGATTGAACTGATACATCCTCCTTTTGCCGTCGACGGACAAGAGAAGATAGAGATATAAGCACTGCGGGTAAAGTCGCCCGAACCACCGATACCATTCATCATCTTCGTACCGCAGATATGAGTTGAGTTTACATTTCCGTAAATATCAGCTTCGATGGCTGTATTCATTGAAATAACACCGATACGACGAACAACTTCCGGACAGTTAGATATTTCCGACGGACGAAGTACAAGCTTGTGACGGAAGAAATCCATATTATCATAAATGTCTTGCAGACAGTCGTTTGTAACACTGAGTGAACAAGTACTTCCAAACTTGATTCTACCCTCTTTAATCAATTTGATGACTGAATTCTGAATCACCTCCGTATACATTTCGAACGGTGGAATACTGGGATCCTTACCCAATGCACTGAGTACAGCATTAGCAATGTTTCCCACTCCCGACTGCAACGGAAGAAAAGTAGACGGAATAATTCCTCGGCGCATATCTGCCGCAAGGAAGTCAGCTACATTCTGACCAATTTTATCCGTAATAGGATCCGGCTCATGGAATCCTCTCGCTTCATCAGGCAGATTCACTTCTACCACTCCTACTATCTTTTCCGGACTTACCTGAATATAAGGCAATCCGATACGGTCGCTTGGACGTACAATAGGAATCGGACGACGATAAGGAGGGCGTTCCATTTCATACAAATCGTGCACACCTATCAGGCTTTTGCTGTGCGCAGCATTAAGCTCTACTATCACCCGGTCGGCAAGACGAGCAATTGTCGGAGTAATTCCCACACCTGCAGTCAGATAGATCCGTCCGTCTTCTGTAATTTCACAGGCTTCGATGATAGCTGTAGTTACATGACCTAAAAAACCGGAACGCAAACGCTGGGCAACCTGAGAAAGATGTATATCCGTATAATTGATTTCACCGGCATTGACTGCTTTGCGGAAGTCAGTATTCGTGGTATATGGAGCACGGAAGTGAATGGCATGAGCACGAGTGAGCACTCCGTCGCAAGAATCTCCGGTAGAAGCTCCCGTAATAATGCCTACCTGAAAGTGTTCTCCCCTGGCGTGTTTTTCTTCAGCCTGCCTCGCAAGCTCTGCAGTTACGGCTTTCGGACTTCCTGCCGGCGTAAACCCGCTCAGGGCAATTATCTCTCCGTCTTTTATCAAGCTGGCAGCTTCGGCTGCGGTCATAAAATTATAAGTCATGGTATTAGGTGTTTTTATAATTATTAGTATTAAACTTACAAAATCTGCTTATTAGTATTTACGGTTAAAAATCTCGGAATAAATAAATGCACGCCTTGCGTCCGCAGGTGTCTTCAACCGGACAGTTCTACCCGACTCAGGCTGTTGGGCAGTAGATAGCGTATCCTTCTGAGGCGCTTCTTCCGCTAGCTTCCGATGCTTTCTCCCCTCTCCTTTTCTTTTCTTATTAAGCTTATTATCAATACTTTGCTCAATACATTCATTTCGCTGACCAGCCATGATAATATCCGGCTCTACATGGACTGTTGCCGGCTTAGCCATCTTCTTACGGGAGGGTTTGTTCCTTTTCTTTTCCTTTTTGGCATAATTCTGATAAGCGGCGAAAGCAATAGCCGCCACTATAACAAATATTTTTATCACTTCGTCCATAGTCTGCCAAAATGTTAAGGATTTGCCCAAAGATACTAATAAATATAACACATTCATGGATTTTAGGGAAGAAACTCATATCTTTGCAAATGAATTTATTAAATAATAACATAACATTATGACAAAAGAAGCTACGGGAGCGGACTTTAAATCCGCAACCGAACAGGAAACCAAAAAACTGTTTATCGAAACCTACGGCTGTCAGATGAATGTTGCGGATAGCGAAGTCATCGCATCTATCATGCAAATGGCAGGATACAGTCCGTGCGAAAGCCTCGATGAAGCTGATGCCGTATTTATGAACACTTGTTCTATCCGTGACAATGCGGAGCAGAAAATCCTGAACCGTCTGGAGTTCTTCCATTCGTTGAAGAAAAAGAAAAAACACTTGATTGTGGGCGTACTGGGATGTATGGCCGAGCGGGTAAAGGATGATCTGATCACTAATCATCATGTTGATCTGGTGGTAGGTCCTGATGCTTATCTTACTCTTCCTGACTTGGTTGCTGCTGTGGAGGCGGGCGAGAAAGCAATCAATGTAGAGCTTTCTACCACTGAGACTTATCGGGATGTTATCCCTTCGCGTATTTGCGGTAATCACATTTCCGGGTTTGTATCCATTATGCGTGGATGTAACAATTTCTGTACCTACTGCATTGTTCCTTATACCCGTGGACGGGAACGTAGCCGTGATGTGGAAAGCATTCTTAATGAAGTGTCCGACTTGGTGGCGAAAGGTTATAAAGAAGTCACTTTGCTGGGTCAGAATGTCAACTCTTACCGTTTTGAGAAACCGGACGGAGAAGTTGTAACTTTCCCTATGCTGCTCCGTACCGTAGCTGAGGCTGCGCCGGGTGTACGTGTCCGTTTCACTACTTCGCACCCCAAGGATATGAGTGACGAAACGCTGGAAGTCATTGCACAGGTTCCCAACGTATGTAAACATATCCACCTGCCTGTACAGAGTGGAAGTTCTCGTATCTTGAAACTGATGAATCGTAAATATACCCGTGAATGGTATCTGGACCGTGTAGATGCTATCCATCGCATTGTTCCCGATTGTGGCTTATCCACAGATATCTTCTCAGGCTTCCATTCCGAAACGGAAGAAGATCATCAGCTTTCCCTTTCTCTGATGGAGAAATGTGCTTACGACTCAGCTTTTATGTTTAAGTATTCTGAGCGTCCGGGTACTTATGCTTCCAAGCATTTGCCGGATGATGTACCCGAAGAGGTAAAGATACGTCGGTTGAATGAGATTATTGCTCTGCAAAACCGCCTTTCCGCCGAGTCTAATGCCCGCTGTATTGGTAAGACATATGAAGTTCTGGTGGAAGGAGTTTCCAAGCGTTCGCGTGAACAGCTTGTAGGGCGTACGGAGCAAAACCGTGTCGTGGTGTTCGACCGTGGTACGCACCGTATTGGTGATTTTGTAATGGTGAAAATTACAGAAGCTACTTCAGCAACACTAAAGGGAGAAGAGGTGGTTGGCTAACTTGCTTTTACTGCATTTTCATTTTTCGGTTTGTCGGATGGATTACAGGTATAGTCGTGCGGGTGGGGCAAATGAAGATTTAAAGTATATGAATCACTTTTGCTTGCCTCATCCGCACGAATGAATTACTTATTTCTTTTCTCTATTTTTCTGTGTTTTCTCCAAGATAAATAGAGTAAGGAAATGATATTGAGTAAGGCCATTGTACTTAACAATAATACCAAAATATAACTTAGCGTATCTTCGTTATTCCATATGATAAAAATTAGCAGTATTAGAATTAGAATATTATTGATAAAATTTATTAATCTATTGTGAAGTAGAGAATGAATAATATTCTCAAGGGTTAATTTGTGATTTTTTCTTTCCATAAATTGATACTGTTTTTGGCTGTTATAAAAGATACTAATAACCCATTTTTATCTATAACCTTAATATTATTGGATTCAGATACAACTTTACTATATGTGTTTATTATTATATCAAGATTTAGTTCATCACCATTACTACTTTGTAATGCGTCTAAAAACAATTTAAGAATATTTCCTGATTCAATTGAAATAAGATTTTTGGTAATCATTTCTGATAAGGTGTTCTCATAATCATGTGTATTATAATAACTTTTTAAAGCATTGTTGGTGGTAGTATTCATATTTATAATTTCATAATCTGTAAATAAAGGGATTTCGTATGATGATTTTTTAAGTGGTTCAACGGGAATATATGTATTGACATTGTTTCTTGTTGTAGGATGTTTCTCACATTCTATAGTTGAATTTACGATATTATTATGTAGATCTGCTGTTATTGTACATAATTCTTTGTCTAGTATTCTATTTGTAATATCTATTTCTGCCAGATTTTTTACTCTTGTCTTAAATAAATTGACATTACGAGCAATTGAAAGTTGATTTGACATCATGTTATTTAATAACTTGTCATAGAATTCATCATCTGGTACGCAGCTTAAAGTACATCCTTTATAAGCACCATAAGATGCTCCGGCTCCAATAAGCCCACTTGAAGCTAATACGGCAACGCCTGTTATAGGTCCGGCAGTTCCTCCTGTTGCTGCTGTTATATAGGCAGCAACACCTACAGATGCTTCGAAGCCAGCTTTTGTTCCTATAATGTCTGCACTGACTGTTGCAAAAAGAGTACCCCAAAATCCTCTAGTCTGAGGTCTTAATTGCAAAATTGAATCATTGAAACTACTTAATGTTTTCAATTCTTCATTGATGAGAAGGGAGGCTTTTTTATTGCCATCGTTAACTATTTCTTCTTCATTTTGTTGACAACTTGTCATAACAAACATGGAAATCAAGAATATAAAAAATGTTTTCATAATAAATTTGATTAAGTTGTTTATACAGTTAGATTTATCTTCTACAAAATTAGAAGAAGCTAATTACTTGTCAAAATCTTGTAGTGTACATATAATGTACAATTATGTCGCTTATGTACAAAAAATATATAGGTGGTCTTTTATAAAAAGTTCAAAGAGCATGAGTAAAATCATCCCATAGTTTTGGATTTCCTTTTTCTAAGAAAACTTTTTCATATAATCTTCTGCGTGTAGCAGTGATAGATTCTTTTGTATGGTTGGTTAGCTTAGCCATGTCTGACGGATGAATATTGATTTTGATTAATAAACAAATTCTAAGTTCGAAACTGCTGAAATTATGGAATTTACGTAAATTTCCAGTAAAGTTTTTATATGTTTTATCTACGGCTTCTTGCAATGCCTGCCAATCAGCATCACTCTTTTTTACATTGATCTCTTCTTTAAAACGAATATAGACATCAGAATTTAGAAAGTCTGTTTCAGCTTGGGCTTGTTCATCTAGTTCCATTTCTATTTGTCTGTTCGTACATAGTATTATTTGTTTTTGCCTTTCAAGTTGTATTTTTAGGGCAGTGTTTGTATGATTTGCATTTTGCAACTTTTGTTCCACTTCTTCAATCTTCTTTTTGTTTTCCTCAATGAATTCGCTGCTTTTTCGGTATATTTCTTCCTTAATAGCCTTGATTTTATCTAATTGTACTCTATTTTGAATGTTTTGCTGTCTAAGGTATTCCAAATAAGCGTAAGAGTGTATAAGTATCAATGTACTGACAACAACGATACCAATAATATATGTTTTCTTTCTTTTGTTCTCATTTTCTAATATCATCTTATGATATTGCTTTGAAATGTCTTGTAGTACTAAGATACTGTCGGTACTGACATCTTTCAAGGAGTCTGTTACCATTGATGGTAATGGATCAGGTTTGTTTCCACAGGCATGAAGACAAAGCAGAAGAGATATGAATAATATAATTTGTATTGTGTGTTTCATATATACAAATATAGCATATTTTTTAGGGATAAATTTATTGTATTAGTTATTTTGTAATGGTGAAATTCATAAAGATTAATTTGGTAATACTGAAAGGAGAAGAAGTTTTATAATCCCTTTTAATGCATTTATTTGTCCCGTAAGATATTTACTTGTGTTTTTTAATTTCTGGAGCACGGGCAGCTAAAATATATTTTGTAAATAATGCTTTCTTGATTATTATTATGGTCGTAAATTCTCTTTAAAAGATGAGGGAAGCTGCCGGAGAATTTAGTTTCGTTCAGCTTCCCTTTTCTTTTTCAATCCCGGCCGTTTGCCGTCAGTTTATCCCAATGGGTTCTCATCCAGGCCACCATCGCCTGAGCCACCGCCTTCAGAGCCATCGTCTTCCGAACCTCCACTTATTGGAGTGTCTTGCAAACATACGCTGTTGGCTACGTTTGTGACGTCTTCGTTGCAGAAACCGAGGTAAATGGCCAGTGCATCGTCCTTCCAGTTGGCGGGAAGTTTCAGTTCTGCCTTGGCATCGGAGCGTGTGGCTGCTGCTATATCATAAACAGCCATTCCTTTGTCCTTCTTGTATGCCAGTAACATGGCGGCATCTGTAACTGTTGCGTCACCCATTCCGCTGTTGTCGGTCCAGGCAAAAGTTACTTTACTTTCGTTTACGGTTACTGTGGCATCCAATGCGGGTACCAGACTGCCACGTGTCACCAAAGCTTTGTTGTAGTCAATTGAGACATTTGTTTCGCTACCTTTCATTGCATGTTTCAGAATATACGATACGGCAGCATTGAATGCTGATTGCTGTCCGGAAAATTCTTTGTATCCAAAACGCAGAAAGGGTGTCATTGCCTTTGTGAAGTTAACAGCTGCTGTAAATTTAGAGCGTTGATTCTTCTGTTTCTTGGTGCGTGGATCACTGAAACTTACCGCCAATGCACGCATATAATGTACCGATTTCCATGTACTACCTACTACTGTACCTACTTTTCCTGAGAATCCTCCGAGGATTCCTTGTTTAATTGTTCCCATAATTTTTTCTTTTTTGTGTTGTAAATAAATTAGTTTTCTTTGTGAACTTGCTAAAAAGACTTCTGCAGCAATCTTCATCGTGTTGTTCAGTGTGCAGCGATGTTTGGTTCTCGTTGCGTTGGCAAAGGTATGGGAAAGTTTTCTTTTCGACCTGCCATTTTTGCCATAAGCGTTCAAGAATTTTTCTGAAAAGTGGTAATGTATTGATAATGTATTGTTTATAAACGGTTTTCTGACTCTTGTATGCAGTTGACGTTTCACACGGAGATAATCCACTACTATTATGTTCCGTTTTTGGTTAAAAACTCTTTTTCTCCGTACTCGATTCGTACCTTTTTCGCTTCTATACAGAAGCACAAATAGCGAACCGGATACGAGCCGGGTACGAACCGGGTATGAGGGGGAGGCAATGTAAAGTAAGATTGGCTACTTTTTCTGATTTTGGTCTATTCTTTCTTCTAACATCTGACACCTTTGGCCGGAAAACATTATCTTTGTCCAACTAAGGACTCAGTAGATGACTTATAGAATGGGAAAAACTAAAGCTATTATACTCTTTTTAGTTGCTTTTTTGCTGTTGGCCTGTACAGCCCGGCAAAGCAATAACAAGCAATTGATATGGGCAGATTCCCTTATGCGGTCGCTGCCGGATAGTGCCTTGTCTGTTTTGCAGAATATCTCTACTCAGGAATTTGCCTCACCGGCTGATAGTGCCTATTATGCGCTGTTGCTGACACAGGCAAGAGATAAAAATTATGTTGTACAGGTAGATGATTCGCTGATACGTTACGCTGTTGCACATTATGATAAAGTGGGGGATGCAAAGATGCGGGCAAGTGCACACTATTATTGGGGATGTGTGTATAGAGACATGAACCGTCAGGCAGAGGCACTCAGGGAATATCTTATAGCTGCATCTTTGACGAAGGAAACTGTGGAAAAACGGCAATTGGGATTGATATACAATAATATTGGCTATATTTATTATATACAGAATTTCAAAGAAAAAGCAGATTCTGTATATCAGTTAATGGAGGGCATTGCTCAAGAATTAAAAGATACTACTCTTTGGGCTGAAGCTCTATCCAGGCAGGGTTCTATTGCCTTTATGAAAGGTAATGATTATTTTGGTACTGCTGAACAAAAGTTACTGGATGCTTTTACAGTGGTAGATAGAATTGAAAATAAAGCGATCAAAGCTGATGTTTCAGCTACATTAAGTCGTCTATATAGCAAAATGGATCAAGGTAAAAAGGCTCTCTTTTACGCAAAACTTAATCTTTCCCTGCGAAAGGATACTACACGAGCCTATCAAGCTTTTCTTATTTTGGGAGATGCTTACTATAGGGTTGGGCTATATGATTCTGCAACATTTTATTTAAACAAGAGTCTGGTAAGTAAGGATTACGGGAGAAGATCGGATGCCTATATGCGTTTGGCGGATATAGCAATGATTCAAGGTAATGCAGTCTTGTCTATGAAACTGGAAAGATATAGTTCTGCATATAAGGATAGCTTATATCAATCCCGTGGGAATGTAGTAACTGATAAGATTGTTGAAGCGGAAACCGACGCCCAGATAACGCTCCATCAGTTGTATTATAAAGGACGCTTAAATGTATATTTGTGTGTTTTTATACCGATAACGATTATAGTTATCATGATTGTTTTCTTTCTTTATAGAAAAAATAAACAATATCGGGGAAAAAATGATTTGCTGCAAAAGAATAATCAGCAATTAGAGAAAGTAAACCAAGACTTGAGTCAACATTATGCTTGTCTACAGGAAGAGATAACCCAACGAGACCTGGAAATTGAAAATCTAAGGAAAGAGTTAGCTTCTTGCCGGATTGATGAAGAGCAAAGGGAAAAAATACGGGTAGAACTGGATGAAATGGTTTTAAGGAGAAAAGCTTTGGTGAAAGAGGCCTTCCTACATTCACCACTTTATGCAAAAATGCAGGCAATTATAAAAGATCATCTGGATAAAGATGCATCAGATAAAGAAATAAGCGATCAGGAATGGCAGGAATTAATTGTCAGCATGGACTCCCAGTGGAATAATGCCATTTCACGTTTTCATGTTAAGTATCAATTATCCAAAGAGGAACTCTATTTAGTATGTTTAAGTTTGACAGATTTTCCATTTGCTCATTTAGCATATTTGATGCATTCTTCCAGAAGAACACTCTATAGGAAAAAGAATGCTTTATGTGAACGGATTGGCGTTGAACAAAACAGTGAATTTAAAGAAATCTTGCGCAAAATATAGGGGTGGCACACTTGTGACACACTCTTTTCGCATGGACTTTTGTAGCTTAGCGGCATCAAACAAAAAGTTATGCATTATGAAAAGAGTATTATCTATTTTATTTCTATTTTTGGTTTTAGGTAGCTCAGTGAAAGCACAATTGGATTTTGGATTTAAAGAGATTGTGTTTACACAAAAAAGTGATGACAGGGACATGAGTGGACAAAGTAGTAGTACCAGTCCGGAAGATGCTCCCAAAACTCGTAGTGTTGTTCTCCAACCGGTGTATGCTTACTTGGATAATGGAGAAATAACTGTTTATTTTGAAAAAGTATTCCCTACTGTTGCAATCAGTGTTATAAATGAAACTACAGGGAAAACTGTTTGTTCAAAGACGCTTCTTAGTCCTACAAACTTTTCTATTGATTTGAACGGAGAAGATAGTGGAGAATATATAATAGAGGTTATTTCTGACGGAACCTCCTTAGAAGGCACTTTTTCTTTATAATATCCTGATAGATAAACGAAGGTAATCATGACCGGGGCTGATAATATCAGTGTCGTACTCTATCGTTATCTGCGGACATTGTCTGTAAAGGTAAGTAGAGATACTGTACATCGCCTGCTTAGTACTCCGTTGGGAGGCGGTATGCGCGGTATCAGTGATGCACTGGATGCGCTTCATATAAAGAATGAGGTGTTTCGGCTCCTGTCACGTGATTACTTTTTAAAACTGGAAACTCCTTTTATCACAATGCTTGAGGTGGACAAAAAATCTTTTTGTGTTGTGACGAAAAAGGACGATTTCATCGTAGAATTTATCAATGGAGAGGGTGGTAAACGACATGTAAAGGTAGACAAGTTTCTACAGCATTGGACAGGTACAGTCTTATTGGGAGAACCTACTGAAGCAACACCGAACGAGCAATTTTATATAATGAGAAATATCGTATTTTATTTATTGCGTTATAGATTTATTATTGCTTTGCTCTTTGTCCTGATATTGGGACTCCAGACTGCGTTTTGTCAGAGTCGGTCGCTTGCCTTTATGTTCTATTTATCTGTATTGTTTTTTGGAATACTCGTATCTGTCGCCATCCTCTACAAAGAGCGGGTGAACGGGGAATTCATGGAGCGATTTTGTAATATCGGTAAGGTAGTGAATTGCAATGAAGTGTTTCACTCTAAAGGGGCAAGTATAGCAGGGTTAGGGTTAGGGGAATTATCTCTGCTATACTTTGCGCCTCTTTATCTATTCTCGCTTATCCGGCAGGATGATTTTTATATAATTTCAGTTGTATGTTGTGTTGTAGCTGTGACGCTTTCTTTATACTCTATTATTTATCAGGTTTTTATTTTGCGTAAAGCCTGCATGCTTTGTGTATTGGCTGATTTTGCGGTATGGGGTAGTGCGGTAGCTCTTTATATATTGAAAAATGATTTTGTAATGGAGTTGTCATTATCCTCACTTTTCGCATTTGTGGTCATAGGGTATATCTGTTTGATTTTTGAACTACAGTTGAGAGCCATACAAACCGGAGAGAAGGAAAGGATTACTTTAAAAAAATATTTTGGCAGCCTGCTTAACCCGGAAACTTTTCAAACATTGTTGGCATTAAAACCTCAGATCGGGAAAATGGTAAGTCGGGATATTGCATTGCATAATCAAAAAGAAGGTAGTAATGAATTGATGATAGTGACTAATCCCAATTGCAGGAATTGTGCAAGTGTTCATCGTCATATAGTAGAAATTGCTTCAAGTGTTCCCGTGTCATTAGTATTGGTAACATTTCCAAATGATAGGTTGGGTGAGGAAATTGCCCAGGTTATTATCGCGGCTTATTACGTTGTTGGTTGGGATAGGGCAATAGAGCTTTTGGGGGAGTGGTATGAAACCAGGCACATGGAAGACGCGGGTATATATAATATAACGGCTGAGGTACGTGATGTGTGGACAAAACAACAGATATATTGTCGGGAACAAAAGATAAGTAAAACCCCTTCTGTCATAGTGAATAAGCATTATGTGCCGGAGGTATACCCATTATCAGATTTAAGATATGTATTGACATAAAGATTTATTGTAGATTTAGTAATTAATAGCCAGAACCTTAACTTTGTTTATCTGATGAAGGTGTGTCAAAACTGGAAAGTAACTTAAGCTCCCCTCCTCCCGGGAGGAGGAGAATTGAGATAGTACTGCATTATGACACACCTTCAATAGTAGCATTCAATATAATGGTATTAGGTGCTTTATAGCTGTTTTGTAATCGGATAACTAAAAAAGCACGAGCCTCCCGGCCCGTGCTTTTCAACTAATTGTTAACTTTAATTTCTATATTTATTACTTTGCAATTGCTAATAGATTGGTCGTGAAGTCCATCTGCTTGTGGTTAACCAGAGTCCAATCTGATTTATTCTTATTGTCTTGCTTGTAGGCTTTGTAAGCCGTCGGCATATTTGCGTCATTCAGTTCGTATACGCTTTTCTGAACGGCTTCATCATAAGCTTTGTGAGATTCGTTCCAGCGGGCGTAATTCATGGTTATTTCATTATCGCTGTACTGGTAAGTCATCTTGAAATAGGGCACCCACGCATCTTTTGCACCATCCCATTTGGATGCTTCTTTGCTAATCAGACGGTTTTGGTCGTCATAAGTAAAAGTGTATTGCATGTGGCGTTGCAGATAAGAGCCTTCTTGCTTGAAGATAGTTTTGGATGCGACTAATTCGCCGTTCATCACTTGATTTGTTATGAAACCGTCCTGAGCTTTCACTTCGGAGTTGAGAACACTTGCTACCATAATAGCTACCAATGCGACTGCTTTAAATAAACTTGTAGTTTTCATAATCTTTATTTTTTAATTGTTACTATTTCTATTTGGCTTTCGCTCTTATCTGTTAGACGGAACTACTTGCTGAAAAGTGGCAGATAATCTTTATTTTTTTTGCTGACCGCTTTCGCTTAATAATAGTCAATTCCTGTGCCAAAGTGATAAGTTGTTGGAAATCAATGAATAATAGAAATAGTAAGCTGTTCATTATCGGACAGTTGTCCGCTTATTATCGAACAGTGACCGGAATAAAACAAAATATTTATTCCTTTTGAGACATGAGTTCAAACATTTGGTACATTATCAATACCCTTTTATCGATAACGCAACTATTTTTGCCTCCAAAATAATATGCTATGAAGAATTTCTGTTTGATTACCTTATTTATTTGTTTCAGTGGTTTGCCGGTATGGGGCGGCGGAACGTCGGAAAAGGCAGTGTATGACCTGATAGAGCGGGTTACTCCCGGTTATGCTTCGCAGTATCGGTTAGAGATGATACAGCCGGAAAATGGAAGTGATGTTTATGAAGTGGATGGTGACGGGCAGAGAATTATCCTGCGGGGAAACAATGCTGTCTCCTTGGCAACTGCTTTCAACTGGTATTTGAAGTATACGTGCCATGCTCATGTATCCTGGTTTGGTAATCAATTGAAATTGCCTGCGAAATTGCCACAGCCTGCGAATAAAGAACGGAGGATTATTAATGGTAAATACCGCGTTTATCCTGTATTTAAACTTGACGGAGAATCACCCTATGAGGATTTGAAAATAGAATACTTTTATTTGACTGGTGATGACGCAAACTATTCCGGTATGGCCAGGCGATATCGGCGCTATAAACTGGACAAAGGCGAAATTGTGCCGCTGTCAGTGCGAATGCAGACAAATGAGGCTTTAAGTTATGCGGCAAATTCAGTAATGATTCGAATTCGCTGCGGCTGGAAGCCGGCTCCCCCGCAGGTGCTGCATCAAACCCCGGAAAACGAGCCACCCATGCATGTAGCCTGCGATTTTAACAGAGTGGGAAACTTGCTTGACGAACTAAAAACCCAATTGCAATCATTTGATTAAAACCTTTTTTCATAACCTATGCTTTAAATTTAATTAGTTTTACGAAGATAACACTTTTTGTTACGAAACTAAAGCTCCTTTTGTTATTTTTTCTTATAGAATTTTTTCGGAGCAATCATTAATTCCGGACGGAGCACGTTATCCAACTCTTCTTTCGTCAATAATTTCTCTTCCAAAACTAAATCGTAAACACTTCTGTTTTCCGTTAAAGCTCTCTTGGCAATACGAGATGAATTTTCGTAACCTAAAGTCGGGTTCAAAGCAGTAACGATACCGATACTGTTCATCACCATATCTTTACAACGGTCTACGTTAGCAGTAATTCCGTCAATACACAAAATTCTCAAACGATCCATCACCTTGGTCAACATCTGCATAGAGTTGAACAAAGCGTAAACGATTACCGGCTCCATCACGTTCAATTCCAACTGACCAGCTTCGGCAGCCATCATCACGGTCGTATCGTTACCGATCACGCGGAAACATACTTGGTTAACCACTTCAGGGATAACCGGATTCACCTTACCCGGCATGATAGAAGATCCCGGTTGCATAGGAGGTAAGTTAATTTCGTTCAAACCACATCTCGGACCACTGGACAGATATAATCTAAAACGTGCTATATTA
>OHAQ01001897.1_pt1 | contig 15777 bp, 17 predicted proteins | sample 1577111 | NCBI WGS metagenome assembly OHAQ01 (sample SAMEA3541549, study PRJEB24748) | human gut metagenome | biome: human gut; feature: human-associated habitat; material: faeces | place: China | collected 2012 | reverse complement strand
CACGATGTCGGTTTGGAGTGATGCCTATGAAGTTTGAAAACATCGATCTTGTGGATGCCCTTCACCGGATTATGGACATCCACACCCAAAACTACAAAGAGGACTTTGAGCTGGACGCTGGGCTGCTTCACAGTCTTGCCGGTTCCCAATCTCCCGAGGACAAGCACCTTCTCTGGATGTCCCGTCCGAACGGCACTTACCTCCTGCCTGAGCGCGAAGTCTATGTGGAGGATTCCTACGAAAACAAAGTGTGGGAGTTTTACCATGAGCAATCCCGCGATCCCATCCTTGCCTACGCGGTTGAGATCAAGAGCTACCAGTTTCATTTCCCCCAAAATCCCATTCCAGTTTATTTGAGTATATTCCGAATGAGCATGATCCCATTTATGGGTATTGTATTGATAACGATTATCAACGCATACAGTAATAAGATGCGTCTTACCCGGTTTCACGAAATCTGTCAGTTCGTGATTGTGGGGAACACTGATATAGTCTATTTTACTGACTTCCTTTGTGTCTACATAAATAGAACTCAACCAGTGTACGCGTTCGAAAGATATAAAAATACGTTTGCCTTTCCACTCTTTTGGAATAGTTATTTCACGTTGATACCAAGCCGGCCCCATATACTCATACACACGAGTCAAACGGTCAATGTGACGATAAGGAGATTTATAACCAATTTTATAGTCATCCGTAATCCCTGGTAGAAGGATGCTCTCCTGCAAGCGATGCATATAACGAATATCCAAAGAACCGCGTCGAAAATCCATCAGGTCAGTTTGAAATCCCCATTGACCAGACAGATCTATTTCTTGCGTCTGTGCCTTCAATAAAGATAACTGGGTTATCAATACAAATACAATAAGAATGGATTTAATAAGCTTTTTTCTCATACAGTCTTGTATTAAAACATCATATATCAACAATTTATTTTCTACATAGAATAATTAATGATATTATTACTTTACTTTTATAAAGAAATAAAAAGAGAGCACTTCAAAAAGTAGGAAGCCTGTTAAGCAACTACTTTAGAAAGTGCCCTCTGTGTATAAGGACCTATTTCAAACTGTCGGATTAGAGTTCACGACCAAGTCCAAATTCGGCAACCTGCAATGTTCCACCACTAGTTGAACCGGTTACTAGATCACTCCACTTCACAAACTGTACTTTAACATATCTATAAGTAGATTCCGGAATAGCAATTACAATCTCATCCGTATTATTTTCATAAGGTATATCAATATCGGATTTTATTTCAATAAAATTCTTACCGTCATTGCTTCCGTACATCGAGATTCCCCATGCTCGCAAATAATTGTACCCATTAGTAGATCTATGCATCCATGTAAAATAATTAAAAGTTTGTTCCGCTCCCATATCAACAACAAAATAAAGAGGTTCGTTTATACCCGCAGCCGTATAGTCGCTTCCATAACTCTTACCAGGTTTCACCAATGAGCTTTGAACTTCCTGTCAAGCTCTTTCTTCTGGTCCAGATACTTCGCTGTTGCTCTCTGCTCTATATCTTCGCTTATGCTCTGCCTTTCGGATTTAAGGCTTGCCGACTGCTTGGCAGCTTCTCCGATTCTGCGGTCAAGCTCTCTTCCCTTGGCTTCATATTCCCTTTTAACGCTCGATACCGTAGCTTCGGCTTCTTGCTCTGCGTTGAGCTTGTCTTGCTTCAGCTTCTCGTTTTGCTTCTTCAGCTCTGCGTTGAGCTTCAGCACGTTGTCTGCTTCGTTCAGCTTCTCTATTTGCTCTGTCTGCTCCGCTATTCTCTTCCCTTGTTCGGCTACTGTCGATACCAGCTCTTGCTTCTCGGATAAGAGTTTCTGTATCTGTATCTCCGATTTCTCGGCTTGGTTCTTCCATTCCTCGGCTTGGCTTATGGCTTCGGAGGCTTGCAAGCCTTTCTTCTGCAAGGTCTTTTTGAGGTTCAGTTGTTCTTCCAGTAGTTTCCGTTCCTGGTCTTTTGCCCTGGTCTGTTCCTGGTCTGCCCTGGCTTTCCATTCCTCGGCTTGGCTGATAGCTTCGGAGATTTGAGAGTCTTTCTTCTGTGACTGCTGTGTTATCTGGCTGATATGCCTTTCCAGTTCTGCTATCTTCTGCGACTGCTGTTCTATCAAGTAGCTGTCTTGCTCTTGCTCTTTCATCAGCTCCGCTATTCTCTGCGACTGCTGTTCTATCAAGCTGTTGTCTTGCACGCTCTGTTGTGGCTGTTCGCTCTGCTTCTCTGCGTGCATTGATTTCAAACCCATGCTCTAAGCTCTCCTTTCCAAAGTCCACTGCATAATACTTTTCCAGTTTATTATTGCGGACTTTACATTGTTTTTCCCCTTGGCTCTGCCTTTCAAGGTCTGTGAATGTGATGTATTTATGGCTGTCTTGCCAGTCCACACCATAGCCCCTTGATTTCATCTGGTCTATGAAGTCCTCTCGGCTTGTGGCTGTCTCTCGGCAGTCCATAACAGACAATGCTATATCTTGCACATAGCTCTTTACCTCGCCTTTCTCGGCTTGCTTCAAGAGGTTGTATGTCTCTTTATTCCACGCAACAGTTTCTTCTCTTTCTTCTCCGGAGAATGTCTTTCCCTTTTCCGGAACATGAAGCCCTTGTTGCCGGCTCTGCTCATTGCACCGGTCTTTCAGGTTCTGCAGATCCGCTTTGCTCCACTGCAACTTGTGACCATTCTCATAATTCACGCTGTTCACTATGAAATGGCTGTGAATGTGTCCTCTGTCTATGTGAGTGGCAATAAGAACTTCATGCCCTTTCCATGCTTCTGTGTTCTTGGCAAGCTCCACAGCGTTCCTATGGGCTTGCTCTGGTGTGATATGCTCGTCCTCATGGTAGCTCTGTACGAAGTGCTTATAGGTTCTGCCACCAGTCTTGCCCCACAGCTCCTTGGTGGCTTGCATTTCGTCCTTAACGGTATCTGGTTCACAGTGCAGACCACTGACAAGCTTATCTTCCGTCTTTTCCTCTTTCGTCACATAGTCCAGTGCTTGCCCTATGCCTGCTTTTGAAGAAACTGCTTTAATGACTGCCATACCTTATCCAACTCCTTTTGGTTGTCGGTAATAAGATTGTACTGATAGTATCTTCCGCCATTTAGTGCATGTGCTATCTGGTTCAAATTATTACCCACCCTCTTTAACTCTGGTATAAGTTCTTTTATTCCATCTGTATTGGTTATGGGTTTATTCAGAACGCATGAAAGAATGTACTCTTGTTGGCTCATTCCCGACTGCTCTACTTTTTTTCTTAACTGTTCAGCTTCGGCTTCTGAAATCCTAATGTTTATCTGAACATTTCTCTTTCTGCCCTTAGCTTCTTGCTTCTCTATTTCTGACATTCTCTTACTTCCCCGTTCTTATATTCTACATACATGACACCGCCAACAGTGTCCATAACCTTTGCTGTGTCCTTTCCTGTGTACTCCAACCTTGCACAGCCCATTATAAAATTGTCATCTAACCATTGCTTGATATGATACTGTGCTATTGTCTGCGGTCTCATATTCTCAATGATTCTCTTGGAGTTTTCTTCAAGCTCCCTTATCTCTTTACTCATTGATAAAGTCCTCTCTTTCCTTTACCCACTTCTTAATGAGTTCGATTTCCTCGTCCATGTTCGGCTCTTTCTCTGGCTTCCAGTCCGCTCTCATGTCTTTCAGTTCTTCCAGTGCTTCTTCTAAGTCTGCCTTATAGCTTTCTAAATCTTCTTTTTCGCTTGCTATATATTCATCAACACTATTGTAACAAGGCACACACTCATAGCTTGTAAAATCATCATTATACTTGTGGTACACAATGTCTTTCCATTCATCACTTGGCTCTGCTATGTTCTGTTTAGTAATTTCAATGTCGGATTTTATTGTCTCTACGTTCTCCAACATATCCAGATAATGCTCTGGTTCATAACCCAAATTCAATAAGTGATTCAGCAGTGTAGGCTCTGGGAACATTCCGAACCAACAACGCTCGAACCACTGGTCAGCATAATCTCTTTCATCACTTCCATTGGAGTAAGTACCGCCCACCAAATCTCCGACAAAATTCTCTATCAGCTCTCCGATTGTCAGACCATGCTTCCCACACTTTCTCGCCAGTCGGTCACAATCTGCGTCCGACAATTTCACTGTGATTTTTCTCTCTCTGATTGTCTCAATTTCTTTCTGCTGTTCCTCGCCCCAACTCATGCTTTTACCTCTCTTTCTTCTTGGCTATCACTCAACAATTTACCGCATATCTGCGGTCACTCAAAGGGGGATTGAAGGGGGGCTTTGCCACCCTCACAAGTTCTAAAGTGTAGCCGTTAGGCTATCACTTTAGGGAACTTGCAATATATCCGCTACACATAATATAGCATAGTGATAGCCACTTGTCAAGCGGATATATTCGTGCGTGGATTTCGCCAGAAATACAGTGGAGCTTACTTCCTCTTGGGTGACTTTGGGAATGGAAAAATGAGATAGTCAAGGGCTTGTTTTTTTCTGTGCTTCCATGAGCTTCCGCTTGCGGATCAGCGAATGGCAGCATAGAAAAAAATTGTCGCAGACAACCCTTTACTTTCTCATTTTGGAATGGACAATCGAACCCATGAGGGAGTAACGGAACGGACGGACAAGCATTTTCCCCGCGGACATTATAGCCAACAAAAAAGAGTATCAAGGGTAAACTGCACAGTCTTGCGACTGCCCTTGACACTCTTTTTCTTATGGCTCTTGGGTAATTAAGGGGAAATGCCTTAGAGGGCTTCGCCCACGCTCCACCACTTGTATACTGTCGGCTTGCTCAATCCAGTATCACGAATACAGTCAGCTTTCTTTCCGTCTGGGTGGCTCTTTCGCCATTCTTCGACAATTTTCGACTTCTCTGGTCTGCCGTCTTTGTTTCTCCATGCTCCGTCTGGGTGTTCAATCTCTCGAATAGCATTCATAATTTTGATATGTTGCTCTTGCTTTCTTCCGTTCCTCTTGTTCGGCGGTATTACAACTTTCGTCTGCTTCTCTATCCATTCTCGGCTTGCCATAGTCGAAAGTAGCTTGTTATCAGCTTTGAGGGCTTTCAATGCGTCCTTTACATCTTCCCTTGTAAAATGGTTGTCCTCATCATCTGTAAGGCTCTCCAGATGCTCCAAAAATGAATAGGCATCTTGCCTTATTCGTCTTTCAGATATGCCACATTTCAAGCCATACGCACACAATGCCATGATTGAGAAGTACCTACCGCCTACCTTTACTTCGGTAAAAATCTTGTTCTTCCACCACTCATAAAGGGCTTCATTACACACCCATGTGCCTTTTTTCTTCGGTCTGCCCTCTACAACTCGCTCTTGATACCACTCTGGGTACAGCTTCTTTGCTTCGTCCAGTGACAGCTTACTCTTTTCTTTCTTCGGCTTCTCTGTAAGTACCGATAAATCAACCTTACAGTTCGGTATGCTGTCCTTTATATCTTCCAGAGTATAGCGGTTATCCGACATCTTATAGGCTTTCACTGGGAAGTCTGCCCCCAGCTTGCTCTGGCTCCCAACACACCTAAAGCCTTGATAGATACCTGTTATATCTGGGCTGTCTGGTCTGATACTGCTCGTATCGTTCCATAGTCTGCGGATAAATGCTTCTTTCAGCTCCGCAAGGGTATCTTCCAGATTATGATACAACTGTACTGGCTCTTTCAAAAAGTAATAGGCATGGACACCCTTTCCAGAACTCACAAGGTAGGTCGGTCGGAGCTGTACTCCGTTCCCGAATTGCTTCAAGAGGTTCTTCAACTGCTGTTTTCCGACATAATCAATATCTATTGCAACCGCATACAGTTCATGTGCGTTCTGCTTCGTGTGTGTCTTGCCATAGAACGTGATAGGCGGTATCAGTCCGAACTCGTCCCCTATGACCTTATCAAGCATATTCAGACTATCATCTATAACCCACTGCTTCGTTCTTCCCTTTCCAGATGGTCTTATCTGGGTTGCAATCACATTTCCTTTTCCGTCATGCTCTGCACTCTGTAAGCTCCCCTCTGGGAACAAGTCACGATAGAACTCATGGGGGCTGACCTCTGGAAAACCTCTCTCCAACATCAGCTCCTCTTTATCCCTATATGCCTTTCTCCATTCATACATTGTTTTTGTATTTCTACGCATATTTTTCACCTACTTAGATATATTATATAATATACTGCCCTTGCTTCGCTTGACCGCTAATCTTATCAATGAAGTTTTTTTACCTTTTTTATTAAAATATAACACCCCATTTCTGGGGTGTCAATTTAGTAGTACCCTCTTGACCTCATACACCCTTTTACATACCACCTTATCAGCACATAAACGATATGTACCAGTATCAGCAGTAAAAGAAGATTGATAGGGATTACCGCCCTTATAGGCTCTGCAAAGTACACCGATACTGCAAGGCTTATGAGGAATACGGCAAGGCTCATGGTGTCCGCATAGTCCTCTGTGTAGAACTCAAACACCTTGCTTGCTCCAAGGAAGATAAGAAAGCCCACACCGCTAGCAGCGTCAGGTTGCAGTTGATACCTTCTTTTTCCAGCTCTTCTGCCGCGCGAATTCCTTCCCAGGTCGAAGCCAGCTTGATCAGAATGCGCGATTTCTCAACGCCTTGTTGCTGATACAAGTCCACCAGATGGCGCGCCTTCTCAATACTCTTTTCTTTATCAAAAGAGAGGCGTGCATCAACTTCTGTTGACACGCGACCGGGTACGATTTTGAGAATTTCAGCACCGAAATTGACCGCCAGTTTGTCACACGCTGCGACCACCTGTTGTTCCTGGGTCTTGCCATTTTTTTTACCCCAGGCGATAGCATCGTCTATTAAATGCTCATATTGTGATAATCCGGCAGCCTTGAGTAACAGCGAAGGATTGGTGGTGGCATCCTGGGGATGATAATGGCGAATGGACTCAATATCGCCGCTGTCTGCCACGACAGTGGTGAACTGTTTGATGCCGTCTAACTCGTTCATAGGAAATACTCCTTGAAAAGTAAAGTGTTAGATGAGTGCGTTAATTCACACTTCTGAGAAATTTCGCTAAACGCATCAAAAAAGCATAGCAGACAGGCATGGTATTGCTGGATTAAGCAGGTAACATCAGTGTTATAGGATTATTACCAAAACATTATATTAATGGTGAGAGTTTGGACTTGCTCAAAGTCTGTAGACTCCGGCAGGGTAATAATGTGCGCCACGTTGTGGACAGGGGCTGTTGCCCACACACTTTATTTGTGAACGTTACGTGAAAGGAACAACCAAATGGATGACCAGTTAAAACAAAGTGCACTTGATTTCCATGAATTTCCAGTTCCAGGGAAAATCCAGGTTTCTCCAACCAAGCCTCTGGCAACGCAGCGCGATCTGGCGCTGGCCTACTCACCAGGCGTTGCCGCACCTTGTCTTGAAATCGAAAAAGACCCGTTAAAAGCCTACAAATATACCGCGCGCGGTAACCTGGTAGCGGTGATCTCTAACGGTACGGCGGTGCTGGGGTTAGGCAACATTGGCGCGCTGGCAGGCAAACCGGTGATGGAAGGCAAGGGCGTTCTGTTTAAGAAATTCGCCGGGATTGATGTATTTGACATTGAAGTTGATGAACTCGACCCGGACAAATTTATTGAAGTCGTCGCTGCGCTCGAACCGACCTTCGGCGGCATCAACCTCGAAGACATTAAAGCGCCAGAATGTTTCTATATTGAACAGAAACTGCGCGAGCGGATGAATATTCCGGTATTCCACGACGATCAGCACGGCACGGCAATTATCAGCACTGCCGCCATCCTCAACGGCTTGCGCGTGGTGGAGAAAAACATCTCCGACGTGCGGATGGTGGTTTCTGGCGCGGGTGCCGCAGCAATCGCCTGTATGAACCTGCTGGTAGCGCTGGGTCTGCAAAAACATAACATCGTGGTTTGCGATTCAAAAGGCGTTATCTATCAGGGCCGTGAGCCAAACATGGCGGAAACCAAAGCCGCATACGCGGTGGTGGATGACGGTAAACGTACCCTCGATGATGTGATTGAAGGCGCGGATATTTTCCTCGGCTGTTCCGGCCCGAAAGTGCTGACCCAGGAAATGGTGAAGAAAATGGCCCGTGCGCCAATGATCCTGGCGCTGGCGAACCCGGAACCGGAAATTCTGCCGCCGCTGGCGAAAGAAGTGCGTCCGGATGCCATCATCTGTACCGGCCGTTCCGACTACCCGAACCAGGTGAACAACGTCCTTTGCTTCCCGTTTATCTTCCGTGGCGCGCTGGACGTTGGCGCAACCGCCATCAACGAAGAGATGAAACTGGCGGCAGTACGTGCAATTGCAGAACTGGCCCATGCGGAACAGAGTGAAGTGGTGGCTTCAGCGTATGGCGATCAGGATCTGAGCTTTGGTCCGGAATACATCATTCCAAAACCGTTTGATCCGCGCTTGATCGTTAAGATCGCTCCTGCGGTGGCGAAAGCGGCGATGGAGTCGGGCGTGGCGACGCGTCCGATTGCTGATTTCGACGTCTACATCGACAAGCTGACGGAGTTCGTTTACAAAACCAACCTGTTTATGAAGCCGATTTTCTCCCAGGCTCGCAAAGCGCCGAAGCGCGTAGTTCTGCCGGAAGGGGAAGAGGCGCGCGTTCTGCACGCGACTCAGGAACTGGTGACTCTGGGACTGGCGAAACCGATCCTTATTGGTCGTCCGAACGTGATCGAAATGCGCATTCAGAAACTGGGCTTGCAGATCAAGGCGGGCGTTGATTTTGAGATCGTCAATAACGAATCCGATCCGCGCTTTAAAGAGTACTGGACCGAATACTTCCAGATCATGAAGCGTCGCGGTGTCACTCAGGAGCAGGCGCAGCGTGCGCTGATCAGTAACCCGACAGTGATCGGCGCGATCATGGTTCAGCGTGGCGAAGCCGATGCAATGATTTGCGGTACGGTGGGCGATTATCATGAACACTTTAGCGTGGTGAAAAATGTCTTTGGTTATCGCGATGGCGTTCACACCGCAGGTGCAATGAACGCGCTGCTGTTGCCGAGTGGTAACACCTTTATTGCCGATACCTACGTCAATGATGAGCCTGATGCAGAAGAGCTGGCGGAGATCACCTTGATGGCGGCAGAAACTGTTCGTCGTTTTGGTATTGAGCCGCGTGTGGCTTTGTTGTCGCACTCCAACTTTGGTTCTTCTGACTGCCCGTCGTCGAGCAAAATGCGTCAGGCGCTGGAACTGGTCAGGGAACGTGCGCCAGAACTGATGATTGATGGTGAAATGCACGGCGATGCAGCGCTGGTGGAAGCGATTCGCAACGACCGTATGCCGGACAGCCCTTTGAAAGGTTCCGCTAATATTCTGGTGATGCCGAACATGGAAGCTGCCCGCATTAGTTACAACTTACTGCGCGTTTCCAGCTCGGAAGGTGTGACTGTCGGTCCGGTGCTGATGGGCGTGGCGAAACCGGTTCACGTGTTAACGCCGATTGCATCGGTACGTCGTATCGTCAACATGGTGGCGCTGGCCGTGGTTGAAGCGCAAACCCAACCGCTGTAATTCTTTTTTAACTCTCACGCTTACCCTGAATATTCAGGGTAAGCGGTTTAGCTGCAATATATTAGTAAAGTTTATTACTGAGTTTGCGAATAATAAAAAAATCAGTATATAAAATATCTCGATATTATTTTATTTATATTCATGCGTTGCATATGAAAGTTTATGCACCACATCAAATATCTCTCCATTCTTAGTGATCTACCTCACCTTTTAAACGCGCTTGCCGAATTTTGTTATTTACTCTGACGAAAAATTGTCACGATACACGAAAGTTTTTCACAGGCGGCGACTCATGGATAAAGAACGCATCATTCAGGAATTTGTGCCCGGTAAACAGGTCACACTGGCGCATCTCATCGCGCATCCCGGCGAGGAACTGGCGAAGAAAATCGGCGTTCCGGATGCGGGCGCAATCGGCATTATGACGCTAACTCCCGGAGAAACGGCGATGATCGCCGGTGATTTAGCGTTGAAAGCCGCCGATGTGCATATCGGTTTTCTCGACCGATTCAGCGGTGCATTGGTGATTTATGGCTCGGTGGGCGCAGTAGAAGAAGCGTTATCACAAACCGTCAGTGGTTTAGGACGCTTATTAAATTATACGCTTTGTGAAATGACCAAAAGTTAATACGAGGCATTCATGAAACGAATTGCGTTTGTGGGTACCGTCGGGGCAGGAAAAACAACGTTATTTAATGCGTTGCAGGGGAATTATACCCTCGCAAGAAAAACACAGACCGTGGAATTTAATGATAATGGCGATATTGATACGCCGGGTGAATATTTTAGCCATCCCCGCTGGTATCACGCCTTAATTACCACGCTACAGGATGTGGACATGCTGATCTATGTCCACGGCGCGAATGACCCGGAAAGTCGGTTGCCTGCCGGGTTGCTGGATATTGGCGTCAGCAAACGGCAAATCGCCGTCATCAGTAAAACGGACATGCCAGATGCTGACGTCGCCGCAACGCGAAAGTTATTGCTTGAGACGGGCTTCGAAGAGCCGATTTTCGAGCTAAACAGCCACGACCCGCAAAGCGTGCAGCAACTGGTGGATTATCTGGCATCTCTCACCAAACAGGAGGAAGCAGGTGAAAAAACTCATCACAGCGAATGATATTCGTGAAGCACACGCGCGCGGCGAACTGGCAATGTCCGTGGTTCTGCGCGCCAGCATTATTACCCCGGAAGCTCGTGAAGTGGCTGATCTGTTGGGTTTTACCATCACCGAATGTGATGAATCGATCCCGGTAACGGCGTCTGTTCCCGCCAGCGCATCAGCCGATAAAACCGAAAGCCTGGTCGCGCAGCTGATGGAAAAAGTGATGAAGGAAAAACAGTCGCTGGAACAGGGTGCACTGCAGCCGAGCTTTAAATCGGTGACCGGCAAAGGCGGCATCAAAGTTATTGATGGCAGCAGCGTCAAGTTTGGTCGTTTCGATGGCGCGGAACCGCACTGCGTAGGCTTGACTGATCTCGTGACCGGAGACGACGGCAGCAGTATGGCCGCTGGTTTCATGCAGTGGGAGAACGCCTTCTTTCCGTGGACCCTGAACTACGACGAAATCGACATGGTGCTGGAAGGGGAGCTGCATGTTCGCCACGAAGGCGAAACTATGATCGCCAAAGCGGGCGATGTGATGTTTATCCCGAAAGGCTCCAGCATCGAATTTGGTACGACATCCAGCGTGAAATTCCTGTATGTCGCCTGGCCGGCTAACTGGCAATCCCTATGAAAGATTTTATCACCGAAGCATGGCTAAGAGCGAACCATACGCTCAGCGAAGGCGCAGAGATCCATCTCCCTGCGGACAGTCGCCTGACGCCCTCTGCCCGGGAGTTACTGGAAAGCCGCCATCTGCGCATCAAGTTTATTGACGAGCAGGGCCGCCTGTTTGTTGACGATGAACAGCAGCAGCCGCAGCCCGTTCACGGGCTGACCAGTAGCGATGAACATCCGCAGGCGTGCTGCGAACTGTGCCGCCAGCCGGTGGCAAAAAAGCCGGATACGCTGACTCACCTGTCGGCGGAAAAAATGGTTGCCAAAAGCGATCCGCGCCTGGCTTTTCGCGCTGTTCTCGACAGCACCATTGCGCTGGCAGTGTGGCTGCAAATTGAACTGGCGGAACCGTGGCAGCCGTGGCTGGCGGATATCCGTTCGCGTCTTGGCAACATTATGCGTGCCGATGCGCTGGGGGAACCGCTGGGCGATCAAGCGATTGTCGGGCTTTCTGACGAAGATCTGCATCGGCTTTCTCACCAGCCGCTGCGTTATCTCGACCACGATCATCTGGTGCCGGAAGCCAGCCACGGGCGCGATGCGGCGTTGCTAAATCTGTTACGCACCAAAGTGCGGGAAACCGAAACCGTAGCGGCGCAGGTCTTTATCACCCGCAGCTTTGAAGTATTACGCCCGGACATTTTGCAGGCGCTGAACCGCCTTTCCAGCACGGTCTACGTGATGATGATCCTGAGCGTAACGAAGCAGCCGCTAACGGTGAAGCAGATCCAACAACGACTGGGGGAAACGCAATGATTATTAAACGTTGTCGTGAACTGGCGTTGCGAGCGCCCGCCAGAGTAGTTTTTCCGGATGCGTTAGATCAACGTGTGCTGAAAGCTGCGCAATATTTACATCAACAAGGTCTGGCAACGCCCATTCTGGTCGCCAATCCGTTTGAACTTCGTCAGTTTGCGCTCAGTCACGGCGTGGCGATGGACGGGCTACAGGTGATAGATCCGCATGGCAACCTCGCAATGCGGGAAGAATTTGCTCATCGCTGGCTGGCCCGCGCGGGCGAAAAAACGCCGCCGGATGCGCTGGAAAAACTTACCGATCCGCTGATGTTCGCCGCCGCAATGGTCAGCGCCGGTAAAGCGGATGTCTGTATCGCGGGCAACCTCTCTTCCACGGCGAATGTGCTGCGTGCCGGATTACGCATTATCGGCTTGCAGCCAGGCTGTAAAACGCTCTCATCCATTTTCCTGATGCTGCCACAGTACAGCGGTCCGGCGTTGGGCTTTGCCGATTGCAGCGTGGTGCCGCAGCCGACGGCGGCACAACTGGCGGATATCGCGCTTGCCAGCGCCGAAACCTGGCGCGCCATCACCGGAGAAGAACCGCGCGTGGCGATGCTGTCGTTTTCCAGCAACGGTAGTGCCCGTCACCCCTGCGTTGCCAACGTCCAGCAGGCGACAGAAATCGTCCGTGAGCGCGCACCAAAGCTGGTTGTCGATGGCGAGTTGCAGTTTGACGCCGCCTTCGTGCCGGAAGTGGCGGCGCAAAAAGCGCCTGCCAGCCCGTTACAGGGCAAAGCTAATGTGATGGTTTTTCCGTCGCTGGAGGCAGGAAATATTGGCTACAAAATCGCACAACGACTTGGCGGATATCGTGCCGTCGGGCCATTGATACAAGGACTTGCCGCGCCGATGCACGATCTCTCTCGTGGTTGTAGCGTGCAGGAAATTATCGAACTGGCGCTGGTGGCAGCTGTGCCGCGTCAGACAGAAGTGAACCACGAAAGCAGTTTACAAACACTGGTTGAATGAACGGTCCCGTTCTGGACCCTGATAAAGAGGAAAGCACAATGGAAGCATTAGGAATGATCGAAACCCGGGGCCTGGTTGCACTGATTGAGGCTTCTGACGCGATGGTTAAAGCTGCGCGCGTCAAGCTGGTTGGTGTTAAGCAGATTGGCGGCGGCCTGTGTACTGCCATGGTTCGTGGTGATGTTGCAGCCTGTAAAGCCGCGACCGATGCAGGTGCCGCAGCGGCACAGCGTATCGGCGAGCTGGTATCTGTACATGTTATCCCGCGTCCGCACGGCGACCTGGAAGAAGTCTTCCCGATCGGCCTGAAAGGCGATAGCAGCAACCTGTAATCACCCTGTGTGACGTCGATTCGGGCGTCACGCTCTCTCCTTTTTCATTTTACCTTCTGCGGAGGGTAGGGGGAGCTTTTACCTGAAATACGCCACGGAGGCGGGTATGAAACTGGCAGTCGTCACTGGACAAATTGTTTGTACCGTACGCCATCACGGACTGGCGCATGACAAATTGCTGATGGTGGAAATGATTGATCCACAAGGTAATCCTGACGGGCAATGCGCCGTCGCCATCGACAATATTGGCGCGGGAACCGGGGAGTGGGTGTTACTGGTGAGTGGCAGTTCCGCCCGCCAGGCGCATAAAAGCGAAACGTCACCGGTCGATCTGTGCGTGATTGGCATCGTCGATGAGGTGGTGTCTGGCGGTCAGGTCATTTTCCACAAATAAGGCAGAACATCATGAATCAACAGGATATTGAACAGGTGGTGAAAGCGGTACTGCTGAAAATGCAAAGCAGTGACACGCCGCCCGCCGCCGTTCATGAGATGGGCGTTTTCGCGTCCCTGGATGACGCCGTTGCGGCAGCCAAAGTCGCCCAGCAAGGGTTAAAAAGCGTGGCAATGCGCCAGTTAGCCATTGCTGCCATTCGTGAAGCAGGCGAAAAACACGCCAGAGATTTAGCGGAACTTGCCGTCAGTGAAACCGGCATGGGGCGCGTTGAAGATAAATTTGCCAAAAACGTCGCTCAGGCGCGCGGCACACCAGGCGTTGAGTGCCTCTCTCCGCAAGTGCTGACTGGCGACAACGGCCTGACCCTAATTGAAAACGCACCCTGGGGCGTGGTGGCTTCGGTGACGCCTTCCACTAACCCGGCGGCAACCGTAATTAACAACGCCATCAGCCTGATTGCCGCGGGCAACAGCGTCATTTTTGCCCCGCATCCGGCGGCGAAAAAAGTCTCCCAGCGGGCGATTACGCTGCTCAACCAGGCGATTGTTGCCGCAGGCGGGCCGGAAAACTTACTGGTTACCGTAGCAAATCCGGATATCGAAACCGCGCAACGCTTGTTCAAGTTTCCGGGTATCGGCCTGCTGGTGGTGACCGGCGGCGAAGCGGTAGTGGAAGCGGCGCGTAAACACACCAATAAACGTCTGATTGCCGCAGGCGCTGGCAACCCGCCGGTAGTGGTGGATGAAACCGCCGACCTCGCCCGTGCTGCTCAGTCCATCGTCAAAGGCGCGTCTTTCGATAACAACATCATTTGTGCCGACGAAAAGGTACTGATTGTTGTGGATAGCGTAGCCGATGAACTGATGCGTCTGATGGAAGGCCAGCATGCGGTGAAACTGACCGCAGAGCAGGCGCAGCAACTGCAATCGGTGTTGCTGAAAAATATCGACGAGTGCGGAAAAGGCACCGTCAGCCGTGACTGGGTTGGTCGCGATGCGGCGAAAATCGCGGCGGCAATCGACCTTAAAGTTCCGGAACAAACGCGACTGCTGTTTGTAGAAACTACCGCAGAACATCCGTTTGCCGTGACCGAACTGATGATGCCGGTGCTGCCCGTCGTGCGCGTCGCCAACGTGGCGGATGCCATTGCGCTGGCGGTGAAACTGGAAGGCGGTTGCCACCACACGGCGGCAATGCACTCGCGCAATATCGAAAACATGAACCAGATGGCGAACGCCATTGATACCAGCATTTTCGTTAAGAACGGACCGTGTATTGCCGGGCTGGGGCTGGGCGGGGAAGGCTGGACCACGATGACCATCACCACGCCAACCGGTGAAGGGGTAACCAGCGCGCGGACGTTTGTCCGTCTGCGTCGCTGTGTATTAGTCGATGCGTTTCGCATTGTTTAAGGAGTAACCGATGGCGCACGATGAACAATGGCTCACCCCACGTCTGCAAACGGCGGCAACGCTGTGTAACCAGACGCCTGCCGCGACGGAATCTCCGCTGTGGCTGGGGGTGGATCTGGGCACTTGCGATGTGGTGTCGATGGTTGTCGACCGCGACGGTCAGCCGGTGGCGGTATGCCTCGACTGGGCCGATGTGGTCCGCGACGGCATCGTCTGGGATTTCTTCGGTGCGGTCACCATTGTTCGTCGCCATCTCGACACCCTTGAGCAGCAATTCGGTCGCCGTTTTAGCCATGCGGCGACCTCATTTCCTCCTGGTACGGACCCGCGTATTTCCATCAACGTGCTGGAGTCTGCTGGACTGGAAGTGAGCCATGTGCTGGATGAGCCAACCGCAGTTGCGGATCTGCTGCAACTGGACAACGCCGGTGTAGTGGATATCGGCGGCGGCACTACCGGCATTGCCATCGTGAAAAAGGGCAAAGTGACGTACTCGGCGGATGAAGCCACCGGCGGACATC